>Ga0315268_10005058_pt1 | contig 14217 bp, 16 predicted proteins | sample C1_top_MG_FD_204535 | JGI IMG/M metagenome (GOLD analysis project Ga0315268, IMG submission 204535) | Sediment microbial communities from Yellowstone Lake, YNP, Wyoming, USA - C1_top | ecosystem: Environmental > Aquatic > Freshwater > Lake > Sediment | place: USA: Wyoming | collected 2017-08-01 | reverse complement strand
GCGTCGCGGAGGTTTTTAACTTCGACCGGGGTGAGAATTCTGGGGGGAAGAATATCGTATTTGGGATGAACGAGAAGGAAGGCGGGATTTTCAGAAATAAGACCTTCGGAATGGAGGAATTTAAAGAAAGTTTTTAAGGAATTGATTTTTCTGGATACACTTTTGGCAGTAAAGCTTTGACCATTGAGGTGATCAATAAAGCCAATGAGGTGTTCATGACGAACGGTGCTGGCCTGGGTAACTTTATGGTCTTTGAGATGGGCCTGAAGCTGAACAATATCACCTTTATAGGCGATAGAAGTGGCTGAAGAACGTTTTTGGTCTTTTAAATACGATAAAAACCGTTCGAGAGCGGATTCAAAACTGAGTGGATTTAGGGTGTCCATAACTATGGGTCAAATATTGTCCTAGTGATTGTACATCGGTTTCTGGCATAATGCAAATATGAGCCGAAAAAAACAGTTTTGGGTATGGGTGGGGATAATAGTAGGGGCATTTATGTTGATAAGAACAGGAAACAACATTATAAGGCTCTCTAAAGCCGGTGGGCGGGTAAAAAGCGCTCAGGAGGAGATAGATAGGCTGAGAGCTGAAAAACAGGAAATAGAGAGGAAATTAACAGAAAGCCGGACGGAGGATTACGTGGAAAGGATTGCGAGGGAGAAATTGGGGTTGGGAAAGCCCGGGGAAGTGGTGGTCGTTCTTGACGACAGTAAAATACCTAACCAATCCTTCGACTCTGCTCAGGATGGGCAGCCGCCCAATTGGAAGCTGTGGCGGAAGCTGTATTTGGGATTTTAGTTCTTCGACGGGCTCAGACCTGCGGGTGCCGGGGGTGGGAGTCGAACCCACATCCATAGCCTTATGAAGACTCCGCTCCGCCATTGAGCTACCCCGGCATAATTGTATTTTACATTAGATGCCCGGCATTAGGCACTAGGCAGAGGGGTTAAAATAGGATTATGGATGACGATGAATTTGTACGGATGTATTTGGCAGTTTATAATCGGGCAATTCGGGAGGGTAATACCGTCGTAACTGAAACGGTTCAAAAAGGTCTGAAACCGGAAGGGAAGACTTTTGACGGCAGACGAATTAAATGGAGGGTAATGATGAATTCGGCCAGAGAAAAAGAAATAACCTGGATTGGTATAGGGGAGAAAGAAAAATTATAGATTCAGAATTTCGATTTTCTTTGTTCTACTCAATTTTTTGATTTGGGCCTCACGCTTAAGAGCAGAGGATTTATCGGGAAGTTTTTCTTGATAGATAATTTTAATAGGTGGGTGGGAACGGGTATAGGCACCACCATGTCCTTGTTGATGTTCTAAAAATCTTTTTTGGGGATCTTTGGCAATACCGGTATAGAGAGTCTTGTCGGAGCAGAGGAGAATATAAAGATGGTACACAAGAAAAGTATATACGTTTTGTTTAATGACCTTGGTTGCGGGGCCGGGAATCGCACCCGGTCTGGAAGATTATGAGCCTTCCGTGCAGCTTTACACTACCCCGCACATTTCTTTTTATAAAGAACAGATTATTATAACATTTTGAGGTAAAATCATGGATATGAACAAGAAGATAATTTTTGCGGGGATGAGGCCGACGGGGCGGCTGCATCTTGGTAATTACCTGGGAAGTGCCAAGGGGATGCTGGAATTACAAAGCAATCCTGATTTTGAAACCACTTTTATGGTGGTCGATTTACATGGAATAACCACTCCTTACGATAAAGATAATTTTGGGAAAGAAGTAGTAAATGTAATGAAGGATTATTTGGCGATTGGACTTGATCCGGAAAAATCTTTGCTGACGGTGCAATCATTGGTTCCAGAACATCTTGAACTAGCCTATTTACTTTCGACAGTAACGACGATTGCCAAGATGTCCCACCTGCCGACTTTTAAAGAAAAAGTGAAACAATATCCGGAGCACAATACAATGGCTTTACTTAATTACCCGGTATTAATGGCAGCTGATATTTTGATTTATAAAGCGGAATTAGTACCTGTCGGGATTGATCAAGAACCGCATTTGGAAGCCGCCAGAGAAATTGCCAGACGGATGAATATGGAATTTGGAACGGATTTTCCGGAACCTGTCCGATTTGCGACCCGGGGTGAATATGTGCCCTCTCTTTCGGGTGAGGGGAAGATGAGTAAGTCGGTAGAAGGATCGTATATCGCTTTGATGGATGATTTATTCAATATAAGGGCAAAATTATCTAAAGCGCCGACGGATGCAGGCGGGCCGGGTGACCTACCAAAAATCGGGCCGGTGGCTAATTTATTTAAATTTTTGGAACTGTTTAAGCCGTCAAGATTGGAATATTATGCTAATTTATACGGGCAAGGAAAGCTGCGATACAGCGAGATGAAAGAAGAATTGTCATTGGCAATTTTTGAAGAAATTAAACCAATACAAGAAAGGCGAAAAGAAATTTCAGATGAATATGTAGAGAAGGTAATAAGAGAAGGGGCTATTAAAGCCCGGAATAAAGCGCAAAAGACGCTTTTGGAAGTTAAGGAAAAGATGGGTTTGATTCAATGATTACCATTAAACAATTTGCAGATATTGAAGTTAGAGTGGGAATTGTTACGGAGGCTATTAATAAGGAGGGGAGTGAGAAGTTAATTAAATTAACGGTGGATTTTACTGATGAAAAAAGAATTATTTTTACCGGAGTAAGAACCTATGGATATCAGCCTTCGGATTTTATTAATAAAAAATTTCTATTTGTGACCAATTTGGAATATCGGAAGATGATGGATGAAGAATCACAGGGAATGATATTGGCTGTGGGTGAAGATAGACCGATTTTTGTGGAGGTGCCGGATTTACCAGTCGGAAGTAAAGTGAGATAAAACTTAATATTAACTACGATTGGTTTTTATAAGGTTTTTAAGTTCCCGCAAGTGGTTGTTTGCCATTTCTACGATTTCTTTATTATGTCCGTTAAATCCCTGCTGACTTAGTAAGTCAATTATTTTTTGTTTTTGTTTTTGAGTTGTACCGTCAGGATGAATAAAATCAGTAATTCTGGCTTGAGTTAGATAATAAGACTCATCAATGAGCGCTTGTAGAGCTTGATCTGGTGATATACCCGCGTTTTTAATTTTTTCCAATATTTCTCTTCTTTGGTCAAATACTTTTAAGTTTTCTTCGGATAGATCGTCTTCTGACATAAATTTCATTTTGATGGTTGCTGTTGTTGTTGTCAAGGCTAACTGGTAGAATCTTGGGGTTATGGCGGATAAAAAAGGAGTTTCAAATAAGAACGAAAATAAACCCAAAAACAGTAATGGAGAAAAGAAACCGCAGTTTTTGAATGTCAACGGCAAGAAGGTTCCAGTCAAGGGGGTACTGATTCAAATGAAGTTTGATTTTCAGAAGTTGCTGTGGATCGGAGTAGTGGTTTTGATGCTTTTATCAGTATTTGAACTATGGAATGCGGGAGAAAATGCTTCCAAGGAAGTCAAAGTGTCACAAATGCTTTCTGATATCAGAGAAAACAAAGTCGATAAGGTAGAGGTGTTTGCCAACAGATTGGTAATTAAATATAAAGACGGAAGTGAAGGGGTGTCGCGAAAAGAAGGGCAGGAGAGTTTTTCGGAACTACTGGATCGAGCCAAAATTGATCCGTCTGCCGTCTCTTATGAAATAAAAGATCAAACATTGGGACAGATATTTTGGGATATTGTGCCATCACTTTTGGGGACAGGTCTGATGATCTTTGTTTTACTTTATATGCTGAGGCAGGCCCGGGGAGCGCAGGATTCAATGTTTTCGTTTGGAAGATCGGGAGCGAAAGTGTTTGACAAGGGCAAACAGAAATACACTTTTGCGGATGTGGCGGGAGTAGATGAAGCTAAAAAAGAATTGGTTGAAGTAGTGGATTTTTTGAAGAATCCGAAAAAATATCAAGCGGTGGGAGCAAGAACACCTAAAGGGGTATTACTGGTTGGGCCATCCGGAGTGGGAAAAACGCTTCTGGCCAGGTCAGTGGCTGGTGAAGCAAATGTGCCATTTTTCTCGATGGCGGGATCGGAATTTATGGAAATGCTGGTGGGAGTGGGGTCAGCACGGGTACGGGACCTTTTTGGGACAGCTAAAAAAGCCGCACCGTCGATTATTTTTATTGATGAGATTGACGCCATTGGCCGGCAGCGGGGACACGGATTGATGGGCGGACATGATGAAAGAGAACAAACCCTAAACCAAATATTGGTCGAAATGGATGGATTCAACCCCAATGATAATGTGGTGGTTTTAGCAGCGACCAATCGGGGAGATTTATTGGATCCGGCCTTAATGCGTCCTGGTCGCTTTGATAGACGGGTCATGGTAGATTTGCCTGATATTGACGGACGGAAGGCAATTTTACAGATTTATGCTAAGAACAAACCCTTTGATCCCAATGTGAATTGGGATGGAGTGGCGCGGAGAACAGTCGGATTCAGCGGAGCGGATTTGGAAAACATGCTGAATGAGGCGGCAATAGCGGTAGCTAGGGATGCGAGAAAAACGATTGATATGAAAGATATTGAAGAGTCAGCTACCAAGGTAAAACTTGGGCCTCAAAAAAAGCGGATCCAAACTGAGGAAGATCGAAAAATGACCGCATATCATGAAGTAGGACATGCTATTTGTACCTTTGCGCAACCGGGGATGGATCCGGTACACCGGATTTCGATAGTGTCCCGGGGTATGACGTTAGGGCACACACTGGTACCGCCAGTGACCGATCGGGTGCACGAAACTAAAAATAGATTATTAGGACAAATTGCGATGATGTTAGGAGGACGGGCGGCAGAAGAGTTAGTGTTTAATGAAATGACCACCGGGGCGGCTTCGGATATTGATAAGGCGACAATGATTGCCCGCAATATGGTGACGGAGTATGGAATGAGTGTGTTAGGGCCTGTAAACTATGGTCCCAATCAGGATATGGTGGAGTGGGGTAAGACGTATTACGAACAGTCGAATATTTCCCAAGATATGCAGAGCAAGATCGATATGGAAATAAAGAAATTAGTGGATGACGGGTATAAAAAGGCAGTAGAAATACTAAAGAAGAATAGAAAAAAATTGGATGAAGTGTCGATAAGACTATTGGAGATAGAAAATATGGATGGGGATGAGTTTGAGAAGATAATGAAAAAGTAATGGTAAAATTCTCTGGTGAACAAGTATTTAATTGTGGATGGGAATGCGGTATTACATCGGGCGTACTATGCTTTACCGGACTGGAGGAATAGGTCCGGTGAGGCGACAGCCGGAGTGTATGGATTTTTGTCGATGTTACTGAAAACTATTGATGAACTCGAACCTACTCATCTGATCATAGTCTTTGATACTCCGGAGCCGACATTTCGACATTCGATGTATGTGGGATATCAGCACAATCGGGAGAAAGAACGGCAAGTGTCAGAAGATATTTGGGGGCAAGTGGAAAAACTAAAGGTAGTATTTGAAAAAATGGGGGTACCGGTTTTTGCAGTAGCGGGGTTTGAGGCGGATGATGTGATAGGAACAATAGCAACTAAGTTTTCATTGGAGGGGGAGGTAATTATTATTACCGGGGATAAAGATTTGATGCAATTGGTGAATGAGAAGGTAAAACTATTCATGCCGCAAAAAGGATTGTCTGATGGAATATTGATTGATCAAGAAAAAGTATTGAAAAAATTGGGAGTGTTGCCGGAGCAGGTAACCGACTACAAAGCGCTTGTTGGTGACAGCAGTGATAATTACCCGGGGATTCCCGGCATTGGGCCAAAGACAGCAATTAAATTAATTGAGGAGTTTGGGAGTTTTGAGAAAATTTACGAAAATTTGAAGGTTACTAATAAGAAGTTAATTGACGGGTATGAGAGTGGGGAATTGTCGAAGAGGCTGGCGACAATCAAATGTGATGTACCTGTTTCAGTGGATAGTGTCATATGCGCAATGCCTAAAAGAGATAAAATGTTGGAAGTGTTTAAGGAATTGGGGTATAAAAGTTTAATTAATAGGGCCGGGGGCAATATGGAAGCTAAAAATGATAAGCAAGGAGAGTTGTTTTGATATGCGGATAGCCTTAGTACACGATTATTTAAAGGAACCGGGAGGGGCGGAGGCAGTGTTGATGGCGTTTAAGAATATGTTTCCGGAGGCACCGGTATATACTGCTTATGCTTTTCCCAAATATTGGGGTAGATATAAGGAAATAATGTCCGGTTGGGATATTCGGCAGAGTTGGGGGAGATATTTACCATTTTTACCGAATTTTATTAGTTATTACACAATATTGTCGCCACTTTTTTTTAGGACAATGGATTTGTCGAAATATGATTTGGTAATTATTTCGCAAACGGGGGGATATTTTCCTAACGGCGTTAAAGTGGGAATAAAAACTAAAGTGATAACTTATTGTCATACACCGCCTAGATTTTTGTATGGATATGAAACAGCTACACAAGCACGGTATAAATGGTATTGGAAAGTGCAATCAGAAATTGCAAATCATATTTTAAGAATTGTTGATTGGAATTATGCGAAAAAACCAAATCTATATATGGCAAATTCGAAAAATATAGCGGGAAGAATTGAGAAATTTTATCGACGTAAAGCTGAAATTGTATATCCTCCGATAGAAATACCAAAAGTTATTCCAAAAACATCAAAAAAAGATTATTTTTTAATAATATCGAGGATAGTGGGGACGAAGAATATTGAGTTGGCAGTGGAGACATGTAATAAATACGGATTTAATTTAAAAATTGCCGGAAAGGCAATTGGGAAGGTTGGGGAAGAGATTGCGAAGAATATAAAAGGCTTGACAGTGGAATATTTAGGCGAAGTGGAAGATGTGGTAAAACAGCATTTATTGGCTGAAGCAAAGGGTTTTTTGGCGCTGGAACGGCAGTCAGACTTCGGAATGACAACAGTGGAACCTATGGCGTATGGAACTCCGGTAATAGCGTTTCGAGGCGGTGGATATTTAGAAACGGTAACTGAAGGAGTAACGGGAATTTTATTTGACGATTTGACAGTAGAAGGATTAGGCGGGGCAATAAAAAAGTTTAATAAATTAAAGTGGGATGAAAAGATAATCAGAAAACGTGCGGAGAAGTTTGGAGAGAAAGAGTTTGAGAAAAAGATTAGAAAAATAGTTTCAAAATATGCCGGAATTGCCAGAGATTGAGACGATAAAATTACAATTACAGAAAGTATTAATAGGGCAGACTAGTTTGAAATTCGAAATTTTAAATATTAAAACGATTAGAGGAGATTTAAAAAGAATTGTAGGGAGAAAAGTTGAGGCAATAGAAAGACTGGGGAAAGTGCTACTTATTAAGTTCGCCGACGATATAAGATTGGGATTTCATTTTAAAATGACCGGTCAATTAATATATGACCCCACTTCACCAAAGGCTACGTTAGGGGCAGGGAGAATCGTGGGGGGGCATCCGACAGAGGATTTTATAAACAAATTACCGAGTAAGCACACGAGGGTAATTTTGTATTTTAGTAGAGGAACACTTTATTTTAATGATCAAAGGAAATTCGGGTGGGTAGAGATAAATCCTAAGTTTGTGGAAAATTTAGGTCCGGAGCCGATAAATATGACCAGCGATGAAGTTAATCAAGTGATGAAGTTAATTAAGCGGTTAAGGAGACCAATTAAAGTAGTAATTATGGATCAGAAGATAATTTGTGGTGTCGGCAATATTTATGCTAATGATGCGCTATGGGAATCCGGAATACATCCCAACACCTCCTGCACACAGCTTTCTGAGAAAAAACTTAAACTTCTTTTTGAAAAAATTATTTTAGTATTAAACGAAGGGATTAAATATGGCGGGGCGACGGCGGCTAATTATGTTGATTTACATGGGTTGGGCGGACATTACCAAGATCATTTTCGGGTTTATAATCGAGAAGGGTTGCCTTGTTTTCGGTGTGAAACTAAAATACAAAAAATTACTTTGGGGGGAAGGGGAACTTATTATTGCCCAAATTGTCAGAAAAGTTTATGAAAATGATGAAGAGGTGGCTAATTGCATTGGGTGCTGTGGTATTAGTTGCTTATTTTGGAGGTTTTATTACCGGTTGGATTTGGCCAAAGCATGAGCAAATTGGTGAATTTCCTCAGATAAATTCAATGACGAGACTTTTTGTTCTGGCACCTCATCCGGATGATGAAGTGTTGATAGCCGGGGGTTTGATACAAAGAGTGTTGGAAGCGGGGGGACAGGTTAAAGTGGTGTATTTAACCAATGGTGATAATAGTGTGTCGACAGTGCTGGTGGTAGATAAGAAAGTGGGTCTAACTCCAGCAGAGTTTTTGGATTTAGGGAGATTGAGAATGGCAGAGGCAAAGAGAGCAATGCAAATATTGGATGTAAAAGATTTAGGATTTTTGGGTTTTCCTGATAGGAGATTGGAGAAAGTATTACGCGGAAAAAGCGTATCAGCATCGACAAAATTTGACCATGTACCATATGTTGAAGCAATGTTCCCCGGTCAACTGTATACCGGGGATAATTTGATTGCAGACATAGCCAGTACGGCTGCAATTTTTAAACCAACTTTAATGATAACGACTCATTTGCGTGACACCCACCCTGATCATAAGGCGGCTTATGAAGTGGCTGAAGAAGTGAAAAAGGAAATAAAAGGCAACTGGGATTTTTATACGGCGTTAGTGCACTATGAGGATTATCCAACGAAAGGTGATTTCTTAATACCCCCCAAAAAGTTATTTGGGGGGTATTGGGTAAGTTTGGAGTTAACAGAGACAGAAAGGACAAGAAAGAGAAGTGCGATCGGTGCCTATGTAAGTCAAGATTCTAATTATTTTCAAAAAAATTTATTTGACCGGTTGACGGCTAAGAATGAAATCTTTGAGCGGGAGTAGGGCCAATAACCTGTTTTTTGAAAATAGTATTAACTACAGATCCGAGTAGCCGGTGCCAGCTGTTGTAGACAATGAGGTTATAGTAGCGGTGGTGGTCGAATTTTCTGGGACTGGTGTGACAGTATATATGAGGGTTGATCATAACCGGACCCAAATCCCTGAGTTTGAAGAGAATGTATTGTTGGTCTCCAAGTTCCGGTATATGAGCCGGGTAACCGCCGATTTTTCGGAAAGCTGATTTTTGGAAAGCGAAATTAGCGGCATAGACCAAGGGAAATTTTCCAGTGGTTTTACCCAGCCAGAGATTGGTTCTTTGAATTAGAGAAAGGGTGAGGTTGAACCAGGTGGGAGTATGAGAATAGTAAATCCAACCAACCAGGGCGATTATTTGGGGGTGATAGGAGAAACTGTCATGTATTCGTTTAAGCCAGTTGGGAGGATAAACCGTGTCGGCATCGGCAGAAACAATGACATGACCACGGCTGAAATTGACGCCTTTTTGACGGGCCAAAACAACAGATTTTCGCCTTTCATATAAAAGTTTTACGGGATATTTTTTAGCAATTTTAGGGGTGTTGTCAGTAGAGGCATTATCAACAACGATAATTTCGAATAATTTACGGTCTAAAGACTGTTTGGTGAGGGAATCCAAACATCCGGCCAGATAATATTCTTCATTATGAGCGGGGACAATGACAGAAATAAACATAATCTTAGGGAGTGATTATATCCCTGAATAAGGGTTTGATGTAAGTTTTCATTTGGAATTTGGAGAGTTGACTTAAATCGTCTCCCAGGAAGTAAAGGCCGTGGGCTTTTCGGATGGCAGAGCTTAGTCTGGATATTTGCCGATGGTTGAGTCCGGTTGAATTTCTGCAGGAAAAGACATCCGGATCAAGAAGCCAGAAGCGTCTGGTATGATCCCGACTTTTAAGATTTTTTTCTAATTGATTAAGCTTATGGGAGCAGATTAGATGATTTATTGGCCATAAGCGGTTTAAATAAGGGATGAAATTATCTGTACTGATGCGCATAGAGTCGCAATTTCCAATGGCAGGGCCAAGCGGACAACCGCAGGCATTGATGTGTATTTCGGGGTATGTTTTTTTAATTGTGGAGAGGAAATTTTCAAGAATTTCATCAGGAATTTTGCCAGATGTAAATTTGGGCAGATGATGGAGAGCATATAAGAAATCAAGCTTTAGGAATTTAAATTTATATTTTTTGATCAGTGTCTCAATTGAATTTAGGCAATCTTTAAAAACATCCGGATTTTCCAGATCCAGAATGTATTTGTACGGCAATACCTTGAGGCGGTTTTTTGTCGGTTGATCGGTTAGAAACGGAGCTATCCAGATAGCCGGAAACAATCCCAGATCAGTAATTTTTTGGGATAGGTATTTTAGCCCTCCGGGAAATTTATCTGTGTATGGGTTGTTCCAGTTTCCCCATTGGCACCAACCTTCATCTATTACCACATAGGTGTCTAGTGGTGGGGAAATATTTTTTGCCAGTATTTCAGCATTTGATATGATTTTGCGTTCGTTTATATTTCTGCCGAAAGCATAAAAGGAACACCATCCGGCGATTGGTTTTGAGGGTTTTATTTTAGGTGGGTTGTTAATAATCCACCCGGTTTGACCGAAAGGGGAGTAAAAATGGCCAGACATAGTATCGAGGAGGTTGGGGTGGGGTTGGCAAGGGGAGAACGACTGCCAACCGGGTATATTTATAGTATTTATACTCATATAATGCGATTATGATTATAACTGCTGTTGAGCTGATTAATTTCAGAAATTATCAGAAGGTGAGGTTTGAGATTGATACCAAAACGATGATTGTGGGAGACAATGGGGTAGGCAAGACAAATATTTTGGAGGCGATTTATATGTTGGCGAGTGGAAAGAGCTTTAGAGCAGATTCTGACCGTGAATTGATTCGCTATGGCGAACAATTCGCCAGTGTGCAGTGTACAGCAGGAAGTTTGCAATTGAGGATATTTATAGATGGGAAGAAGAGATTTGAGGTGAATGGGGTGGCAAGAAGAATGACAGATTTTGTGGGAAATCTTAGGGCGGTTAAATTTGGTCCGGAGGATATGGAAATAATTACCGGGAGTCCGTCAGGCCGGCGACGATATTTGGATATGGTGATAAGCCAAAAAGATCGAGAGTATCGACGATGTGTTGTTTCCTATGAAAAAGGGTTAAGACAAAGAAATAAACTATTGGATTTTATTCGTGACGGGACTGCGGCCCGGCAGCAGCTGTGGTTTTGGGACAAACTGCTGATAAAAGATGGTAATTATCTTACGGAAACAAGAGAAAAGTATTTAGAATATTTAGACTTAAACAACCAGGGATTTAAGACTTTTTATGACAAGAGCATTATCAGTGAGGCAAGGCTAAAACAGTATGAGAATGAAGAGGTGGCGGCGGGAAGTACATTAGTGGGACCGCACAGGGATGATTTTGCAGTTTTGTTTTCAGACAGGGACGTGTCAAAGTATGGTTCTCGTGGACAACAACGAATGGCTGTATTGGCATTGAAGATATGGGAGCTTAAGTATCTGACAAACGATCAGTTACCAGTTTTACTTTTGGACGATGTATTTTCGGAATTAGATCATAAACATCGTGATCAAGTGTTGAAACTGGCACAGAAGCATGTAGAGGACGGAGGACAGGTAATTATGACAACGGCGGACGAGCATTTGGCTCCGAGTGATGGTTGGAAAAAAATTCGATTGCAATAAAATTCTATTTAGAGTAACTTAATTAGGTTATGGAAAAAAAGTTTGATGTGGTAATTGTCGGGGCCGGACCGGCGGGAATGTTTGCAACTTACGAACTATTGGCTAAAAATCCGAAATTTAAAATAGGATTAATCGATATGGGACCAAGGGTGGAGAATAGAAATGGGGGAGATGTGATGAGCGGATTTGGGGGAGCGGGGACATATTCGGACGGCAAACTGCAATTTACGCCAAAATTATCGCATGAAAGGACTTTTCACTTGATCACGCCGGAAAAATATCAGGGAATATTGGATTATATTGATCAGATATTTATGGATTTTGGAGTGATAGCTGACGAGTATCCGAAAAATAAGGAAGAGGTGGCACAACTTATTTCAGAAGCGGAAAGAAAAGGGATTGAATTGGTGGTGCGAAGAGCTAAACATGTAGGGACGAATCTACTCAAGGATGTAATCCGTAAGCTGCAGGATTACTTTGAACAAAACAAAGTCGAGCTTTTGATGGGAGTAAAAATTACTGACGTGATTGAGGAAAACGGGCGAGGTGTGGGAGTAATTGATGATCATGGGAATAAATATATGGCTTCAAAAATTTTATTATCTCCGGGGAGGATAAATGCCAGATGGCTGCAGGAAGTGGCCATGAAACACAATATTAAATATCAATACGATATGGTGGAGGTGGGGGTAAGGGTAGAATTTTTAGAATCAGTAATGAGAAGATATGCAGAGGCTCTTTACGAAATTGTTCTTAAGGTAAGAACCCCCACTTTTGATGACATAATGAGAACTTTTTGTTCCTGTCCGAATGGGTTTGTGGCATTGGAAAAATATCAGGATTATGTGTGTGTAAACGGACACTCATATTCAAATCATGATAGTCTGAATTCAAATTTCGCATTTGTGTGCGAAGTGCACTTAACGGAACCGGTGGAAAATTCCATTGCCTATGCAGAATCCGTGGCCAAACTGGCCTCGACTATCGGAGGGGGAAAACCGATATTACAAAGACTGGCGGATTTGCGAAAAGGGCGAAGGAGTACCTGGTCGAGACTGGATAATTCAATGGTACGACCCAGTTTGACAGAGGTGACCCCGGGGGATATTTCAATGGCTTTACCACACCGAATTGTGACGAACATTCTCGAAGGATTGGAAAAACTGGATGAAGTAATGCCGGGAATAAATGACGGTTCAACGCTTATATATGCACCGGAAGTAAAGTTTCGTTCATCCAAAGTAGTAACCACACCGGCGATGGAGACGGCTCTATCAGGAATATTTGTGGCCGGAGATGCGGCGGGACTTTCCGGAACGATTACCGGAGCGGCAGCGACAGGAATTATGGCGGCAAGAGGAATGATATGATCAAATTTTCAAATCAAAATTTGAGAGAACTTTGGAAGCCGGAAAATTCTTCTAAAAAGGGTGATAACGGGAAGGTAACAATAATTGGGGGGTCGAAACTGTTTCATGGGGCGCCAATACTGGCAATTCAAACGGCATCACGGTTGGTAGATATGGTGTATTTTTCTTCACCTGAACCGGATTTGGAAAAAATTTCAGCTAAATCTTTTTTGAAAGCATTTATTTGGGTGCCGTGGGAGGAAATAGAGCATTATGTAGCCAAGTCTGATGCGGTGTTAATAGGACCCGGAATGATGCGTTATGAAAGCGGAAGGGTAGAAGACCAGGAGAGTATATGTAAAGAGTTTGATAATGAGGGGACATTGACAAGGTCGATAACAAAATATTTTTTACAAAAATATTCGGATAAACAATGGGTAATAGATGGGGGAAGCTTGCAGGTGATGGAAACCGATTGGATTCCCAAAGGGGCTGTTTTAACGACGAATGAGAAAGAATTTGAATTGCTTTTTGGTTGCGGGTTTTCAGTTGACAGTTTCCAGTCAGTTGCACGGTTAAATAGTTGCATTATTGTACATAAAGGGGTGGCTACATATGTGACAGACGGAGAGATTACATACGAAATTATTGGGGGAAATGCGGGATTAACAAAAGGGGGAACAGGGGACATACAAGCAGGATTGACGGTGGGACTTCTGGCAAAAAATCCACCGATTTTAGCGGCAGCCGCAGCGTCTTTGGTAATTAAAATGACGGCGGAAGAACTGTATAAAAGAGTGGGGTTTAATTACAATGCGGATGATGCAGCGAATAAGGTGTTTGAAGTGATGGAAACACTATCTTGATATTTACCGCAGAATTACCGTAAACTAGAGTAGTTTGGTTCGAAGTGCGCAAAGCAGTGCTCGGTGACCTTCCCTTTGGGTGGTACCCCCTGCGCGCTGTTTGCTGGCACTTCTGCACCAGTTTTATGTATCTGCCCAAATACACAATTACCACGGAAATTTTGAGAAACATTGAGTTAGTGGGGGCAGCGAGGGAAGTAATTGACAATTCGCTGTTGGTGCCGGCATGGGAGGCAAAGTTTAAAAGTGAAGCACAACTCCGGGCGGCGCATTATGGAACAGTCCTGGAAGGTAATGATTTGACGATGGGGGAAGCCAGACTAATTGTGGAACGAAGCGTTGATG
>Ga0315268_10005057_pt1 | contig 14222 bp, 9 predicted proteins | sample C1_top_MG_FD_204535 | JGI IMG/M metagenome (GOLD analysis project Ga0315268, IMG submission 204535) | Sediment microbial communities from Yellowstone Lake, YNP, Wyoming, USA - C1_top | ecosystem: Environmental > Aquatic > Freshwater > Lake > Sediment | place: USA: Wyoming | collected 2017-08-01 | reverse complement strand
TTGAGCGCATCGCGCACGGTCGGCAGGTCGCGCTGGAACAGCTGATCCTGCAGGTTCTTGGTGCCAGTCGAAACGATCACCTTGCCGCCCGCCAGCAGCGCGGGCACCAGATAGGCAAAGGTCTTGCCGGTGCCGGTGCCGGCTTCGGCTATCAGCTGGCCGTTGGTGTTGATCGCCTCGGCTATGGCCTGCGCCAGTTCGACCTGCTGCGGGCGCGCGCGGAAATTCTCGATGTGCGCAGCCAGTGCGCCATCGGGGGAAAACACGGAGGCGAGATTTTCAGGGGTGATCAAGGGGCGTCAGCGGGAATTGTCCGGGGTCGTAATTTTTGCGGCAGTGCGGTTAGCGCGATCGTGATTTTACGCGAGCGCGTGGTTGCGGGGGAGTATTTCTGCATGCGGGACTGTGCGCTGATTGTTGGCCTGCATAAGTCATGGCTGAATCAGCCCCCTCAAGTTCCGGCTTGATCCTGCCGATAAGCGAAACAATAGAGGTGCATGGAGTCAGGTGTGAAAATTTCAGAGTACACGTTAGCGGCACAGGCCAGCCATATGCAAACGCAACAGAGCAGCGTGCAGGAATCCCTGCGTGTCTGGGTAGACCGCCCTGCGCCAATGCAGCCCGCTTCCCAGGTCTCAATCTCCCCGGCAGCGCAGGACAAATTGAGCAATGAAGCGGCGGCAATGGATGACGCAGCGGGCAATACCCTGAACGATCCCAAGCTTCAGGCGCTGATAGCGATGATAGAACATCTGACCGGCCAGAAGGTCAGGGTGTTCGACGCCCGCGAGCTCAAACCGGTACATTCCCAAGGGCATGTCACATCGCCTTCTTCAAACGGCAGCCAGCCATCACAGCCTGCGCGCGCCGGTTTTGGTGTGGCATACGACAAGGTGGCGAGCTACAGCGAGTCCGAGCAGACCACGATGCAGGCGAGCGGCGTCATCAAGACCAGCGACGGGCGGGAAATCCAGTTCAGCCTGAATCTGGTGATGCAGCGCCAATACAGCGAAACCAGCAGCACCAGCGTGCGCATCGGCGACGCGCCACGCAAGACCGATCCGCTGGTGATCAACTTCGGCGGCACGGCGGCGCAGTTGAGCGAGCAACGCTTTGCCTTCGACCTGAATTCTGACGGCACCAGCGAGCAGATCAACGCGCCGCTTGCGGGCAGCGGATTTCTGGCGCTGGACAAAAATGCCGATGGCAAAATCAACAACGGCAGCGAACTGTTCGGCCCCGCGACGGGAAATGGCTTCAGCGAGCTGGCGCAATACGACAGCGATCACAACGGCTGGATAGACGAAAGCGATGCTGTTTACAGTCAGCTCAAGGTGTGGACGAAGGATGCCGCAGGCAATGACAGTTTGAGCAGCCTGAAGTCACTCGGCGTCGGGGCCATTTCGCTGCAATCCATTGCAACCCCGTTCGACATCAAGACCTCAAGCAACCAGTTGCTCGGCTCCATCCTGGCGAGCAGCGCTTACCTCAACGAAAATGGCACGGTCGGCAGCGTGCAGCAAGTCGATCTGACGGTTTAGGGAGCCTCTATAAATCCAAACTCCGTTGCGATACTGCGTTACTCATAAAAAATTACTCCTAACATATCCCATATATGCGTCGTCGCAATTTTGTACTCGCGCCTTGTCTCGCTTAGGATTTTGAATTTATAGGGGCCCCCTTTAGCTTGGTTTTATGCGGAGCGCAACATGTCGCGGCCGCACGCCCACCGTTTCGATGAAGGTCTGCGCATCCATTGGGCGATGAAAAAAGTAGCCTTGAACGTAGTCGCAGCCGTGTTTGCGCAGTTCCAGCAGCTGCACCTCGGTCTCGACCCCTTCTGCCACCAGCTTTAAATCGAGCGACTGGCCCAGGCCGATGATGGCGCGCACCAGCGTGCGGCTTTCCTGCTGTTTTTCGATGCCGTCGATAAATGATTTGTCAATTTTAAGCACGCTGACCGGCAGCCGGGTGAGCTGGGCCAGCGAGGAATAGCCGGTGCCGAAATCATCCACGGCCACGCGCAAACCGAGCTCTGCCAGGCGGCGCAACACACGCAGGTTGGCCTCGACATCGGCCATCAGCGATGTTTCGGTCACTTCGAGCAGAATGCGCGTCGGGTTGGCGCCGGTCTCGCGCAGAATCGCAGAAAAATCTTCGTACAGGCGCTCCTGACTAAGCTGGCGCGTCGAGACATTCACGGAAATATAGGGGGCGTCTGCGCCCCAATGCTGGCGCCAGTCCGCCTCCGCCAGGCAACCCTCGCGGAACACCCAGGCACCGATGCGCGCAATGGTGCCGCTCATCTCGGCGATGGGGATGAACACTGCCGGAGAGACTTCTCCTTGCTGCGGATGCCAGCGCAACAGCAATTCGGCGCCGACGATGCGGCCGCTGCCGATTTCGACGATGGGCTGGAACAGCGGCGAGAGTTCATTGCGCTCGATCGCCAGACGCAGTCCCTGTGCGATTGTGAGCCGTTGTCTGGCCTGGTTTTGCAGGTTGTCGCTGAAAAACTGCCAGCCATCTCGCCCCTTCTGTTTGACCGCATACATGGCCGTGTCGGCTGAACGCAGCAAATCGTCGGCTGAATGCGTGGTGCCGTGTCCAACGGCGACCCCTATGCTGGCGCTGACGAACATCGGTACGCCGGCGAAATCGATCGGCTGCCGCAGCGCATCGTTGACCCGCTCCGCCAGTGCGGAGATAGACGCCGGTTCATCGATCTGCTCGCACAGCACGATGAACTCGTCGCCAGCAAGTCGGGCGGCGGTGTCACCCGGCCGGATTTCATGCAGCAGGCGTGCGGCGACCATCTTCAGCAATGCATCACCCGCCTCGTGGCCGTGCGTGTCGTTGACCAGCTTGAAGCCATCGAGGTCGATGAACAGCAGCGCGACATTCAATCCCTGGCGGCGCGAACGCTGCAGTGCATTGGTCAGCCTTTCCTGGATCAGTGCCCGGTTGGGCAGGCCGGTCAGACTGTCGTGCGTCGAGCGCCAGATCAATTCCTCTTCGGCGCGCTTGCGATCGGAGATGTCGCGCATCGTGACCACCAGCATCCATTTCTTGCCATCGTGGAATTTTGCGATGGAGGCTTCTGCCGGGAAAAAAGTGCCGTCCTTGCGATAGCCTGTCACCTCGGTATTGCGGCCCATGTTGAGTTCCATTGCGTCGCTCAGCACGAATCGCTGCAGATGTTCGGCGTGCTGCTGGCGGAAGTGCGGCGGCAGCAGCAGATGGATAGACATGCCCGGCATGGCTTCGGGCGGGTAGCCAAAGAGCATGCAGGCACTGCGGTTAGCTTCCAGGATTGCGCCCTGATCATCGCAGGCCAATATCGCCATGTTGGCCAGCGCAAGCATCTGCTGCGCGGTGCCGCCCTTGTTCATCGTGGCGCTCATTTCCGCCGCCAGCTTGGCCATCACCAGCGGAGACAGCGGTATTTCATGCAAGCGTGCTGCCTGCAGCTGTGCGCGGTAGCGTTCTGGAATTTCCGGCATGTTGTTCCCGAACTCTTCGACGATGGTGAACGATCCATCGGTATCGCAGCGCGCCAGAAAGGTGTTCACGCTGGCATGATGGGTCGCGTTGTCCATTTCAACTTTGCCCTGCGGCCCGGTAAGCGACACCATGCCCAGCGCGTCCACCAGCTCCTCCGCATCTGTCGAGCCGGCAAGCTCTGCCGCCCGCGCGAAGGCATGCACGCACAGGTAAGCGCCCTCGCCGAAATTCGTCACGATGCCATTGCCGTTTGGCCAGATGCCATCGATGCCCGGCTGCTGGCGCAAGCGTTTGAGGAATCGTTTGTTCTGCGGCGTATCCAGCGACATGAAATAGGTATTGCTGGAATAAAATCCCTCGCGCACGTCCGGCGGCAAGCGGCTTACGATCATTTCGTTGTAATGCCCCATGACTACTGCCATGCGCTTTTTCAGGCCCAGTTCGCAAAAACGGGTCAGTACAGCGATCTGGTCGGTTCCGGCAAAGTAAGGCACGAAAACGTCTGCGCCGGAACGGGATAACTGTTCCAGCAGCGCATCGATATCTGCGGGGGCTGCTCCGATGTCGAGATACTCCTCGCCGACAATATCGCCATCGATGCTGTTCAATGAGCGCTTGGCCGCATCGATTGATCCCCGGGGCCACTCGTAGTTGCTGCCGGCAAAAAACATTTTTGCGCCGTAATGCTGCACCATGAACAGGATCATCCTGTCGATCTGCTGATTGGGCAGCGCGGCGAAATGAAAGAAATAGCGGCTGGAAATGCTGCCCTCGTAACACGAGAAATTGAGCAGCGGGATGCGCTTGGGCTCTGCCACTTGACCGGCGACGGCGATGCGCGAGTTGGACATCAGGTTGCCGATCAGGGCCGCGCAGCGGTGTTCCTCTACCAGTCTCAGCGCGGCCGGTACTGCCGTCTGCGGCAGGCTGCCGTCGTCCTCGATGATCAGTTCCAGCGGGCGGCCGAGCACGCCGCCCCGCTCGTTGATCTCGTCACAGGCGATACGGGCTGCGCGGACAATTTCGGCACCATATATTTCGACCAGACCTGTCAGCGGCGGCATCAGGCCGAGGCGTATCGATACACCTGAGTTTCTTTTTGGCATGGGCAATTTCGTGGCGTTAACGCCTGATGGTTCCAGTATTCATTGCAGGCCAGCGGAGGATTTTAAGCATGTTGCCGGGGAAAGTTAGAGTAAGCGGGAATAACGAGGTCAATTATGTTTGGTCGCGCTGCCTTTTTGATTCTTGGTCAGCAATGCAGCCTTGTCCGCCTCGTTGCAATCAAATGTGCTCCTGCCGTGTTCTTTGCATGCGGCCAGGTCGGCAGCCAATTCATCGGGATGGGACAGGTAGTAATCCTGGGTCTTGGCTTGTCCGCAGCCAGACAGCGCCGCGACAGTGACCAGAGTTAACGCGAGGAGCTTGTTCATCTTATCTTTCATAATACGGGGCTAACTTGCGGGGGTGAATATCTGCTCGATCAGATTGCGGATATCAGACGGTTCGAATGGTTTGTCGCAGATCGCTGAAACGCCCGCCTGCCTGACGGCGGCGAGCAGTTTTTCATTCTTTTCGCTGGTGATCATCATGATAGGCAGCGCATTTTGCCAGCTCTTTGTGCGTATGAATTCGACCAGATCCTTGCCATCCATTTCCGGCATGTTGTAATCGGTGATGACCAGATCGAAGGTGTGTCCCTGGACAGCCTCGGCGCCCAGCTTGCCGTTTTCCGCCTCGCTGATGTGTTTGATGCCGATGTTCTTGAGCACCCTGATCAGGTAGGAACGTGCGCTGAAGCTGTCGTCCACCACCAGCACGTGCAGATTCTCGATGTCGAAATTTTTCGTTTCAAGCGCGAGGCTGCCCGGGTTCAGATAATCGAGCGTGGTGAATATGGCAGCACGCAGATGCTGCAGTTCAAAGGGCTTGGGCAGGATGGCGCAGGCGCCGGACTGGCGCACGGGGTCCAAATAATCCTGGTTGTCCTCGCTCGAAATCAGGATAAAGGCTATCTCTGACAAGGCGGCTTCGGCGCGCATTGTTTCGACCAGTTTGGAGCCGGACATGTCATCCAGGTACATCGAGCTGATGGTGAGATCGGGCTGTTGTTCGCGCATCGCAGCAAGCGCCGACGACCCATCCTTGAAAGTCTGTATGTTCAAAACGCCAAGCTGACCGAGATATTTCTGCACGATGCGCGCCTGCAGGCTGGAAGGCTCGACCAGGAAGACCGAGAGTTCGCTTGTAGTAATGAGGGGCTTCATCGAATTTCCATTAAATGAACTTGCGCTTGAATTATAAACCGGGATTCATGTTTTGGATGCAAGCAACAGATCAAACCATTTTTTCCAGTGGTGGTATTTGTTGACCAGCGCGGGATTGCTGATGCCAGGCGTTATCCGTTGTGCTGCCCTGCAACTGGCCGCTGTCTTTCCGGCTGCAAGCAGCGCGGCCCCTTGCAGGCTGGAATCCTTCTGTAGCAGACGATACACCTCGACCGGCAAACATTGCGCGATGCCCAGCTGCAGCGGCTCTGATGCGGATAGCCCGCCGGATAAATAGACTCGTTCCAGCGCGGAGGTGCGGTGAAAATCTTCAACTATGCGCGTCACGCGGAAAATGATGCCCTCCAGCAGCAGTGCGGCAATCTGGTGCGGCGAGAGATGATCGACCGCCGCGGAAAAGCGCAGCCCGATGTCGCTGCGGAAATAGGGTGCGCCGAGCCCGCTGGGTTCTGCGATGCAAAAAATGTCGGTTGCGGCCAGGTCTTCGACGCGGCATTTCTCGAACGGATAAGGGGCGAGCGCGGCGGCGATGGAGTTGAGCGTACCTTCCAGCGCGACATGCGCGGGCTGTCCGCGGTGCTGGTAAACCAGCGTCTGCAGATAGCCGCCGGGAGGGCTTGTTCCGGGGGCAAGGTAGCGCACGACGAAACCGCCGGTGCCGAGGTTGACCAGCGCTTGTGCGCTGTTTTCGTCGATGCTGGCGACCAGCGCGGCCGACTGGTCGCCCAGGCTGGCCTGCAGCGTCAATTCCTGGCTCAACCCAGATTGTTCATTAACCGGGTCAGCCTCAAAAAAACCAATGGATCGTAGGTCGGGCTTCAGCCCGACATGTCGGGCTGAAGCCCGACCTACGCCTAATGGATGGTCTGTGTTCAAAGGCAGTTGAAGTCCGGTGGAAGATTTTATTTGCGGCAGTATGCCGATCGGAATATCGAACAGCTCGCACAGTTCGGGCGACCATTGCTGCAGCCCGATATCCATCAGCAGCGTGCGCGCGGCCATCGACACATCGGTGACATGATGCTGGCCGCCGCTCCAGCGCCAGATCAGGAAAGTGTCGAGCGTGCCGACCATCAATTCGCCGCGCAGAAGTGGGTCGCGCCAGTCCTGGTGTTGTTGCAGCAGCACGCGCAATTTGGGCGCGAAGTAATACGGCGTCAGGCGCAGGCCGGTGACAGTGCGGATCAAGCCTTCCGACTCACGCAGCGCGTCGCAACTGGATGCGCCGCGCGTGTCCTGCCATGAAATGAGCGGGGTGACGGGCTGGCCGCTGCCGCGCTCCCAGATCAAAAAGGATGAGCGCTGGCTGCACAGGCCGAGCGGGGGAGGTGTGTCGGTCTGTGCCAGACATGCGGCCAGCACCTGTTCCGCGGTCTGCGCATAGCTCAGCGCGCAGCTTTCGTAACGACCATCGATGCTGGTGACAGAGGGCGCGGGCATGGCAACGATGCCGTGCAGATCGCCGTCGCCAGTTAACAGTCCGGCCTTGATCGAGGTGCTGCCGAGATCGAGCGCGATCGCGGAGATCATTGCGCTTGCCACAGGCCGATACAATGTTCAATTTCATGTTCAACTGCGGCCGCATCCCAGCCCATGGGCGCGGCGACCGTTGCGGCGATAAGCCGCAGCAGGTTTTCATCCGGGCGGGACAGTATCAGCAGCGGCATGCGGCGGCGCAGCAGATCGTCCAGATGCACGGCCATCTCGTGGCCGGCGCTCCACAGCAGGTCGGCATGAATGAACGGCAGCGCGGGCAAGATGCGCCCGGCCAGATGTGGCTCATTTTTTATCATGCGAAAAATATCATGCACGCGCTTGCCGTGGCGGCGTATCAGCCATTGGGCGGATTGCTGATCGATGCCCAGTTGCTCTGCGCGGGCAGTGGCAGCGAGTAGCCAAGTGGAATAATTTTCCTGCGGCGTCCAGGGGAAGCGTCTGCCTCGGGTCGCGCAGGCTGCATCGATGCCGAGTTGCGCGCTCACGGTGTCCACGATGGACGCGGCATCTTCGCGCGCCGAGGTGATTTTCCCGCCTGTCGAATAATGCACGCCGTTGGCGGCGGTCTTGATTTCCCAGTCGCGGCTGACGGACGAGGGCGCTGACTGGTCGCTGCGCTTCATCACGCGCAACCCGGCGAACTGGCCGATGATGTCCTGCTTCGTCCAGTTTTTCTTGAGGTAATGATTGGCTGCTGCCAGCAGGTAGGAAATGTCTTCTGCCTCGACCGTGGCGCGTCCGGGCGCCCCGCGATAATCGGTGTCGGTGGTGCCGACCAGCGTGAGGCCATACCACGGGATCATGAAAAAAACGCGCCCGTCGGATGGGGCGGTCAGCAGCAGCGCCTCGTCACCCAGCGCCGCAGGCAGGACCAGATGCACGCCCTTGGTCAGGCGGCTGTTGGCCGGTGCTGCAGTCGATGCCCACTGGCCGGTTGCATCGACGATCTGCCGCGCCGACACATGCACTGTTGCGCCGCCGAGCATGTCCTGCACCGTTGCGCCGCAGGCCAGCCCGTGTTCTTCACTCAATCCGTTCAGCTTGCAATAGTTCACGCACACCGCGCCCGCAGCGATCGCGCCGTCTATCAGTTCCAGCACCAGCCGGGCATCGTCGGTCTGCGCGTCGGCATAGGTAAAGCCGCTCTGCAGAGCGGCGGGGGCGAGCGCGGGAAAGCGCTCGGAAAATGCAGCGCGGCCGAAGCGGCGGTGCTTCATTTCCGGACTCGGGTCTGCGGCAAGATAGTCGTACAGCATCAGGCCGGCTTTCAGGCGCAGCGCACCGATGCGGCTGTGCGCATACAGCGGCACGCCGAAGCGCAGCGGCCAGACGCGATGCGGCGCATTTTCCAGCAGCATGCGGCGCTCGGCCAGCGCTTTGCTGACCAGATTGAAATCGTATGTTTCCAGATAGCGCAAGCCGCCGTGTATCAGCTTGCTGGAGGCGGAGGAGGTGGCGTTCGCCCAGTCTCCCTGCTCGACTATGGCGACGCTCAGGCCGCGCAACGCCGCGTCGTAAGCGGTCCACGCGCCGTAGATGCCGCCGCCGCAGACCAGCAGGTCGAACGGGCGATATTGCAGCGCTGAGAAGTCGCGCTTCACCGGGCGTTCATCCTCAGGTTTCTGAGTGCCAGTGCATGCTGCGGCAGGTCGCTGATGAGTATGTCCACCCCCAGATTCAGCGCCCTGTTGATTTCATCGTCGCTGTTGCAGGTGTAAACGGCGATGCATTTGCCGTGATCGCGCAGCAGCCCGGTCATCGCCTCGTCCAGATTTTCTATCGGCAGACACAATCCATGCAGGAAAGGCTGCTCGGCCAGCACGCGCTGCGCATCTGCCAGCGTCTGCTCGGGTTCAAAATTGCAGACCAGCGGGAAATCAGGCCGGTACTGGTGGGCGTAAATCAGGCTGGCAAGGTTGAACGATGATGCCATCACCGTATCGCCAGCCACCGGCCCGGCCATGTCCAGGGTTTGCCTGACTTTGATCTGATGCCGTGTGACAGATTCCCAATCGCGGTTTTTTATTTCGATCAGCAATCGGGTGCGCAAGCGATAGGCATCCACGAACGCCTGCAGCGTCATGATGGTTTCAGGGGGGATCTGCGGTGAAAAGTGCGCGGCAAAATTCATCGCCTGCAACTGCGCATGATCGAAATCGTCTATGTGCTGGTCGGGCAGGCCGACCTTGTTCAAGAAACGGTCGTGCCACAGCACGGCGATTTCATCGCGGCTAAGCTGCACGTCGGTTTCCATGCCGTCGATGGGATATTGCAGCGCATGGTCGAATGCGGAACGGGTGTTTTCCGCAGCCTCCCTGTTGGCGCCACGATGGGCATATATCAGCGTTTGTCTGGTGTGCATCATGATAAATTGTCGATAAATTTCTGCATCTATATTTTAAGCGCCGCAAAATTAGGGTTGTACATCAAACAGCGCAGCGTGCCGATCTTTAGGTTCGCTTCAGTTATTGTCCCCTGAAATACTTGCTCTGTGTTGCAGGTCCGATATTTTTCGATATCGCCGGGATAATAATGCGCGCAAGGAGCCACCACGAACGACTGTATTGCAGCGGCTATCCAAGCGGCATCGGTCAGGGTGCCGTTGGCTTACATCCGACGGAAAACTCCCTCTCAATCCACGTTCCGCCGCATGTAAGCGATGGTCGGGAACTGCACCAGATCGAACAGGCGATCTGTGCCGCGCTGGAATGCAGTCGAATGCATGCGGCCGTCGTAAGCGCCCTCGGCCAGCAGGCGTGCCAGGTTAAGGCTGAGGCCGACATAAGCGTCACGGTGGCGCTCGCCGCCGGTATCGTAGCCACGCGTGCCATACCCGCCCGCAACTTCAAAATAGCGCAGGAACCTGTTCTCGCGCAGCGGCGCGAAACCATCCGCCTTGACCACGAACAGAAATTTTTGCTCGGAATAATCGCCGAAAGGATTGAAGTTAGACGCGAGCGGCGAGCGGCGATAGTCGACGCGGAAATCGATAATTGCGTCGAGCCTGGGATGAGTCTCCAGCGTGACGCCAAGCGCTACTCCGGCCAGGTTCATAATTGCGTCCTGAGGACTGAATTTCCAGCGGCGCGAGAATCCGTCCACGACCTCGACTGCGGTGTAGATACCCAACGTTGACCATGCGGCGAGGGAGACCGAAGCGTCGTAGCTATTGCCCGCCGATTCGAAGATCGGCGTCAGCAGCCGCACGCCAGCATAGTTGCTGTATAAGTGCCCGGCCTTGTCGGCGCCGCCGTATTCGGTTCCTGTACCGAACCACCCTTCATTGGTCAGCTTAAAACCGCCGCCAAACCCGGACTGCCACCAGTTTGACAAACCATAGGCCGCGACGAGCGACGCGCCAGTGCCGATGATCAGGGAGTTACGCAACCGAAGATTAGGCTGCGTATCGCCGTGTTTCGACTGCGTGTCCTCGGCGGTCGCCGATGACATATCCGCCAACACCTTGGAATAAAGGCTGTCATTGTCTGTCAGGGAAATGTCGCCGGCGACTGCGGGCTGCGCCGGAAGAAGGCAGATGAATGCCAGTGCCATGCGCTGGAGGCGGATGTAATTCTCAGACAGACGAAAAATATGCCGCATGATATTGGGCTCCGCTCTTACTTTAAAACCCGGTCGGGCGATGTGATACAGAATGGCGAGTGAGTTTGTAGTATATGTCCGCTGTTTCACAGTGGGTAAAAATCGAATTGCGTTAAAGCCCTGCCTGTTCCTCAGTCGTTCCCGGCGCGAGATCGGGTTCCCCGCACAGGCGCAGGATTTCCGCGCGGGCCTTATTGCGCAGGCGGATGGCCGCAGCCCAGCCTTTGCCTTCCGGCGCAATCGGTTTGCCTATCGTGACGGTGATGATGCCACGGCGCGGGAACCAGTGGCCGTCGCGCAGGATGGAGCGGGTGCCGCGTATGTTCACCGGCACGACGGGCGCGCCCGCTTCGGTAGCGACCACAAATGCGCCCATGCGGAAAGGCATCAGGCCGGGTATGCGGCTGAACGTTCCTTCCGGAAAGAACACCGGAGTGCGTCCGGATTGCAGGGAGTGCGCTACCTGCTTCACATCTTCCACGCTGCGCTGCGATTCGAAACGCTCGACGAAATCCGATCCGATGCGCTTGAGATAGATGCGCGAAATGAAGCTGTCCAGCAGTTCGCGCTTGGCCACGAAACTGAAATGTCCGGCGCTGCTGAGTTCGCCCGATAGTGCGGCGACGAGCACGATTCCATCCAGATAGCTGGCGTGGTTGGACACCAATACGCAGGGCGCGCCGGGCGGCAGGTTTTCCAGGCCGCGAACTACAATGGGTGTTCCGGTCAGGCGCGCAAACAGCCGCGCACTCGTGTGGCTTGCCGCCCAGCTCCAGGCGGGGCGGGGCAGCAGTGCAGCAGCCAGCCAGGTCAAAGGTGCGAGCAACATGAACAGCGCCCATGTGTATGCGGCGTAGCAAACATCGGACACTACCCTGATGCCACGGCGCAACTGGGGCAATATTCCGGCCCACGCCAGGCGGATGATCTGCCACCATACCGCGCGCGTTGGCGCAGCGCCCTTCTCGAGCAATTCGCGGCAGGCCGCGCGGCGGATCTTTCCGCTGGATGTCTTGAGCACGCTGTGCACCGGCGCCAGCACGATGTTGTCCGCCGCTATTCCCAGTATGTCCAGCGTCAGCGCACTGATGCGGCTGCGCAGTGCTTCCAGCTTTGCGGAAGCAGTCTCGCGTGTTTCGGCCAGCACCACCAGGCGTTCGGTGCCGGTGGCGGGATCCGGGCTGCCGAACACCGCTACGCAGCCCTTGCGGATGCCGGGGATGTCGCCCACGGCGTCTTCGAGCTCATAGGGGTAGATGTTGCGCCCGGCGCGGATGATGAGGTCTTTCGAGCGGCCGGTCAGGTAAACATCGCCCCCGGCCAGATAGGCGAAATCGCCTGAGTCCAGCCACTCGCCGTGGAACAGTAGGCGCGTCTGCTCCGGGTTGCGGAAGTAGCCGCCGGTGGCGGACGGCCCCTTGAATTCGAGATGCCCTTCCATGCGTTCGCCCAGCTCGTGGCCGGTGGCATCCACGATCCTGATTTCATGGCCGGGAAGCGGACGGCCGCATGCCGGGATGCGCAACGCATCTTTCTCGTCGCTGCCAGCCGCTTCGGCGTGGCCGGTGCGCATGAAACTGTCGCGCTTGATGCAGTCGATCAGCGGCCCGCGCCCGGGCGGCGGAAACGCCAGCCCCACCGCACATTCGGCCAGCCCGTATACCGGCGCTATCGCTTGCGGGCGCAATCCGTAATGGCCGAAGCGTTGCGCGAAATTCGCGATGGTCTCCGGGCTGACCGGTTCGGCGCCATTGAAAGCCATGCGCCAGCTCGACAGGTCCAGTCCTTCGAGAGCGGTATCCGGAATCTTGCGCAGGCACAGTTCGTAGCCGAAATTGGGGGAGGGCGAAAGTGTGCCGCGGTGCTTGTGGATCGCCCACAACCAGCGCTCCGGGCGCGCCAGAAAGGTCAGCGGCGACATCACCACCAGCGGAAAGGCATGGTACAGGCTGCCCAGCCAGGCGCCGATCAGGCCCATGTCATGGTACAGCGGCAGCCAGCTGACGAACACGTCCGTGGAGGTGGCCTGCACCGCCTGCCCCATCGCGCGGATATTGGCCAGCAGGTTGGCATGGGTCAGCACGACGCCCTTGGGGTTACCGGTGCTGCCGGAGGTGTACTGGAGCAGCGCGATATTCTCGGGCTTGAGCGGGATTCCTGGCGCGCGCCCGGCACTGGATAGCTCGGCCACCGTAACAACACTGCGCAACATCTCCACCTGCGCCTTAAGCAGCTTCGCCACGGGCTTTGCCTCGGGCACCGTAATCAGGATTGCTGCGAGCGCATTGGAGAGTATGCCGGCATGCCGCCGCAGGTGATCCTCGATCTGGGAGGGGCGGGCAGGCGGGTAGATCGGCACGGGCACGCCGCCCGCCAGCAGCACGCCGAGGAAGCAGAAGAAATATTCGCGGCTGGTGGGCAGCATGATCACCACCGACTGGCCGGGCTGCAATTCGCGCTCCAGCAGGCCTGCTGCGATTTGTTCTGCGCCGTCGCGCAGTGCGGCGTAGCTTAGCGCGGTTTCGTTGCCCTCCGCATCCAGCAGCGTGATGTGCGTGCGCTCCGGATGGGTGCGCACATGCCAGTCCAGCACTTGCGGCAGCGTCATTGCATCCGTCGGTGCGGCCTGCACCCACACCGGGGCTTCGCCTCTGGTCATGTCTGCCGACGGCGCCATGGCAGGGGCAGCGGCCAGCACCGCCTGCAGCAAATCGCGCGGTGTTTCGGCAGTGGCTAATACCTGTTCCGGCAGGCTGATTGCGAAGATATGTTCGATGCGCGTAAGCAGTTCCACCCGCCCGAGGCTGTCGAAGCCCAGATCCCGTTCCAGGGAACTGTCCAGCGTTACCGGAATAGCTTCCTCGGGGCGTCTTTGCAGTTCGGCTGCGAGCTGCCGGATGGTTGCCAGCAATGTGCTGGAGGTGTCATTCATAGTGTTCACCATGCACTCCCCCGCTGGTTTCTTCAGGGCTACCCAATTCTCGCCACGCGGTTTTGCATTCACAACAGTAATGGTCAACAATATCCTCCCCGCCGCCCATGACAGTCAAGAAAATCCATGCGCCATTCCCTTGCCAAAACCGTTACACCCCGCGAGGCCTGGGCTTGGGCGATGTACGATTTCGCCAACTCCGGCTACACCACGGTGGTCATCACCGCCATCTTCAATGCCTACTTCGTATCGGTGGTGGCGGGCAACCAGCCATGGGCGACGTTTGCCTGGACGGCTGCGCTGGCGGTTTCATACGCCGCGATCATGTTCACCGCACCGCTCATCGGGGCTTATGCGGATGCGTATGCGGCCAAGAAAAAATTGCTGGCGCTGACCACCAT
>Ga0315268_10005056_pt1 | contig 14223 bp, 9 predicted proteins | sample C1_top_MG_FD_204535 | JGI IMG/M metagenome (GOLD analysis project Ga0315268, IMG submission 204535) | Sediment microbial communities from Yellowstone Lake, YNP, Wyoming, USA - C1_top | ecosystem: Environmental > Aquatic > Freshwater > Lake > Sediment | place: USA: Wyoming | collected 2017-08-01 | reverse complement strand
CCAGCATGTCGATGTTGTACTTCTTGGTGAAGCCGTCGACCAGCTTGTGCTTGTGCTCGTACACTCGACGTTCGAGATCGCTCGTCACGCCGGTGTATAGGGTTCCTGACCTGTTGGTCAACAGATAGACGTAGTAGTTCTTTCGTCCCCACCCAAGATTCCTCGTCGCTCTGCTCCTCGGAATGACAGGCATGCGCGCTCATGCTCCCGTCAGCCGCGCCCGGCCGCGCAGGGTCGGGCCGCCGTTGCTCATCCGCTTGGTCTGCATCGGTACGCCCTTGCCGCAGTTGGGGATGGGGAACAGCCGGAAGTCGTTGCCCACGGCGTCGATGCTCAGGAAGAAGTCGCGGCTGTCGCTGGTCAGGCCGCCGTCGCGGAACATCTCCCCCAGCTCGCCGTTGCGGATCTCGTACACCTTCATCGCCGTGATGCGGAAGTTCTCCCGCGATTCGGCGATGGACGGGATGCGATGCCCCGCGACGTAGTAGCCGTGGTCCACCTCGCGGATGATGTCCTGCGGGTCGCGGTCGCCGCCGGCGAAGACGGTGTTCGACATGCGGATCAGCGGCACCAGCGAGGCGTCGGTGGCCTTGTACGAGCCGTTGGGCTCGGCCCCCAGTAGGGCCGCCGTCTGGCGGCTGTTCATGAAGCCGCTGAAGATCCCCTTGTCGATGAGCGTCACCCGCTTGGCCGGCGTCCCCTCGTCGTCGTAGACGTAGTGGCCGAAGCCGGGGAGAGTGGCATCGGTGAAGGCGGTCAGCAGATCGGAGCCCACGCGCTGGCCCAGCTGGTTGTGGGCCACGTCCTTGAGCAGCCAGCTCCGGCCGGCGTAGCCCGTCTCGAACTTTAGCGCCCGGTCGGCCTCCGTGGGGTGGCCAACGATCTCGTGCACCAGCAGCGCATTGTAGTGGGGGTTGGTCACCACCACCACGTCCTTGTCCGTGGCCGGCAGGGGCCGCGCGTTGGCCAGGGCCACCGTATCTCGGGCGAGCTCCAGCGAGAAGCTGTGCAGGGGCGGCCGCTGGATGTACTCTTCGTCCACGCCCTGCGTGACCACTTCCCACCCCCGCTGGTGCCCAACGTAGTCGTAGAGCTCCTGGCCCGCCTCCTGCCCCTGAGCCACTACGAAGCACACGCCCTGGGTCACCGCCCAGCTCTGGTCGATGTCCGCCCCCTCGGAGCTGCAGAAGAGCTGGCGGGTAAGGGCCGTCGAGGCGCCCACGTGGCTGTACAGGATCTGGCCGTCGACGGCCGCCACCGCCTTCGATGTCTCCCGAACGTTGCGGGCGATCTCCTCCAGATCGACCGACCGGGGGTCGATCCGGTACTGGGCGGCGACGGTGTCCTGGCGCACCTCGATAGGTGCCAGCTCGGTGCTGTACAGGGCCTCGGCCAGCGCCCCGAACTGCCCCTTCGCCGCATCCTTGCGCTGGGCCGAAGCCAGGGCGCGGCCGTAGGCGCGGTCGATGGCCGCCCGCAGGACACGCGACAGGCGGGGCAGGTCGGCGCCGCCCAGGGACTGGCCGACGTAGCCGGCGGCGGCCGTCTTCTCCCCCGCCATGGCCCGCACGCCGAGGGCGAAGCCGTAGTCCTCGCCGGCGAACTTGTCCATCCCGTTCTCGGCCGCCGCGCCCTTGCCCTCGTCCACCTCGATGCGCAGATCGCAGTAGCGGAGGTGGCGCAGACGCCGGCCTGAGCGGGCCACTATGTCGCGCACCATCTCGCGGATCTCGGGTATCACTTCAACGGTTACTTTGGGCATGCGCTATGCCTCCTGATCAGGACCACGGGGAACAAGCAGCGTCTATCGATCCTAGCGGCGCGCTGGGCCGTTGTCCAGCGCCCTACCACACGACGCCCAGCGCCCGCAGCTCGCTCTCCAGGTGAGCGGCGCCCCGGAACTGGAAGGCCCGCATGCCGGCGGCCCGCGCCCCCTCCACGTTGCGCAGCATGTCGTCGGTGAAGACGCAGGCCGAGGCGGGCACGCCCAGCTGCTCGGCCGCCAGGTGGAAGATGCGCACGTCGGGCTTAGCCAGCCCCACGCGGGCGGAGTTGATGACCACGTCGAACAGGTCGGTGATGCCGTGGTGCTCGAGGAGCATCTCCTCGAGGTCCTTGGTGGCGTTGGTCAGCAGGCCGACCTTGTAGCGAGCGCGCAGCTTTCGGGCCAGGGAGACGACATCCTCGTTGAGCCCACGCCAGATCTTGGGCCACTCCTGGCGGATGGCGGGGATAGGCCGACCCGCCATCTCGTAGAGGCGAGCGAGCACCGCCTTCAGCCACTCCTGCTCCGAGCCGCCACCCACAGCGAGCTCCTTCCACTGCGGGATCTCGAACAGAGCCGAGAAAAGGCCGCCCTGAGGGAGACCGTGCTTCTCCTCCAAGCGGTGCATCTCCTCGCTGTCCAGGCGGCCGATGACGCCGCCGTAGTCGAAGAGGATAGCCTGGATCATGGCGTTAGACGGCGGAGCCCGGCTCCGGCCCAGGCCGGAGATCAACGCGAGGCAGGCGCCATAGGGCGCCAAAGGCCGACAAGGTCGCCCTGGCGCGGACTGACGGCTCACCCGCTGCCCGGTATCGAGACGAGCTCATGAAGTCCACCAAGTCAGCAAGCTTTATCTCGTATTCGTTGTTGTGCTTGGTCGCTGCCAGGACGTCGCGTCGAATCAGTTCCCGCACGTACTCCACGTTCAACGACAGGATCCGGGCGGCGGTGGCCGTACTTACGGCAATCTCCGAAAGCTCGACCTCCTCGTCCTCCGGCAGGGGCGCCAGGGCCAGAAGGATCGCCCGGCCACAGTCGAGGGCCAGCGCCAGGGTATCGGCGTCCTCCTCCATGGCCGCTTCCTGCAGCCTTTGACCCAGCTTGCGGCGAACGTCCACAACTCTCATGCCATCCTCCCGAGAGAACCGCTCTCGCCAAGGATAACACAAGAAACCTTGTGTTGGCCAGCGAGAAGCTGCCTAGAACCCCTGGTAGCGGTTCGCGATGGGCAGCCGCCGGTCGCGGCCAAAGGCGCGGTGGGTGATCTTCACGCCGGGGGGAGCCTGCCGCCGCTTGTACTCGTTGCGGTTGACCATGGTCACCACGCGCTTCACCAGCGCCTCGTCGAAGCCCATGGCCACGATCTCCTCCGCGCTCCGGTCGTCCTCTACATACGCCTCCAGGATGGGGTCTAGCACCTCGTAGGGCGGCAGGGTGTCGCTGTCCCGTTGGTCGGGCCGCAGCTCCGCCGAGGGCTCCTTCTCGATGACGCGCGGCGGTATGACGGGCACGGGGCCTTGGGCGTTGCGATAATGGGACAAGCGGTAGACCAGGGTCTTGGGCACGTCTTTGATGACAGCGAAGCCGCCGACCATGTCGCCGTAGAGGGTGGCGTAGCCGGTGGCCATCTCGCTCTTGTTGCCGGTGGTGAGCACCAGCCAGCCGAACTTGTTGGAGAGGCTCATCATGATGGTGCCGCGGATGCGCGACTGGATGTTCTCCTCCGTGACGCCGAACTCCGTGCCGGCGAAAGGCTCGGCCAGGACGTTCAGAAAAGCCGAGAACGGCTCCTCGATCGGGATGGTCAACAGCCCAATCCCCAGGTTCTCCGCCAGCTCGCGGGCGTCCCGCAGGCTCCCCTCGGAGGAGAACCGCGAAGGCATCGCCACGCCCGTCACGTTCTCCGCGCCCAGGGCGTCCACGGCCACCACCGCCGTCAGGCTGGAGTCGATACCGCCCGACAGGCCGATGACCACCTTCCGAAAGCCGTTCTTGCGCACGTAATCGCCGGTGCCCGGAACCAGTGCCCGGTAGACTTCCCCCTCGTCGTCCAGCGACGGCGCGCAGCGGCGCTCGATGGGCGGCTTGTCCTTGGCCAGCGGCTCCTCCGAGATGCGCACGAGCGGTATTCCATTGGAATCATCTGCGGCCAGCCGCTCCTTGCGCCGGCGCGGATCGTGGAGGCGGGCCTGGAACACCTCTTCCAGATTTATATCGACGACCAGCAGCTCTTCCTCGAATGCCGATGCCCTCGCCAGCAGCTCGCCGCCGGGGCTGAGCACCATGCTGGCGCCGTCGAACACCAGCTCGTCCTGGCCGCCTACCTGGTTCGTGTAGCAGACGAACACCGCGTAGTCCGAAGCGCGGGTGGCCAGCATCTGCTCGCGGAAGCGGCGCTTGCCCACGTGGTAAGGCGAGCCGTTGATGTTGATGATGACCTGAGCGCCGGCCCGGGCCTGAGCCCGAGTGGGATCGCCCGGGTACCAGATGTCCTCGCAGACGCTCACCCCCACGCCCACGCCGGCCACGACGTGGACGGGGAAGCGGGTGCCGCTCTGGAAGTAGCGGTTCTCGTCGAAGACGCCATAGTTGGGCAGGAAGTGCTTGTGATAGACGTCCACCAGGCGGCCGTCGTGGATGATGGCCGCGGCGTTGTAGATGTCCTCGTTGTTGTCCACGAAGCCCACGACGGCCGTAACGCCGCGACAGGCTTCCGCCACCCGCCGCAGGGCGGCCACGTTGTCCTCGACGAACTGGGGGCGGAGGAGCAGGTCCTCGGGCGGGTAGCCGGTGATGGTGAGCTCGGGGAAGCTGATCAGGTCGACACCTTGAGCGCGGGCGCGCTCGACGTACTCCAGGACCTTGGCGGCGTTACCCTCCAGGTCGCCGACGGTGGTGTTGATCTGGGCCAGCCCCAGGCGCAGGGTACGCATGATTTGGTCCCTCTGCTAGCGATTATCCCTCGCCGCCGAGAGGGGGGTCAAGCTGACAGTCCGTGGATCAGCGGACATCCCATCACTGAAGCTTAACACCAACGCACCGCCGATCGAGAATTGCTCGGCATTGACAAGCTTGCAGGAGAAGAGTACGCTCAGGAGTGGCGACCCAGGAGAGAGGTGTCCCGCGGTGCGCTGGCGGGCGGCGTTCCCCGGCAGGAGACAGAGCTGACGCTGATCTTGACTCGACCCAAGGTGCTGCTCGTGGCCCTCGTCGCCGTGGCCCTGGCGGCGACCGCCGTGTTGGCGCTGCGTAGCTGGCCGTCGGACACGCTCGATGCAGCGAGCGTCCTCAGCAAGTCCCACGACGCGCAAGCCAAGATCCTGGCCGAGGCAACTGAAGGGAAGGTGTTTCACTACGCCATGCGGGGGTTCAGGAGGCACGGACCTGCCGACCCGCTGATCAGAAAGATGAGTGACGAGTGGTACCTGCCGGAGTCGTATCACCAGGAGCTGTGGACTCAGGTGGGTCCCGCAGGAAAGATTACGAGGGTGCACAGCGAGACTGCCGACGACCAGGGGAACCTCCTCCAGGAGGCTATGGACGAGGGAGAAACGGTCGTGATCCGCGACGTTGCCAGCGGTGCCGAGGAACGCTTGCCGCTGTACGCGACGGTGGAGGGCATCGCCGGCGCCGTAGGTAAAGGAGTTCGCGACCTCGAGGAGAAGATCGACAGCGGCGGCGCCAAGATCCTCCACTACGGCAGCATAGACGGAAAGCGGACCATAGTGCTGGAGCAGCGCCGTGAGCCGGAGCCTTCCGTACCCGAGCCTGCCCCCGGGAGCTTCAGTACGGGCTACTCCCTCCCGTACACGCTCGACCTCGGCTCCGTCGAGCGGATAGAGCGGGTTGAGATCGACGCCGAGACCTTCTTGCCTGTCCACTCCTGGTGGGTCGCCGTCGATGCCGAGGGCAATGAGTACCTGATCGAGGAGTGGGTATTGCTAGCGAACGAGATCCTCGATCCCTCCGCCGTCCCCGCGGGCGTATTCGAGCTGCGCTAGCGCCCGGCTGCCGTCTCGCCCGGACGGGCGGGCGTCTGCCCGCGCGGGGCCACCGCCCGCAGGTAGCTGCGCCACAGCAAAGCCCCCGAGGCGACGGGAAGCAGGCCGTAGACCGGCGCCAGCTCGCCGAAGTCCAGAGGCCCCGGGTTGCCGGTGAGGGCCAGGGGTGACCTGGCCTGGGAAAAGCCTCGCGGCCAGTGGTGCCCGGAGGCCAAATCCAGAGGTCTATTCGCAGAAAGCAGGGCTCTGAAGAGGCAAACGCGAGACGGCCGTGGATCCTTACCCCCGGCCCTGCAACATCGAACCTTCCTCCGGATCCGCGGCCGCCCTTGAGTCGACAAGCGGTCGGCTTGTCGCCCATCTGTTGATACGGTGTGGCATCCGCGGTGGATTCGCCGCTGGAGGTGCGGAGGGCGCCTTCGTCATCGCTACGGCGCGCATCGTCCATCATCTTCGGGCCGGGCGCCGCTCGTCCGCCACCGCGCCTTTACACGGGGCCGGAGAGCCCATTACAATAATGTTGAGCATAGTCGAGGACTATTTCCAGTATAGGCAAGCTCGATAAAGCGGCCCGTAGGGCCCATATGTTTATTCTGGGCCATTGCGCGGAGCGAGGATTAACTATGGTGCAGGAGAAAGAAGTAGAGATCGCTCGTGGCCTCAACGGCATTTATGTTGACAAGACAGAGTCCAGTCACGTTGATGGCGAGGCTGGCAAGCTGCTCTATCGCGGCTACAACATCCACGACCTCGCCGACAAGTCGACGTTCGAGGAGACCACCTATCTCCTTTGGCACGGCAAGCTGCCCAACCGCCGCGAGCTCGACGAGTTCTCCGCTTGTCTGGCCCGTTGGCGCCCTATCCCGGATGAGATGATCGATGTCCTCCGGGCTGTGAAGGACGGCCACCCTATGGACGTCTTGCGCACCGCCGTGTCTGCCATGGGGTGCGTTGACCCAGAGGCGAACGACACGTCACCCGAGGCAAACCTTAACAAGGCCAGCCGTCTCACGGCTCAGCTTCCCACCATTGTTGCCGCCCACCACCGCATATCCGAAGGGAAAGATCCCATTCCACCCGACGCCGACCTGGGGCATGCCGCCAACTTCCTCTGGATGCTAAAGGGAACAGTGCCGGACCCGGACGACGCCAGGGCCATGGATGTGGACATGATCTTGCATGCCGACCATGGCTCCAACGCCTCCGCCTTCGCCGCCCGCGTCACCGCCTCCACCAGGTCCGACCTCTACTCGGCCATTGTTTCGGCCATCGGCACCCTCAAGGGCCCTCTGCACGGCGGCGCAGCCGAGGCCATCATGACCATGGTCAAGGAGATCGGTGAGCCGGAGCGGGTGGAGCAATACGTGAACGCGCGCATCGCCAGCGGCGGCCGCATCATGGGCTTCGGCCACCGCGTCTATAAGATCGAGGACCCTCGCGCGCCCCATATGCGAGACCGCTCGCGCATCCTGGCCGGCAAGTACGACCAGTACAATTCATACTACATCCTGCGCAAGGTGGACGAGGTCATGGCGCCCTACCGCCAGCGGGGAATCTACGTCAACGTCGACTTTTACGCCGCCGCCGTGTACTACCTGTTGGGCATCCCGGAGGAACTCTTCATCCCCATATTCGCCATCGGCCGCATCCCCGGCTGGATTGTGCAGGTCTTTGAGCAATGGCAAGACAACGTCCTTATCCGGCCGTTGCTCGAGTATGTGGGGCCCAAGGACCTGCCCTATTTGCCAATAGAGGAGCGGCCCTAGCACGCAGGGCCGAGGGCCAACCAAGGAACGCGGAAAGCCTGGGGGCGCTAGCCGCTGATCTCTTCGACGCGGAAGCGAAGGATGCCGGCGGGCACCAGCACGTCCACCTCATCCCCCACCACCCGCTCGATGAGAGCCCTGCCCACCGGCGAGGCGACGGAGATCTTCCCCTGGGAGGGGCTCACCTCACTGGGACTCACCAGCGTGTAGCGCACCGACCCACCCGAGGCCAGATCACGCACCAAGAGCGTGCTGCCCAGGTGAGCCTTTGTGCCGGAATCCGTCCCGCCCCCCAAGACATCGGCGTGTTTCAGTAGCATATCGAGCTCACGTATGCGCGCCTCTATGTGCGCCTGGTGGTCCAGCGCGGCATCCAGAGGCGCGTTCTCGCGCACGTCCTTGTCCTGCCGCGCCAGCCTCAGTTCCTCAGCCACCACCGGTCGCTGGTCCTTCAGCGCCTCCAACTCCGCCTGCAGGGACGCGTAGCCGTCCTCCGTGAGCTGGGTTCGTTTCGGCGGCGGCCCCACGGACCCGCTGGCGGGCTGCGGACTCTTGCGCAACCGGAGGTGGGACGCCAGGTTGGTGGCAGTCAGGCCTTCCTTCCTGGCGAACGAGAGGAAAGTGCGCACCGCCTCCGCCCGTCGTAACACATCGGCGGTAGCGGGGCCTAGGGACTGGGCGTACAGGTCGATGTCGTGGCCACGCAGTTCGCTGATGGGGCGATCGGCGCCGAACCAGCGGGCGAATCGATAGATCTCGGCCTGGCTGTCCCGGCGGGCTTCGCTGGAGAGAGACGCAACAAACATGGCAGCGGCCTGGGAGAGCTTGAGGGGCTCGCCCGTTCTTCGGCCGCCCGCATCTGCCGCCCGGGACATAGCATCACCCATTCTAGGAAGGCCAGAGCGGCAGTGTCAATCGCTGTATGTGGTGGACTTCCGCCGCCGCAACGCCATCGTCCGCATCCAGGTGGCCATAGCCAAGGCCCTGGGATGTGAACGAGGCCTTGAGCTGGGCTCGCCGCGCGGAGGCGCGGATCTTGCACGCGTCCGCCTGGGAGGCGATCCTGGGAACCTCCGAGCCTACGGCTACCGTCGGGCCTTAGGGGTTCGCCGTTGGCGTAGCCGTCGCTTCCGCCGCGGTAGCCGGCCCAGGGGTTGGAGAAGAGACCGTCGTGGAGGTGGCCGTGGGGCTCGCCGCTGGAGTGGCGGTGGCAGTGGGTGAGGCGGCTGGAGTCGCGGTCTCCGTCGGTGCCGGGGTAGGCGTCGGCGTCAGGGTGGGTTCGGGCGTCGGCGAGAGCATCTCATCGATGCGCGTCTGCAGCCCCCCGGCGATCGAGATGAGGTCATCGACGTCATCCGCCGCCTCGGGCGCCACCTGGTCCTGCTCTCTGGCGGTGTCGAGCACTTCCTGCTGCTGCGCCAGCAGGTTGGCGATCTGAGGCGCGGCCTCTGCCGCCTCCGGAGGAGCCCCGGGCAAGCTCTCCTGCAGAGACTGGTTGATGTCCTTCAGTTCCTGAATGGCCTCGGACGGGATAACTCCGCCTTGTTCTACCCGCTCCTGCATCTGATCCAGCCGCTGCTCGAGCCGTGCCACCAGGGCAGGTATCTCCTCTTGCTCAACTTCACTCGGGGCCTGTGTCGGCGCAGAGGAGATCTGCCTCACGCTGACGTCACCGGGCCTCATGCCTATACCCGTGCCGCCACCACCCGTGAAGGCCAGCACCATCGCCAGGGCGAAAGCGGCCACCAGGGCGGGCGTACCTACGGCAGCCGGGGCCCAGCGCCAGCCGAAGCTGAAGCGCCGCGGCGGCTTCGCCACCGCCAGCGGCCGCCGGCCGCGGCGGCCAGCCGCAGCCAGAAAGCGCTGGCGGGCCGCCCGCTGGAAGGACGGCCGCGGGCCCACGTCGTAGGCCTGTTGGAGTCCCAGAGCCGTGAGGAGCAGCGGCTCGAGCTCCTGGGCCAGCCCCGGATAGCGGACCAGGCACTCTTCGATGCTGCCTCCCCTGTCCACAGAGGCCAGGCACTCGGCTAGCGCTTCCTCAAGACCCGTTTTCATGGCCGTCCCGTCTCTTGTCCACCAGAAGATCTCTCAGCTTGGCTATAGCCTTATGCTGAATGACCTTCACATTGCCCTCGCCCTTACCCAAGGCCCGCGCCGTTTCGGCCACCGAGAGCCCAGCCCCAAAGCGCAGGGCGATAACCTGGCGCTGAGCCTCCGGGAGGTTCTCAGTAGCCCGCATCACTTCGTCGAGGGTCAGGCGGGCCTCCACCATCTCCTCCGGTCCTTGCGTCTTCATCGGCAGCGTCGGCGATAGGGGAGCGTGTCGCCCCCGCGCTCCGTCGCGTCGCTGATGGCTAATGATGGCATTGTGAGCGATGCGAAACAGCCAGGCCGAGAAAGGCGCCTCCCGCCATTCGAACCTGCCCAAGGCATCCAGCACTCGGATGAACACCTCTTCCGTCAGGTCCTCCGCGTCGCCCACGTTCCCGATGCGGGCGAGCATATAGCGGTAGACGCGCGGAAAGTATGCGCTATATAGCTCGGCGACGGCTGTTTCATCGCCGGCTCGGGCGGCGTCCACCAAGGGGCGGTCGCTCCGAGCCTCTGGCCCAGGGTACAAGGGGTGAACCTCCTGCGCCCGCCACTGCCCCGACGCGGTCGAGGCCGGGCCGGCCACCCCAGTATCATACCCCATATCCTCGCCAATGTGTAGAACGCTTCGATGCGAGAGAAGGTTAACTTTTCCACAGACTTTCCACGCCTTTTGGATTCGCGCCCGACCCGGTGGATTTCTCGGGCACCTCGCCCGAGTTAACCTTTGTCGTCTGCCCGCGTTCTAACAAATTGGCGAGACACTACCGGAGCATAGCGCTATGCCCCGATCGTGTCTTGACAATCTGTTTGCGGTTGGGTAGAGTCAGGCGCTAGTGACGGGCAACAGCCGGTCACCAGTGTCCGGACAGAAGGGAAGTAGCGAAGGAAATAATGGCAGAAGAAGCAGAGTGGTGGTTCTCCCCGCTGGAGGGAGGGGAGCTAACACCAAACACAACGGAAGAGAGCAAGCGGACCAATTGCCCTCGCGTAGCGGTGGCAGCCGGCCCGCTTTTGTGTGCTTTCATGGGCACATTCAGTAATGGGGTGCAGCCATGAGAAAATTCGATACCGACAGGCGCTACCTGGCCCTAGGGCTAGCGGGAGCGCTGGTTATTGCGCTGGCAGCGGTAGTAGGTGCCCTGATGTGGGCCAACCAGGCCAGCGCCGAACGCGCCGTAGTGCTGATCCACGTCCAGAAGGACGGGTCGGACTACAGGGGCAACCCCGATTGCAAAGACGGCGGCCAGATGCGGGACGCACTGGGCAACGCGGTCACCGACATCACCAAGTCCGTGCGCGCCATCGATGACTGCAATAACCTCATCGGGACCCAGCACATCATCCGCACGGACGGCTTCGCGTTGACCATGGCCGCTGACGCGAGCCCGTGGGTCATAGTGTCCGGCCCCGGTGTCATCCTATCGGGTAACCCCGCCAGGCTCTGCGGAGACACCACGGAGGCGACGAGTCTCCCCAACTGGAATGAGGACAACGACGACGAGTACTGCGTGGTGATCAGCTCGAATAATCCCGGCGAGACGGTGATGAGGTTCGGCTACACCTACACCCCAACGCCAACACCGGTGCCGACTTTGACCACGTTGACGCCCAGCCCGACCCCCACCCCTCCCGTGGCCGGGCACCAGTTCACCGACCCGGTGGTCAAGGAGTGGAACAAGCTGGACCACACCGAGATCTGGCAGCTCGCCTGCACGGACAGCGCCAGCGCCTGCACGCTGAGCGACCTGGTAGGCAAAGGTGACCTCACCGGGCCCACCCTCGTCGAGACGTCCGAGGTACCCATCGTCTTCGACACGAGCAGCGATCGCCTCCGCGGCCTCAAGCGCCTGCGGGAGATCGTCTGGGGCTGGCACGACGACCCGGACGCTCCAGGTGGGATCATTAAGGTCCCGGTTGAGGGCGCTCGCGTCACGGCGATGATCGACAACAACGAAGACGGCGTGGCCGACACCTTCAACACAGGCACCTGCGCTTTCTTCACCACGTTCAACACCGTCGGTATCCCGCCGGACCGCGGCACGCTGCTGACTGGTATCACTCGCACGCAACTGGAGGGCAGCAAGATAGTAACCCACGCCCTCTTCGACGACCCCACCGTCCCCGGCGCAGACCTGCTCCTGAACGACATCTACGTGGACACCACCTGCAAGGAAGTCACCACCATCAGGATCAAGGTCGAGTACCCGGTGGGCATCTTCTCCGAGCCGGGAGTGATCTGGGAGAAGACCAAGATCAACTGGCAGGAGCAAGAGGCGGGCAAGCAGCCCCAGATCCGCTGGGCCGGCGAGAAGATCGTCCTGGCCAAGCGCTGGGCCCTCCCCGGCGACTACTTGTACCCCAACCCGCTCCCCGGCGGAGCCGAGACCGGCGCCCAGTGCCTCAACGCCCTTGACGACGACAACGACGGATTCGTCAACGACGGCTGTCCGAAAGTCGGATCGGTGGCTGAGTCCGGCGCTCAGTGCCTCAACAGTATCGACGATTTGGAGGACATCCCGGTAGACGGCGTGGCGGACGGCGTGGTCAACGACGGCTGCCCGACCGTTGCAGGCGCTCTGTCGCCCGTTTGCCCTCACGCCGGCAAGATAGTGCAGTACAACGACGAGGATGGCCCCGGCGGCCTCACCTCCGGCCTTCCCGACCTGGGCGGGCCGCTATCCAACGAGCCGGATAGAGTAGCCACCATCGTCGACGCCCAATGCAACACGCGGGCCATGTTCGAGTCGGAGGAGCAGGGCCAGGTAGACGTGAAGGTCATTCTCCTCGACTTTGCTTCCGTGGACGGCCAGGCTATCCTCGACGCACACCAGGCAGTGCTCAACGCCTGCATCGCCACCTACAACGCCGCCTCAAAGACGGCGGCGGACAAGACGGCTCTTAGCACCTGTCTCGCCGCCGAGGACGCAAACTACATGCAGATGGTGCGCTCCCTGATCGGGATAGGAGGATTCCTGACCCAAGAGGAGAAGCAGGACGCCTTCCTCGTCTGGTACCTGAAGATCTACCAGGTGAAGCTGGAGAACGTCCTCCTCGCCGACGGCGCCGGCCGCAAGGACCACAACGCCGGCACCTGGGGCGGCGAAGACCCCGTCACCGGCAAAGTCGACACCGCCGAGACCCTTAACGTCTCCCAGGACGCCCTGCAGAAGGTCACAGTGAAGGGATTCTTCTACGGCGGCGACCCAAGCGGGCGGCCCGACATCTGCCTTGACATGGACGGCGACGGCGATGGCGATGCCACCACCACCACTGACGTTCCCGGCGAGCCTTACGCCGGCGACACCAGCCACACCGGCTGCAAGGACCCCGACGACGAGCTGCTGGCCGGCGGCTACTGGGTCCTCCCCGACGACATGCCCAAGCTGGGCGGCAAGTTCTGGTACGTCGACAAGGCCAACTGGGATGTCATGAGCGACAGCCCAACCAACACCGGCGCCATCGGCTACAAGAGCACTCTGGATAGCCATGGCTCGACCGTCGATAACTCCACCGTCAGGCCCTGGGTGCCCGCCCTCGCCACCACCCCGGGGTTCAACACCACGCGCAAGACGGTGGACCCCGACGGCAAGCTGACGGCGGCCGACGCGATCATGCCGCCCCTCAAGCTGACGGCGATGATCAACGACCCGAAGGACGCCGGCTTCCTGAAGCAAGCCCTCAAGTCGGGCGACCTGGGCATCGCGAGCCTCTACAAGTTCGTGATGATCCCGGCCGACCCGGAGATCCCGCAGATAGGGGAGAGCGGCGGCGGCACCTACGGCTACGAGCTCAATAGCTGGGCCAGGGGGCCGTACGAGTTCTTCAAGATCTTCCTGAGCGCACTCCACCTGGCCAACGACTGCAACGACGTCTACAGCGACTCGACGCTGCCTGAAGGCAAGCTCTGCAACGCCATGATAGGCAACCAGGGCGACCAGAAGGCCCAGGACGAGAACCACCCGCGCGTCATCCAGTTCTACTCGGACAACCGCGGCATGGGCTTCTTCTTCGCCAACGGTGACTTCAACCTGAGCTTCGACGACTGCCCCAAGGATGAGCTCACCGGCACACCGGTCTGCTCACCGGATGACGTCGTCGGCACCAGCAAGATCCAGGTACAGGGTGCGTACCCCTACTTCCGCAAGTTCGCCGGGGTCGACTCGAACCTAGTCATCAAGACCTGGACCTGGGCCGGCTTCAAGAGCGTGACGGCCGTGAGCGTAGACCTCAACCACACGGCCATCATCGCCCACGTGAAGGACCGCGATGGCTTCTGCAAGTTCGATGTGAGCACCAAGAGCTCCGGCGAGATCGATGTCGTCTTCTCCCCCAGCGAGCACCCTGTCCAGGGCGAGGAGATCGAGTTCATCCTCAACAACAAGGGCGTAGCCTCCATCATCGGCGTGTCACCCAACGCACTCTACGACGCCGCGCACACGCCGCTGGGCGAGGCGACGGTGACCGGCTCCGAGGACGGAGTCATCCTCAACCTCAACGACGCGGTAGCCCTTGCTGAGGATGTCCGGGTGCTGGACGGCATGGTAGCTAACGGCATGTCTGCCAGCGGCTTCGGCGCTCGGGGCGCCATCGACGACGA
>Ga0315268_10005055_pt1 | contig 14223 bp, 18 predicted proteins | sample C1_top_MG_FD_204535 | JGI IMG/M metagenome (GOLD analysis project Ga0315268, IMG submission 204535) | Sediment microbial communities from Yellowstone Lake, YNP, Wyoming, USA - C1_top | ecosystem: Environmental > Aquatic > Freshwater > Lake > Sediment | place: USA: Wyoming | collected 2017-08-01 | reverse complement strand
GGATGTCAGGATGGGTGGTTTCCATTGATAGCCATTTGCGTTACCACGGGGTTCTGAGCGGATTCTGCCAGCTTTTGGGCGGCAAGAGCACGCTCTCTAAGGATCCGGACGGCTCTTGGCTCTTCGAGTGGCTTGTTTCCGATAAGACCCGCATTGCGATTGTTGCTGTTTGTTCCATTGGTGTTTCTCCAAGTTGTAGGATCGTCGTTGAATCGTTGTTGGTTGAACCAGGTTGCTGGTAGTGGTGTGAACTGAGGATCTTCGTATTTTCTGGCAGATGCGTAGGCAACCGTCTTTTCCATGACAAACTCAAACCCGAATTCTGAAATTGCTTTCTGTATGGAAATCAACGCTTTAGGTTTACCTGCTCGTTTTGGATATGATTCATATATGCTACCAGCTTGCTCCAAGCAATGCTTACTGATGCTCCAAGCATTGCTTGTCTCCTTATCCTTATCTATGTCTTCTTTCTTCTTTGCTTCTTTCTTCTTTGCCCAACGGGCATCTGCTGCCGCCTTTGCGCGGATCGCATAGGATTGGTGATAGCCGTTATGCTCCTCCCATCCGTGGACCGTTCCGTCGTCGTCAATAAAGCCGCACGACTTCAATGCTCTAAGCATGCTTGACGCATGCTCAAAGCATCCTACAAGCATCGCAATCTCCTCTGAGCTATAGGACGACAGGTTTCCGTCTGGCTGATGTTCGGCGCAATACGCCCACAGCCTTGGTGGAATCCAGTAAGCTGCATCACCTATAAGGGCGCGAAGCCTTGCCGTCTTTCTGTGCGTGTAGAACCCTGTTCTGAGGCGGATGTATAACGCGCTCATTCATCTGCTCCAATCTCGCATGATTCGCCACAGGCGGAACCGACATCAAGCCGCTCATCCCAGTAAATAAATGAGTCTTTGAATGCCTGAAATCCCGGCTCTGAGGCGATTGTGAATATGTCTTTTACTGTCTTTTTGCCTCGAAACATCTGCCTGTCCCCGAATCCCGCTCCGGTATCCTTGTATTTTGATTCAAGCATTTTAGGGAAATCGAAAATCGCAGGTGTTTCATTTGCCACCGTCGCAAGTTTTCTAAAAGACTTTTTCCAACACCAAGTGCAATTCCCGTAATGCTCAGGAATGCCAAGCCTCACAGGTTGTTTTGACTCCCACTTGAGTACGTTATCTTTGCATGTTCCCCAATCCACAAGCGGGTAAATAATGTTATTCTTCTTGGCGGATGAAGAAATCCGGTCAAACTCATCAGCCCTAATACCAATCGCTGTCTGGTATGATCCGGGCTTCCAGCCGATTGATTTAAGGTAGTGCCACATCGGATACAGCTTTAATTCCCTTGTGCAATGTGGGAACTGAGAATTTGGCAGACCGTGCTTTTTACACATTTCATTAAATGGTTCCCCTTTTCTTGCGGCAGTTTCAAAGCTGACAACTTTGTGTTTAGTCCCTTTTCCTTTGCGCATATCAAACACAGCTTCAACCCACGCTACGCCAAGCCGATACTGCCGGTCGCAGTCACGCACGTATTCGAGTGTTTTCTCATGCTCCTGTCCCGTGTTTGCAAACAGGACGCAGATGTCGTGTGTGTGTCGCATTTCATCAATGAGCATGTGGGACATGTAGGCGGAGGTTTTTCCGCCGCTGAACGAAATGAATAGTTTTTGCTTCATAGACATGAATCCTCAGTGCATCCCTCGACGTTGGAAGCGGTGAACAATGTGAGCTTGCGCCCATGAAGGACCGTTGCGTCGAGAGACGCACTGAAGTTTCTTTGATGAGTTGTCATCGTTCTTGCATAACCGAGCTTCCGACTCGGGCGTCATTCAACGCGCCCCTGTTATCCACCAGACAATAGAGCTTGTCAACGATCTGTTTTGAGATTATTGATTCGGGACCATTATGACACCAGAACAAGCGCGGGACAAAATTAAAGAAATCATCGCCACCAAGGACGAGGAAACTGGACATCAGGAGGCAGACTGGCTGATGTGTGAAATCCTTGAATCACTTGGCTATGCTGAGATGGTTTCGGAGTTTAACAAGATGGACAAGTGGTACGCTTAAAATGAGTCGCCGTAAGATGCCCGCCATCCAAGACCCGTCGAGGGTTGCGGAGATATTGCGTCGCAAGGGCCGTGACCCCTACGAGGAAATGATGAACATCGTCACCGAAACCATTCCGGTGATTGATGGAGCGGATCCGAAGCTGATTCTGTACATGATGGACCGCTACGATTTAGCGCAGGACGATAAGGGCAACAACTGCCTTCGATTGAAGGCGATGCACCGCTTCGAGATCTGGAAAGAAATGGCGCAATACGTCTATCCAAAACTTAGAAGCTCAGAAACGAAAGATGAGAAGGACTACAAGCTGACAGTAGTCCTGAAGAACCTGAACGGCACAACCAGCGAGATTCCGAACAGAACAGACACAGTGATTGATATTCAGCCGGTGATTCAAAAGATAACGGAGCAAGCAGAATGAGCAAAAAACAAACGGTGGACGAGGTGGTGCATGAGCGGGGCAAGGTCTATGGCGATCCATATCAGAGCCACAAGAACATCGGTCTGTCATGGACTGCATTGATTCAGCAGCATTACGGGCTGGATTTGGACCATCCGATTCCACCTGCATTGGCGGCACAAATGTTGGTTGTGTTCAAGGTTCAGCGGTCGGCGCGGGTGTTCAAGGCCGACAACTACATTGATGCGGTGGCGTATGCCGGGTTTGCGGAAGACTTCCAGCAGCGGCTATGACCATCGAATTGCCGTTTGATTATTCACCGCGACAATATCAGCGTGTTGTGTGGGATCACTTTGTGCCTGATGCTTATCGCAAAGAAGCTGACATCATAGCGCACCGTCGTTGGGGCAAAGATCTGTTGATGGTCAACATCGCCAGCTTTCTATCCCAGATGCGAGTCGGCACCTACTGGCATGTATTACCATTTCAAACCCAGGCAAGGGCAGTGGTGTGGAACGGGATGGATAAGTCTGGACGCAGGTTCCAAGACTACTTTCATCCTAAGCTCGTCTCGCATCGAAACGAATCGGAGATGCGCGTCCACTTTCACAATGGAAGTATTTGGCAAGCCATTGGTGGTGACAACATTGACCGACATGTTGGCACCAACCCCATCGGTGTAGTGCTGTCAGAATGGGCGCTACTTGACCCTCGCGTGAACGACTACCTATCTCCTATCCTTCAGCAGAACGACGGCTGGTGCGCTCGCATTACCACCATTCGCGGAAAGAACCACGCCTATAAAAACTTCAAGCGCATGGAAAATCTGATGGGCAAGAATCCACGCTATCTCGCCGTGAATCAGACGGTGGATGACACCAAGGATGAGCGGGGCAACCCAATCTTTGGCCCTGAGATGATTCAAGAGGAACGCGACAAGGGCCGCTCTGAGCAATTCATCCGGCAGGAATACTACAACGATCCTGAGATGCCCCTGGATGGCACCTACTATCTCAGCGAAATGGTGGCCGCTCGAAAAGATGGCCGCATCTGCTCCATACCTTATGATCCGAAGATACCAGTCGATACCTATTGGGACATCGGGTTCTCAGATTTCACCGTCATACTATTTGTTCAGGAAGTCGGGCTTGAGAGGCGCATTATCGACGTTTACGCCAATTCAGGCGAAGAGGTTGGCCACTATGCGGCCAAACTGCGGGAGAAGGATTACAGCTACGGTCGCCACTACGGGCCGTGGGATTTGGAAATCAAGCAACTGGCGGCGGGTGGTAAGTCGGTGTTTGATGTGGCTAAGTCGCATGGTATCAAGTTTATCGTTACGCCACAGCCGAAGCTTAAGGGCGACGGTATCGAGCAGGTGCGAAACATCTTCTCGTCACTCTGGTTTGATGGGAAGAAGTGCGAACGATTGATTGAGGCTCTGAGCTGCTATCGCAAGGAGCTTTTAGCTGACAAGCTCCAGCAAACCGGAGCAGAGGATGGTCAGAAGGTTTACAAGGACACCCCGCTCCATGATTGGACTTCTCATTATGCCGACGCCATGCGAATCATGGCATGGCACGCTCGCAAGCGCAGGCCGAAGGATGAGAAGCTTCAGGAGTTTGCGGAGGATCGGTATAATTACATGTGACCCCATTCGACCAATTCAAAGCATTCCACGGCATAGCATGGCCGCAGAAGTTGCTGGATTACCTTAATAATGGATGGGTTTATTCTTCGCCGACATGTTTTGCGTTGGTGCGGGTGTCTGGATTGGAGTCTTGCTGGTTCATCGAATACCTGGCCGGCGACGTTAAAGAAACCATTCATCACCTACCTTTTTACTTGCCTTATATCGCGTTCAACCGCAAAGGTAAGACAAAGTTATATGCAACTGCAACGATAACGCAGCGATTTTTGAAAGATGATTCCGTCAAAATTTGAACAATACACCCGCTGCTACGGTGGTGGCAGGGGTGGTGGTGCAGTGAAACCGCCCAAGCCTCCATCGCCGACATCGGCTGCTGAGAATCTGGCGAAGTTGCGCATCACAGAGCGGAATCGTGCGGCGAAAGGTTACGGCTCTACTTTGATTGGTTCGATGCAGGCAGTGAAGGACACCACCAGCAGCGGGTCGTTGCTAAAACAATTGCTGGGACAATGACCGAAGACCCTAAAGCTAAATCGTTGATTCAAGATTTTGAGCGGATGAAGACCGCTCGTTCCACCTATGAAACAGCATGGGCAGACATTCGACAGCTCGTTCGGCCAAACACGGTCGATTTCCATTCCGCCCAGCAATCCCCCGGAGATGTCAGGACCGAGCGGATTTACGATGGAACAGCTCTGCAAGCAAACGTCGATTTGGGAAACGCTGTCCATACATTCATCGCCAACCCATCAGAGCGTAACTTCGGAATCAAGCCGTCCATTGACGGTGAGCTGGCAAAAGACCCAGATGTAATTGGTTGGTGCGATGCTGTCTCTGACATCATTGCTGCTGAGTATCTGGATGACCGAACGATGTTCACGGGTTCGATGCAGGAATGCTTTCTGGATCTGGCGTTCGGAAACATCATCCTGAATCAAGAGTGGAATTACGATGATGGGAATCTAACTTTCAAGGCCATCCCGCTTGCCACAGCTTTCTATGAAGAGTCGGCCACCGGCGCGGTGGACAAGCTGTCCCGCTGCATGAAGATGACAGTGCGTCAGATCATGCAGCAGTTTCCAGATGCGACTTGGGAAGGCAAGGAGAAGGACGAGAAGACGCCGGATAAAGAATTCTCCGTCATCCACGCTGTTTATCCCCGTAGTGACCGTGAGTATGGCCGCACCGATTCAGGCAACATGCCGTTCTCGTCCTGCTGGCTACTGAAAGAGAAGTGCGTCATTTTGAAGGAGGGCGGCTATCATTCGTTCCCTTATCACGTTGGGCGGTGGAGCAAGAGTGACGAGGAAACCTACGGTCGTGGTCCAGCTATCAACTGCCTTCCTGAGATTCGGATGCTGAATCGGATGGAGCTGACCATCATCAAAGCCTGGCAAAAAGCGGTTGACCCGCCGTTAATCATGCCGAGCGACGGGTTTTTGTCCAAGTTCAAGACAGCCCCGGCTTCGATCAACTTCCGTGATCCTTCGGCTGGTGATTTCGAGGTTCAAACACTTCGCCATGAAGGCAAACTGGAAGGTGTCGAAACCAAGACTGATCAGAAGCGGGAATACATCCGGCGCTGCTTCTATTCTGATTGGGTGAAGCTATCACCCAAGAAGGAGCGGCAGACCGCTTACGAGATTTCAGAACTGGTGGATCAGCAGCTTCGCATGATGGCTCCGATGCTGGGGCGTCTGCAAAGCGAAGTGATGGTGCCCTGCATTCAGCGCAGTTACGAGCTGTTGAGCAAGGCGCAGTTGCTGCCTCCACCGCCGCCACAGCTTCAGGGCCGAACGATTGAGGTTGATTACCTGTCGGCGGCAAGTCGCGCTCAACAAGCCACTCGCATCGTAAATTACGGCAAGTGGATTCAGAACATCTCCCCCCTGGCTTCGTTCAAGCCGGATGTGTTCGATGCGGTTGATACCGACGTGATTGTTCAGGACATGGCTGTCTCGCTCGGCGTTCCAGCAGCAGCCATCCGCTCTTCCAAGATGATTGCAGGGATTCGTGATGGCCGCGCTCAACAGGAGCAGGCGCAGCAGATGGCGGCGGCAGCAGAGCCGTTGACCAAGTCGGTGCTGAATGTGGCACAGGCTAACAACATTGGTAACACGTTGTGAGCTTTATATCTGGACTCAACGAGAGGTTTGAGCTGCGCAAGTCCTACAAGGCTGCGCTGAACACGGGCGACGGGAAGCGCATTTGCATCGATCTGATCAAGCGGTATGTGATCTCTGATCCGGTTGGTAGCAGCCCCGAGATTACGCTGGTTAATATCGGGATGCAGCGGCTGGCGGTTAATATTTTGGAGAAGGCTTACGGGAGTGACGAGGCTATCAGGGCCGCGATAGAGGAAACGTATCAACAACAGAAACAAAACAACGAATGAGCGATAACGGAGCAGTAACACCACCGGCATGGATGGGCATTTTGCCTGAGGACATGCGAAGCGATCAAACCCTGCAATCTTTCAAGGGTGACAAGGCAGAGGACGTATTGCCAGTTTTGGCAAAGTCCTATGTTGAATCCCGCAAGATGATTGGTAAGAAGGCATACGATCTTCCGCAGGACGATTGGAAGCCGGAACAGTACGCCACATGGAACAAGGCGATTGGCGTTCCTGACTCCGCCGATAAGTATGAACTTCCAGCGGATGAGCTGATGACTCAGGCAGGGATGCCAAAGGATGCCATCATTGCTGCCAATAAGAAGTTCCATGAACTCGGTCTAACCCCGCGCCAAGTGAAGGGGCTAGTCAATGACTGGTATCTGAAAGACGCCGCTGCGGGCAATGAGGTTCTGTCCAAGCAAAAGTCTGACGCTGCGAAGGCTGCTGCGTCCGCAATCCACCAGGAATACGGCGACAAGTTTGAAGCCAAGAAAGGGCTTGTGAAATCCGTACTTGCTCTTGGTGGTGGCGATTTGGCGGAGCGACTTGAGGCTGCTGGGTTTGGTAATGACCCCGCGCTGTTCAAGGCATTGGTCGCTATCGGCGAGAAGACAATGGAAGACAGCTCCCGCAGGGGTGGATCAGGTACTGCGCTTGGGCCTGAATCCATGCGCGCAGAAGCTCTCCAGAAGATTCAGGAAATCAAAGCAGCGCGCATTGCTGACCCCAGACTCAGCGAGAAGTTCGATGACCCGCGCTCTGCCGAGTTTCGGCAATGGAAAGAGCTTCACCAGAAAGCCTATACATCGTGAACTGCTTTACGTGCACATTTTGGAATCCGGTAACTCAGAAGTTGGACGCTCGGGGTTGCGCGGTTGGTCTAGCTGAGGCTGGCAAGGTTGAAAACAGCGCGGGCGAATGCCGCCGTTACCCACCACGTTCGGCGGCATCTGTCGGTGGTGGCTATCGCGCCTTCCCGATTACTCGATCTGGCGATGGGTGCGGAGAGCATAGGCTGCCCACCATCGGCAGTGGTTCGCCGTCTATTGAGATTGTTCAGCCCGTTGACATCCCGATAGCAACTGTTAAAAAGTTAGGTAGACCAAAGAAAGTTGTTGACGGAAATGATAGTCAGGGCTAACTACAACATTAACGAACAAGATTATTCGTAGTCCTCGTTTGAGAGCCAGCTAAAGTTGGCCGTGTAGCGAGCGTTTTCGCAGGTTCGGCCCCCACAAGGACAAGCCCGCCGATTAAAACTCCTCCCGCAAGGGAAGAATCCAGTTTTCTAATCGTATGGGTGCTATTGATACAGCATTTCGGAACGGATACCAATCCGATTTCGAGATCAAATTCCAGCAGAACGCTTCGCGTCTGCAATCCACCGTCACTGTTCGTCCTCAAAACGTCGAACGCGACATGTACGACCGTCTCGGCACGGTCAACGTAACTCGAAAATCAGTTCGCCACGGCCCAACCGTCCTGAACGATGCGGATCACACCCGCATTGCTGTCTTGATTGACGACTACCGGCCCGATGCGCTGGCGTTCGACAGTGAAGACAAGCTTCGTATGCAGCTTGCAGATCCTCGCAATGGGTATGCAAAGATGCAGGCGATGGCCCTTGGTCGTCAGGTTGACTCCGTGATTATCGCTGCCGCTACTGGCACGACCTACACGGGCAAGCAGGGAACCGCGCCGGAAACCTACTCTGCTTCCACGTATGGTGTGGCTGTGGATGCGGTTGCTCCCGGCGCAGTTGCGGCAAACTCCAACCTTACCATTGAGAAGCTCATCCAAGCCAAATCCAAATTTGGTGTGGCTGAGTCTGTGATGGATGGCGAAGAGCTGTTTTTCGTTCTGACCCAAAGTCAGCTTGATTCGCTGCTCCGAACCACTGAGGTTACAAACGCTGACTACAACGCTGTTAAGGCGTTGGTGAATGGCCAGGTTGATACGTTCATGGGCTTCAAGTTCGTCAGGACCCAGCTCTTGAGCAAAACCAGCAACACACGCACCTGCTTGGCCTATCCGAAGAGTGGTATCATTCTTGGCATGGCCGATCAGCTTACGGCTCGCATGGACGAGCGGTCAGACCTTAACTACACCTGGCAGGTGTGGTGCCAAGGCACGTTCGGGGCAACTCGGACATGGCTTGAAAAGGTTGTGTCTGTGGCTTGTGATGAATCTGTGGCTTAATTAAGAAAAGAAAAAGAATATGGCTATCACAACTATTAACAGTTACGAGGACAACATTGAGACGTTTCCGCCGCCGGCAAGTGTTCCGGCACGATCTGGCGGCACGACCAAGCGCACGATCTATTTCGAGATCACGCTGGCGAGTCAGGCGTCTGGTGAAGACATCTTGATTGGTTGTATCCCTAAGGGCGCAACTATTCTGGGTGGAACACACATCGCATCCGCAACGCTTTCAAACTCCGGAACTACGGCGATTGGTTTGAAGGGTGCGGATGAAAGTGGCTACATCGACTCGGCAAACTCCGTGTCCGACAACATCGCAATCCTCAAGGCTGCGGCTGCTTTGTCAACTACGCTTGTTCCGTTCGGCATCACTCAGGCATTGAGCTTTGGTTACACTGCTCAGAAAGACCTGTATCTGACGCTTACTACTGGCGCTGGCCCTGTTGGCACTGAAGTCATTCGTGGCTGGTGCGACTTCCTGTTGCCGGTTTAATCAATTGGCCCGTTATGGGAATCCCTATAACGGGCCTTTAAGAAAGGTATACATGAAATTCATCTATCTTTTAGCGTTGCTGGTTTCGATGTGCTTCAGTGCATCTGCGCAACTGTCTCGTGGCCGAGTTGATCAGCGTGTTATTTCTGGGGTTACAGAGCATGTGCTTGATGGCCCAAGATTCAATTACGTGATGTATCTCCCCGGCCAAGATCAGCAGTATACATTGACAGCGGGGCAGAATGTGGTGGTGTTCCGTAGTGTTGGGGCACTTACAAACGTGGTTGTAATTCTTCCGAATCCGACCAACTCATTACGTCGCGCCTACAACCTGATTGCTCAGGGTAACGTGACCATCAAGCTCACCAATACGGTTGGCGTCACCTACAACACGTCTACCAACGTGACGGCGTTGTCCACATTCACGTCCGCTACCAATAGTGCGTTCTGGGTGTATAACAACAACGGCACTAATTGGTTCATCTCACCGTACTAACCATCCTCCCCACCTGCTCCGGGTGGGTTCCTCCGGGCGGGCTTGGTATAATGGTTGCCAAGCCCGCTTTTTTAGTTTAACGATAACGTTATGGCTCAGTCTGAATTAAACGCAGCTAATCTTGCCCTTCGACTGGTTGGAAATAGGGCCGTTCTAACCACCTTAGCAGACGCCACCGCTGAGGGCTACGCTTGCACTGCGCTGATTGATGATTGCAAGAAGAGTCTGCTGCGGATGCATCCTTGGAACTTTGCCGTTAAGCGTAAGAAGATTATCCCCTATCAGGATGTGGCAGTTAGCGATGTGACGTTTGTTTCGGCGAATCTGATCGATGTTACGCACACTGCCACGACTTATGTTGCCGGTAATTACGTCACGCTGACCGGTATCGCAGGGGCCACGGTAGCTAATGGCACATGGGAAGTCGCCTCCATTTTATCTACCACCGTCACAAGGCTCACCACGGTAGATATTCCAAATATCGGAACACTCGGAACCTACACTGCCGGCACGACCGATTACATCCGCCGCTCTCCTGCCTTTGATTACAGCTATCTTTACGCACTTCCTTCCGACAACATTCGCATCCTGTCCATCAACGGTGATTATGATTTGGATGCTTACCGGATTGAGAGTGGTTTCATCCTGTCTGATGATTCGGTTTTGGAGGTTCGTTACATCTATGATGTGACTGACTATACCACAATGGACCCGCTGTTCTACCAATGCTTGGCAACCTATCTTGCCTACAATCTGTGCGACCACCTGACGGCATCTGATGGTAAGAAGAATGAGCTGCATGTCTATCTCTACGGCGGGCAGGGCAAGCGCGGCATCATGCCGCAGGCGAAGTTTGTGGATGGCTCTGAGGATTCATTGCAGCAGATGGGCGCAAGTGAATGGGTTGATTCGAGAGGGTCAGGAACAGGATTGATGTAATGGCGTTATCTATCGCATCACAAACCGCTGTTTCGGCAACCACGTTGACGGATATTTTCACGTCCACAGGTGACACAGAGTTTCGTTCGTTGGTGGTGTGCAATCGAAGCGGAACAAGCGCAACATTCAGGATGTCGATTGCGGTGGAAGGGGCGGGTGATGCAACGAGTCAATATCTGTTCTATGACATGCCCATCGTGCCTAACGATTCATTCACAAGTGCGCTTGAGATTGGTGTGAGTCTTGGTGATGTCGTGAGGTTTTACGCATCGACAGCCAATCTGACAGTGACACTATTTAAGCAGTAATGGCATTTCCTGGCGGAACAAAGAATACGCGGGACCAGCTTAAGGAAGCTGGAGGCCAGCCATTGCCTATTGGGTCCATATCTGCGTCACAGTTGGTTTATCGCAGCGGAATCAATCTAATTGGCCTGACGCTTGGCACGAACCTGAGCGTTATCGGAACCACGCTTGATGCTGCTGGTGGCGGCTCTACATGGACCGAAGCAGAGGTCGATTTCCTTACCCCATCCTACGACTACCAATTTACAGTTACTGATGCGACGGTTGGAGTAGCGAGCAAGATTACGGTGATTCCTTGTGGCAAGGCGGCGACGGGCCGGACGGCGGATGATTGGCAGTGGGACGGCATCACGTTTGCGGCACTGCCAGCGGTTGGTAGTTTCACGCTTTACGCCACTGCTCATCCCGGTCCTGTGGTGGGTAAGCGCAAAATTCAATACTCAGTAGCATCTTGATTTATGGCAATTCTTGACGGCGGAAGTTCAACTGCAGGCAAGGCAAACGTCGATGCGAGCTACAACTTGCAGGTGGCGGTGCCCGGCTACACCTCAGCGGGCGTTGAACAGGGTGGTGGTCCGGCCAATGGGCCAGCCTTGTTTTCTGAGAACGACGCAGGAACGGTATCAGTCGCTGGGCGGTTAGTATCGTCACCGGAAACGGATGACGATTTTCGTCTTCGGATAGCGCACGACACGCAGCTCGATAACGACAGCTTCAACCAGACCGTTCATGTCACTGGCAAATTTCAACACGCATTCACCACGCTCACGGCCACTTCTTCGGCGGCGGGATTGCTGACCAACTCTGGCAACATCACGACCATCGGCACGAACATGGCGTTCGGCACGTATGCGATGTTCCCGTGCGGCGGAACAAACACGCTGGTGTGCGAGACGAGCGTGGCGTTCAGCGCACAGCCGAATGCGAACACCATTATTGATTTCGGTATGTTCTTACGTGGCGTCCTCACGCCGCCGCAGGCGAACTTGGACGGCGTTTACTTCTCGATGCGGTCCACGGGATTGGTGGGAGTCATCAACTCTGCCGGTGTTGAAACGGCATCAACGCCATTCCCTCTGGCACTTGGGGCGGGGACTTGGGTTTACAGCAACAACGCGGTGAACCGCTACCTGATCCAAATCACGAATGTCGACGTAACTTTTTGGATCAACAACGTGCTGATGGCGCGTGTCCCCACGCCGGTCGGGGCGAACTTTCCCTGTAAGGCTCAGGCTCTCCCGTGGTCCATCCGTCACGCGATTGTCGGTGGCGCAGCGGGTGCGGCAACTCAGGCGTTGGTGACAGATTATCGGGTGACACTTCGCGGGCCGGTCATCGCTGATCCGCTCGGCACCCTTATGCAGCGCATCAACGGCAGCTATCAGGGCTGGGGCGCATCCGGCATCGCGGGGAATAACCTTGCGCTGGCTAACTCAGCGAACCCGACGCCAGCAGCGGCGACGAATACGACGGCAGCACTTGGGTCTGGTCTGGGTGGGCAGTTCTGGGAAACGGCAAGCGTGGCGGCAACGGTGGACGCCATCATTTGCAGTTATCAGGTGCCCGTTGGAACTACCACGGTAGCGGGACGCAGGCTGAAAGTCACCGGAGTGCATCTCTCCAGTTTCGTGCAGGCAATCTTGACCGGCGCACCCTACATCGGCGTGTGGGGCGTTGCGTACGGGCATGGAGCAGTGTCTCTGGCCACCACAGAATCGGCATCCTTCGCAACTTATGCGGTGGCAACCTCGAAGATTCCGCGTCGGTTAATGTGCCCCGAGTTTACGCAGTCGGTGCTGGTGACGCAGGCGGCAGGAACCATTGTTTCGCAGCCGGGCGGATGCTTCTGCCAATTCGACGAACCAGTCTACGTCAACCCAGGCGAGTTCATTCAGCTCTGGCGGAAGATTGTTGGGACTGCGGCATCCGCTGGAACCATCGCGCATCAGGTGCAGTTTGTTTACAGCTGGGAATAACTACAATGGGACGCTCAAACTCAGTTCAAGCCTCATGGACAAAGGGTGAAGTAAGCCCGCTGGCTGCTGGCAGGGTGGATGTCTCACTCTACACCGCTGGCGCAGAGGTTATCGAGAACCTGATTGTGCGTCCCCAGGGGCCGCTGTTTAGGCGTAGCGGCACCAAGTATGTCAATGCCACTAAAGTGCCAACGAACGAGTCTGTTCTGGTTCCGTTGGAGGTGAGCGATGAGCAGGCTTACATGCTGGAGTTTGGCAGGGGCTATGTTCGGTTTTTCAAGTCGAGAGAGCCGATATTTGAAACAACCAACATCGAGGTTGAATCGTTCACGCTGACCAGCAATGCGGGGTTGATGCAGTTGACTGTAACAGAGCCACCAGCAGCACCAACTGTTGCAGGAACAGAGCTTGGAGACCATCCCACGTTTGATATTACGTGCGTGTCACCTGTAAACGACACGACAGATGGCTATCAAATCACCACCGCAACTCCGCACGGACTGAGGGTTGGTGCAAAAGCCTACGTGCTTGGAATTACCGGAGTGACGCAGCTATGCCAGACAGGTGTTACGTTCGATAACTCCGGCGGGTTCAACGTCATCACGCTTGCTTCAAAGTGTCTTGAAGATGGTGATACGATCATTGTTTACGAAAGTGCGGCAGTTCCCGCGAGGCGCAAGGTTTACACTGTAACCTTTATTTCCGGCACCACCTATAAGCTGACTACATTGGCGGGTGTTTCAACTTCTGACGGATTTGGTGCGTTTGCCTGTTCGTGGGGAAAGCAGGTTACAGTCACTGCTGCAACCACGCGCTCGTTCAAGTGCAATGTATCCAGCTTTGTGGCAGCCACATCCAAGGCTGTTGATGGATTCGTTGCGAGTCACGGGTTGATTGCGGGCGATAAATTTTACATCAGCGGAGCAACTGATTATCCGCAGATGTCTGAGCGGAACTTCATCGTGAAGTCAGTTGAGTCGGCGAGTATCTGGACGGTGGCGAATCTGGATTATAGCTTTGCTGCGGGACAGCCAGACGGGGAAGAGGGCGAGACGATACCGATTGAAATAGAAACTCAATATGGTTACGGACGGCAGATTAACATTTCGTCCACCTCAAGTTCTGGCGGGCTGATTAAGGTGGTTACAACAACTCCGCACGGATACGCCACAGATGATGTTGTGATTGTGCTTGGAAGCGCGGCGGGAGCTGACGGCAGGTGGTCGATTACCTACGTTGACGCCACGTCGTTCACGCTTCAAAACTCGTTTTACGTCGGTGCCGCATCTACTGGGAC
>Ga0315268_10005054_pt1 | contig 14225 bp, 16 predicted proteins | sample C1_top_MG_FD_204535 | JGI IMG/M metagenome (GOLD analysis project Ga0315268, IMG submission 204535) | Sediment microbial communities from Yellowstone Lake, YNP, Wyoming, USA - C1_top | ecosystem: Environmental > Aquatic > Freshwater > Lake > Sediment | place: USA: Wyoming | collected 2017-08-01 | reverse complement strand
GTAATTTATAGATAACAATTATTATAGGTTTAGCGCAAAGACACCCGGCAAGCAAGGGGAAAGGAGGGCTGCAACGTCATGAATCGATTGGTTATTGTGGGCCACGGCACGGGGGGCACCATCATCGCCACCAAGATGCGCCAAAGATTGCCCGCCTCCAAGTGGGAGATCACCGTTATTGACCGGGACTGGCAGCACCACTACCAAGCCGGCTGGCTCTTCATCCCCTTCGGCATCTACACCAAGGATGATTGCGTCAAGCCCCGGAGCCGGTTCGTGCCCCCCGGGGTCAATTTCGTGCTGGACGAAATCCTGGGTATCGACCCCCAAAAGAAAGAAGTCAAGACCAAGCGGGACACCTTCCCTTACGATTGGCTGGTGATCGCCTCCGGCTGCCGCATTGTGCCCGAAGAGGTGGAGGGGATGCTGGGGGTCGGCTGGGGCAAGGATATCCACAATTATTACACCCTGGAAGGGGCCATGGCCCTGGCGGAGAAAATGAAATATTTCGACAAGGGCCGGGTGGTGGTCAACATTGCGGAGTTGCCCTTCAAGTGTCCGGTGGCTCCCCTGGAATTCGCCTTCATGGCCGATTGGTTCTTCGCGATCAACGGCGTCCGGAACAACATCGAAATCGAACTGGTCACCCCCCTGCCCGGGGCCTTCACCAAGCCCGTGGCCTCGGAAATCCTGGGGAATCTCTGCAAGGAGAAAAACGTCAAAGTCACGCCCACCTTCCAGTTATCCGGGGTAGACGCCGAGCGGAAGGTCATCAAATCCTATGACGGCAGGGAGGTGAACTACGATCTGCTGGTCTCCATTCCGCCCAACTTCGGGGCCCAGTTTATCATCGACAGCGACATGGGCGACCCCATGGGCTACGTGGAAACCGACGTCAACACCCTGAAGGCCAAGAAGTTCGACTATGTGTACGTCATCGGCGACGCCGCCAATGTCCCCACCTCCAAGGCCGGGGCCGTGGCCCACTACGAGGCCGACGTGGTGGCCGACAACCTGCTGCGGGAGATCGACGGCCAGCCCGCCCGCCCGGACTATGACGGGCACGCCACCTGAATGGTGGTGACGGGTTACGAGAAGGGGTCCCTTCTCGACTTCAACTACAAGATCGAGCCCCTGCCGGGGAAATTCCCCTTTCCGGGCCTGGGGCCCTTCGACCTGCTGGGAGTGAGTTTCTCCAACTACATCGGCAAGATGATGTTCCGGTGGGTCTATTACAACATGATGCTCAAGGGCAGCCACCTGCCCCTGGAGTCCCAGTTCGTCTTGGCCGGCAAGGTGCGGGGCATTCTCTCGCCTGACATCGAAATTCCCCTCAGAGCGAGGAAACGGCCATGAGCACGAACGACCCCGTCCTGGAACGCCTGACCCGCATCGAGGAAAAGCTCGACCGGGTGACCGCGTTGGAAGATAGGCTGGGAGGCATCTTTAGCGCCCTGGAAAATCTCCACGACCTGGGGAGGGACGTCTCCCTCCTGGTGGAGCCGGGCGCCAAGCTGCTCACCGAGGAACTGGCGGAGGTGGAAACCGGCTTCCAGATGGAAGACGCCCTCTTCCTGCTGAAGCGGCTCCTCCTCAGCTTCCGGCATCTGGCCTGGTCTCTGGAACAGATGGAAAACCTCATCGACTGGTGGAGCGACGTGGAGCCGCTGCTGAAGATCGCGGTGCCCCACCTCATCGACCTCCTGGATGACCTGGAGCAGAAAGGCATCTTCCGCGTCAACCGAGCCATGCTCAACATGTACGCCAAGCTCGCTTCGAACTATACCCCCGAGGACATCGAGGTCATCGGCGATGGCTTTGTCCGCATGCACGGCATCGTCAGGAAGTTCGCGGACCCCGTGGTCATCCAATCCCTCGAGGCCGTGGTGGATATGTACGCCAAACTTGCCTCGGTCTATAAACCTGAGGACATTGAGTCCATCGGCGACGGCTTTGTCCGCATGCACGGCATCGTCAAGAAGTTTGCCGATCCGCGGGTCATTGATTTTCTAGACCGCATTTCGGACGTGCCTGCCAAAATTAACCTGGAGGAAGCCCGGCCGGCGGGCCCCTTGGGCATGATGTGGAGGTTGAGGAGCCGGGAAGCCAAGGAAGGGTTGGGAGTCATGGTGGAACTGACCCGGGCCCTGGGGCAGATAACCGCGACGGGCTCCCAGGCGGCGGAGTCCCCCGGCAAAGGAAACGGGGAACCGGCATAGTCCGGTTTTCGGTTGGCGGTTGGCGGTTGGCGGTTTGGGATTAAAGGAGCACCGGATTATCGACAGCGGGATGGAACAAAACCGGGCAGAAAGGTATTGGTAGCCGCAAACGTTATCGCGCCAAAGGCCGAGAATCGCAGGCTTGGCTGAGGATGAACCGATATGCCTGAAAGCGAGCCTCACCCGGAGATGCCGGCGCCGCCGGCCCTCACCGACCAGGATATTTACGAAGCCATGCGGGAAATCCAGGGATACCTGGACATCACCCCCGGTGACTTCAAAGAGATCTTTTTACTGGCTTATAAACATGCCCTGGAGCGCCTGCGCCGGGCAGTGCGGGCCGGGGATCTCATGACCCGGGAGGTGGTGGCGGTGAGCCCGGAGGCCCCGCTGCCCGACGTGGCCAAAATCATGGGGGACCACGGGGTCTCCGGGGTGCCGGTGGTGGACTCGGAAAACCGGGTGTTAGGGGTGATTTCCGAAAAGGATTTTATCTCGCGGATGGCGACGGGGGGCTCCAAGAATTTCATGAGTGTGCTGGCTGAGTGCCTCCAGGTGAAGAAATGCCTGGCCCTGCCCATGCGGGAACAAAAGGCCGCGGACCTCATGAGCTCGCCGCCGCTGACCGTGGGCCTGGACACCCCCTTGTGGGAAATCGCCCGGCTTTTCACGGAAAACAACATCAACCGGGCCCCGGTGACGGATGCGGCTGGCCGCCTCCTGGGAATGGTTTCCCGGGGGGATCTCATCCGGGTCTCCACCCAGGGGCCTTAAAGATGTTGCGAAATTACTTGCGGAAAATGGCCGGCACCACCCAGAGCCCGCCCGGGGTCGGCCTGGCTGAAATCTTCTGGTCCTGGCTGGGTGGCTGCCTGGGCATCGGGGCGGTGGCCTACCTGAATTTTCAATTGGTGGAGAAAGCCGATCAGGTGCTGCTCGTCGCCTCCCTGGGAGCCTCGGCGGTCCTAATTTACGGGGCCACCAAGAGTCCGCTGGCGCAACCCCGGAATCTGGTGGGCGGCCATCTGATCTCCGCTTTCATCGGGGTGGCGAGCTACAAGATTTTTGCCCCCCACCTCTGGCTGGCGGCCACCCTGGCCGTGGCCTTCAGTATCGCCGCGATGCACGCCACCAAGACCCTGCACCCTCCCGGAGGCGCCACCGCCCTCATCGCCATCATCGGCGGCCCGAAAATCCAGAGCCTGGGTTTTTTCTACCTGGTCTTGCCAGTGGGGGCAGGCGTGCTTATTATGCTGGTCGTGGCCCTGATCTTTAATAATCTGCCCAGGACCCGAAGATATCCCGAATTTTGGCTCTAATCGGTCTCCATCTCATTTCGGAGAGCAAAACCGCGAGGTTATGAGGCACAATCAATAACCAGCCCCTGAAAAGGAACCTATATGAGCCAACTGGGCCGTGGAGTTCTGCTAGTCGTTGGCGCTTTGGTGATAGTGGCGGTGCTGGGATTCTTCGTCGCCTTCGGGCCGCCCGGTCTCTACGCCAAATCCGAAAGCCCGGAGTTCTGCGGCAGTTGCCATGTGTTGAAGATGGAGTACGAAACCTGGTTCCACTCCGGGGCCCACGCCAGCATCAAGTGCGTGGACTGCCACCTGCCCAACGACAACTTTCCCAATCACCTGCTCTGGAAGACCCTGGACGGGGTCAAAGATGCCGTCAAATTCCACACCGGGCTGGTTTCCGAGCCCATCCGCATCTCGGCTCATGGCGCCCACGTGGTGCAGGAGAACTGCCAGCGCTGCCACGCGGAGATCATCGCCCGGGTCGCCATTGAGCGCAACTGCTGGGAGTGCCACCGCCGCAAAACCCATCTGCAAACGGGGGTCATTGCCACCTGGAGTCCATAACACACCGACGGAGGGGCTATGAACATCAGAAAGATTTTCTTGCTTGGGGCCGGAGTGTTGCTCGGCGTCATCATCTTTGCCGGCTGCTCCCCACCCCAGGCCGAGCCGGTGAAAACTGTCACCATCCCGGACGGCGAAGTCGATCCCGCCGTGTGGGGCAAAGCCTATCCCCTGGAGTACGACTCCTGGCTCAAGGCCAAAGAGCCCAATCCGCCCGGTAGCAAATACCGCAAGGGCTGGCTGGGTGGTGAGAAGTTCGATAAGCTGAGCGAATACCCGTACATGGCCCTGCTGTTCAACGGCTGGGGGTTCGGGGTGGAGTACAATGAAATCCGGGGCCACTATTACATGCTCATCGACCAGCTGGAGATCGACCCCTCCCGGCTCAAGGCCGGCGGCGTCTGCCTCACCTGCAAGACTCCCTTTGCCTCCAAGCTTCAGCAGGAGATGGGCCTGAATTATTTCAAAGACCCTTACGTGGAGGTGCACGCCAAGATCCCGGCCCAGTTCCAACGCCTGGGAGTGGCCTGCGTGGACTGCCACGACAACAAGACCCAGGACCTGAAGCTGGTGCGCTGGACCCTGCTCAAAGCCCTCAAGGACATGGGCTATGACCCGGCCGCCGCCAGCCGCCAGGAGAAGCGCAGCCTGGTATGCGCCCAGTGCCATGTCACTTATGTTATCAAGAAAGATCCGGAGATGAAGTCCATCGACGTCTTCTTCCCCTGGCAGGGCAGCAAGGTGGGGGACATCTCCATCGAAAACATCATCAAGGTCCTCAAGAGCGACCCGTCCTACCTGGAATGGAAGCAAACCGTCACCGGCTTCAAGGTGGGCTTCTCCCGGCACCCGGAGTATGAAATTTACACCCGCAACAGCACCCATTGGAACGCGGGCGCCTCCTGCGCCGACTGCCACATGCAGTACATGCGGGTGGGAGTGAACAAAATCTCCAACCACAACGTGGGCAGTCCCATCTGGCAGGGAATGGTGGCCTGCACCCAGTGCCATGCCGAGTCTGCGGACTGGCTCAAGGCCCGGGTGCTCGCCATCCAGGACCGGACCACCTCGCTTCTCAACCGGGCCGGCTACGCCAACGCGGTGGCGGCCAAGCTCTTTGAGGCGGCCCACAAAGCCCAGGCCGACGGCAAGACCATCGACAAGGGCCTCTATGACCAGGCCAAGGACCTTTATCTGGAAGCCTTCTACCGGATAAATTACATCGGGGCCGAAAACTCCGCCGGCTTTCACAACCCCACGGAAGCCGCCCGCATCTGCGGAGATTCCGTGGCCTTTGCCGAAAAATCCGCGGCTTTGATGCGCCAGGCCCTGGCCAAGGCCGGGGTGGAGCCCGCCGTTTATGTCAACCTGGACCTGGCCAAATATCTCCAGAATCGCGGGGTCAAGGGGCTGAACTTCAAGCCGGACGAAGAGTTCAAAGATCCCTTCGGCATACAGGACTATTTCACTCCCCGGGCCTCCCTGGGCCTACCGGCGGAAAAGGCCGCGGCTAAATGAGAATCTGGCTGCCAACGTTCTTTCTGGTAACGCTGGCCGGGGTGGCGCTGGCCCAGCAGCCGTCCCCCGCCCCCCTGTTCCAGGAAGGGAAGCTCATCTTTGAAGACAACTGCGCCCAGTGCCACCGGATGGGCGGCGAAGGTCTGCCCGGCACCTTTCCCGCCCTGAACGGCGACCCGTTTGTCACCGGGGACCCCGGGCCCGTCATCGCCACGGTGTTAAACGGCCGGAAAGGGAAGCTGGGACAGATGCCCACCTGGAAGGACAAGCTGGATGATGCCCAGGTGGCCGCAGTGGTGACCTACGTCCGGGGGGCCTGGAGCAATCGGGCTCCGGGCGTGACCCCCCAGGCGGTGGCCGCAGTACGGCGCCAGGGGGGGAAATAGCCATACCGGGCCGGGAAAAGTCATTCTGAGGGAAGCGAAAAATCTCGTAGTTTCCGCTTGAACTCCTTCCTGCGGTCAGGGTGGAGGCAAGACAGGCGGTTTTCAAGGGCTTTCAGGGTGCGCCAGGCGCACCCTACGTGCTTTTAAGGGAAGGGCAGACTATCCGGAGGACAGAAAAACCGGAATTATTTCAGAATAGGCCAAAAGATGCCGGCCATGGCCCAGGCCAGCACCAGGATAGCCAGGGTCATGCTCAGATTTTCCTTGGTAAATATCGCTTTATCGTTTTTTATCCTGATGTTGGCGTAGGGCCACACTTTTCTGGTATCAAAAAGGATTAAAAAAGCCCACAAGACCAGTAAAGCTACTTTATCAAAATAATATTTCTCTTTCCCGAATTGAAATGAGATTATAAAGTTGCTTATTAATATTACCGTTATTGCAAATATAACAATCTTCTCAAACACTATCATTGGCCAATACCAAGCTGATTTGCTTTTCAAGAACTTGGCGATCTTATTATATTTGTCATAGACCCAAACCGGGTCGATGCCCTCCACGCACAATTGAATGGAATATTTGCTGAAATCCAAAAGTACTACTTTGTCAAACCGCATCTTGGTATCCCAGCCTTCAATCCAGAAAGACAACTCGCTTATTCTCTGGGGAAATTCGGTCTGGCTAAGAAAATCCTCGACTGAGTTGGAAAATACCCGGGTGTTGCCCAGGTTGGTGGAAACCCGAAAGTATCTCTCGAGTTCCGCCTTGGTAAAGGTCTCCTGAATGATGGCGGTGAGGTCCAGCAGATCACGCCGGTTCAGAAAACACGGCCTGATCTTGCCCTTCCTCTCATATCTTTTTTCGATGTTTTCCATTCCCATCCCGGATTCCGACTTCTGGCCCACCATAATCGATTGGGAAAACATTTTCAATCATAAATCTGACCTTGCCCCGGGGCGGTCTATGACAGGAGCAGAAGGAAAGTTGGAAAACCTGGAAAGACAAAAAGCGATAAAGACCTAGTGGAGGTAAAATTTGCGGGGAAAAACCGGCTGGACTGTTGGGGGATTTATTTTGCGGGGGAAAAAGCTCCGGCAGCCGCCGTAGTCAGCGGAGATTTCCTTCCTGCAACAGCTCTTCCAGAGATTTAGTGGAAAACCCATAGCACATGACCGGCTTCACCAGCCGGTGCTGCCTCATTCTTTTAGACCCCCTAGGCTGCTTCATGGGCTTGGGAGGCTCAATGTCCATGACCACCGGAGATTTGCTCCTGATGAAGCCGCTTCTCAGCCCATAAATATCAAAGATGGTGCCGTTTACAAACCAGCCCAACTGCTTGCCGTTCCAGCCATACACCTGGTCTTCGTGGAGGTAAGCGGCCGGGGATCCGTCCCACAGGTAGATGGTTTTCCCGTCCTCGGCAATATAGGCCACGGGCTTGCCTTTCTTGTTGTAGAGGGTGACTTCCATTTCCAGGACCTCCCTGCGGAACGGGATAACCGGGTGCCACGATCGTCAGTCGCCGGAGAGATGGCGGTGTTCGATCTTCATGCAGCGATCCATAACTACTTTTATTCCGGCGTTCCTGGCCTTTTGGGCCGCCTGGGGCTCCGAAAGGCCCAGTTGCATCCACACCGCCCGGGCCCCCACTGCAATGGCTTCGTCCACGATGGCCGGGATGGCCTCTGCTTTGCGAAAGATATCAACCACTTCCACCGGGAAGGGAATGGCCTTGAGGCTGGGGTAGCACTTTTCCCCCAGCACCTCGTTGCAGGCTGGATTCACCGGAATAATGCGGTAGCCGTGCTGCTTGAGGTATTGGGCCACCTGGTAGCTGGGACGCGCCGGGTCGCCGGAGAGTCCCACCACCGCCACCGTCCGGTAATTTTTCAGAATTTCTGCGACTTCGCGGGGGCTGGCACCGGTTTGTTCTTCCGTCACAGAGTCGTTCCCTTAAGAAGGGAGAGGGCGCATGGGACCGAGCCTCCGGAGGCCTTACGGGTTAGGCGCCCGGTGCAGCTGCAGGGCCTCTTCCTTCGCCTGCATGGTCTGTTCAATCTTCAGGGCCATGCGGATGTACTGGTAGCCAAACTTCAAGAGCTCCACATCGTCGTCCCAGATGCGCTGCTGGACGTCGTCCTCCACCTGGAAGATTTCCCGGAAACGGGACTCAAAGACAAAGCGGCGGAACTGGTCCAGGTCGTACATGACCATGAAAAACAGGTTGTTGCCCCGTTCATCCGTCACCGCGTCGCCTGCGGCCCCCCGGCGCAGCATCATGGTCTTCCAGGGCAAATTCATTTCATCGTACCGGTCCACTCCCTGGTCTTCCCGCCAGGAGCCCACGGTCCAGTCGGCATCCTCCTCAAAGCCCCGGCAATGCGGCTCCCGCACGTAGAAATAGAACTCCTCGGGTCCGGACTCCGTGATGAGGGTTCCCTGGCCGATGGGGTAATAGCGGCAGGAGGCGGGGCGGTCCTTATAAACGGTACACCCGGTGACGGGTTGGACGAAGGGACAGCGGTTGCCGAAACGCGGCATATCCAGGATCACCATGGGCAAACCCGACTTGTCATGGGCCTCCCGGCGGGTGTAGCGGGCCAGAAAATCGCCGGACTTGATCCCGAGACGCTCTTTCAGCCGCAGAATGTCGTAGGGGGTGAGGATAATGGTGGTCTTGCCGCAGCACTCGGTGAAACAAGGCACTCCGGGGTGGCAGCGAAACTTGAACCGGCTGTTAAGCGAGAGCTGCACCGGCTTCACCACCCGCATATTCAGATCAACCATACTCGGAACTCCTTGGGGCTTCTCTTTTTAAGGTCATATTTTATCAGAAATTCGATTCAATTCCACCCAGACAAAAACTCTTTAATCCTCCAGCAGCAGCTCCAGGCGCTGGGCCACTTCCTCCCGAACCTCGAAGGCCTGGCCGGCCTCGGTCTCAAAGCGGTTCTGCAGCTCGTAGGCGTCCATCTCCAGGGGGATGGCCGCATAATTGAAACCTTGATTCACCCAGCCGTTGATGAATTGCTCCACGAAGCGGTCCAACCCCAAGATATCGTACTGCACCACGTGCACCAGCTCGTGGAAGACCAGAGGATCGATGTCGCTCCCAACTGACCCTGCCACCAGCAGGATGGTGTCCACAAAAGTGATGGCGGACATGGTGCTGAAATCCAGCAGGGGCACCTTAAAGAGGGTGAACAGGGAGCGGTATTGGTCGATGAAGCCGGGGTTGTCAATGGCCGGAACCAGGACCGTTCTGACTTCTTGCAACAACTTGCCGTCGAAATAGCGGGAGAATTCCGCCACCGCTTCGGGAGAGAGTTTCTGGCCTTGGTCTCGATAAGTCATCCGTTGCTGGGCCACCCATCGTCGGCCCTGGTGGACCAACTGGGCGATGAGCTGATTCATGAGCATGGGGAAAGTCCTCTATTGCGGGTTTCAGGTTTAGGGTTTGGAATACGATGCCTTCCATCTTAATAAATAATCTGGCGCGATTCAAACTTCTCAGAAAAAAACCGGCCCCCCTCAGGGGGCCGGTTCTTTGAGTTAACCCTGCCGGCGCCTTAGAAACCGCGCCCCGACATGCGGGCCCAGAGCATGGCCGTGGTGCGGTAGAACATGTGGGCCATCTTGGTGTAAGGGGCGTAGAAGAACAGCATGAAGACCGAGGTCAGGTGCAGGAAATACGTGGGGTACGCCAGGATCCGGAGGTGAATCAACCGGAACACCCAGGAGAGCAGCCCGGTGGCGCCCACGGCAAAGATCAGGTAGATGAGGAACCAGTCGTAATAGGAGCCGTAACCGGCCTTCTCGGCATTGGCCTGCCGTTCCTTCAGGATGTTGAAAATCCCGTAGAGCAGGGCGGCGGTGCCTGGGATGGCCAGCAGTTTCATGGTGATATAGAGCTTGGTAACCGACCCGTGGGGTTCAAACCACTCGTGAATGAATGCCAGCCCGGTGACCGCGGCCAGAAAGATGAACCCGAACAGCACGAACAGGTGATTGGTGGACCGGGCGTACGTGGTTTCGCACAACTTGAAGCGGTTGTGCATCAGGATGTCCTTGAGGACGGCCAGGAGGTTGCCCACCAGGTTGCCTTCCACCTTGACCCGCCAGGGATTGGCGCTATTGATGTCCTTCCAGAATGCCATCACTCCCTTGGCCAGGACGGCCACGGCAAAGGCCGCGGCGCCGGTGAAGATGACGTCGATTAACAGGGTGGGAAACATCTTGCCGTAGACGATATCTCCCTGGGGGATGCCCAGGTAGCCGAAGATGCTGGCCGCCGCCGCCAGGAGCAGCATGGGGAAGGCGATGAGCAGCGGCAAAAACTTGGGGTCCCCAACCATCCGCGCCACCATGGGCGGCGTGGCATAGCTCTCGATGCACATCTGGCGCAGCACGTTCATCACTTCCCCGGGCTTGGCGCCCCGGGGGCAGTAGACGGTACAATCGCTGCATTGGTGGCACAGCCAGATGTCCGGGTCCTTGACCACCTCCTTCAAGCCCCACTGGGCCTGAAGCATCTCCTTCCGGGGGAAAGGCTTGCTATCGGGAGTCGGATTGCAGACCACCGAGCAGGTGTCGCACTGATAGCACTTCTTTACCGTGTCCCCCCCGGCGGCCATGACCCGGTTGACGAATTGCAGGTCCGGCTTGATTACAGTTTCGCCTGCCATGGATCATACCTCCTAAAATTCCTTGAAGGGGTTGGGGCCGATCTCTTTCACCCGGGCCACAAATTCAGAAATTATCTGTGGCAGGCGGTCGAAGTCGGAGTGGCCGATCTGGATCTGCTGCACCCGGTCGGACTCCAGGCCCAGTTTGTCCAAAGTTTCCGACAGCTTGCTCAGGCGGTAGTTGCAGAGTTCGCTGCCCTTGACAAAGTGGCACTGGTAGTCGTCGCCGTATTTGCAGCCCAGGAGAATGAGGCCGTCGACTCCCCGGGACAGGGCGTCGGAGACCCACACCATGTTAAAGGACCCCATGCACCGCAACGGGATGAAGCGGACCCGGGGGTCCAGGCGCAGTTTGTGCAGCCCCGCGGCGTCCAGGGCCGGCATGGCGTCGTTTTCGCAGACCAGGCCGATGATGCGGAACGGTGCATCCTCGGCATCTTCGTCCTCAATCTCCGGCACATCGCAGGCCTTGAGCATGGAACCGACGATATCCACGCTGTAGTCCTTGAAGGAGACGATGCGCTCGGGGCAGGCCCCCATGCAGGTGGCGCAGCGGCGGCAGCGGTTGATTTTGAAGAAGGGGGTGCCCTTCTCGTCTTCCTCGATGGCGCCGAAGGGGCATTCCTCGGTGCAGCGCTTACAGGAGGTGCAGCGCTGCATGAAGGGATCCGGGAAGGTTTCGTCCCAGGCCCGGGGATGCACCGCCATGCCCGCGGCCACGTGTTCCACCGCCTGGATGGCCTTCATGGCCGCGCCGGCGCCGTCTTCGATGGCCATGGGGATGGTCATGGCCTGGCGCACCGTGCCCGCAGCGTAGACCGCAGTGCGACGGGTCTCATAGGGGAAACAGATGAAGTTGGAGTCGGCAAAGCCGTTGTAAACTTCGGTTTCCGGCAGGCCCGGCCCCTGGCGGTATTCCAGGTTGATCACCGGGGCGTCCAGGGTGACGGGCACCAGGCCGGTGGCCAGAACCACCAGGTCGGCCTCGAAGGCCACGTTGTCCCCGAACAGGGTGTCGGTGGCGGCAATCTTGAGCTTGCCGCCTTCCGCGGTCACCCCGGTGATCTCCGCCTTGGTGAGCATCACCCCGGGGTCTGACTGCACCTGCTTATAGAACAGCTCGGTCTGGCCCGGCGTCCGGATGTCCTTATAAAGGATCATGGCGGTGGCGTTGGGGTTCTGCTGGCGCACGTAGAGGGCCTGCTTCAGGGAGGCCAGACAGCAGAAATCGGAGCAGTACGGCAGGTGCTCCGGGTCACGGCTCCCGGCGCACTGGATGAAGGCGACGGATTCGGGCACCTTGCCGTCAGAGAGCCGCACGATTTTGCCCTGCTTGGCCATCTCCTCCATTTCCAGGTTGGTGATGACGTCAGGCAGGCCGTAGCCCAGCTTGGTGAGCTTGGTGGCGTCGTAGGGGCGCCAGCCGGCCGCCAGGACGACGGCCCCCACCCGCAGGGTTTCCAGGTTGCCGTTGGATTTGATGTGAGCGTCCAGCAAGCCGGGCTGCCCTTCGATTTTTTCGATCTCCGCTCCGGTAAAAACCCGGATGGCCGAGCTGCTCTGGACTTCCTGGATCTTCTTGAAGATGGCGGGCTCCTGCAGGGCGGCATAAGGGTAGCTGGAAGGGGTCTGCCGGTGCATTTTGGCGGCATAACCGCCCAACTGGGCCTCTTTCTCCACCAGCACCACCTGGTAGCCGTTGTTGGCGGCCTCCAGGGCGGCGCTCAAGCCCGCGGCCCCGCCGCCGATGACCAGGATGGTTTTGTCGCATTCGGTCTCGTAGGGCTCGGGCAGCTCGGACTTTTTTATCCGGGCGCAGTACATCCGGAGGTAGTCTTCGGCCAGGGCCTGGGTGTGTTCGTTGTTGGGCTCCTGGGTCCAGGCCACGAACTCCCGGATATTACAGCGCTCCACCAGGGCGTTGGGGAAGTCCAGTTCCTCGTACTTCACCCGGGGGGAGCAGGCGGCTATGACCATGGCGTTGATGCCCTCGCCCTCCGGTTTCATGTCTTCCAGCACCATGGCCCGGGCGTCGGGGGAGCACATGATGTCATGTTCTTTGATGAACTGGATTTTGCCCTCTTTCTTGATGACCTTGGTGAGGGACTCGAAATCTATGGCATCGCCGATGCCACAGCCTTTACACAGATAGACGGCGAATTTTTTTTCCATTTATGACCTCCTGCCCGCGACGGTGAGGCTCTTGAGGGCGGCCCCGGTGGCGTCTTCGTTGGATTTCATCACGTCCAGGGGGCCCTTCAAAGTACCCACGGCGAAAATTCCCGGCGGCAAAAGCTCTGGAATGATAAAGCCGTCCGGCGTGTAAGACAGCGGCAGGGGAAAAGGAGAGGCCTTGGTGGAAGGCACCATGCCCGCGGCCAGGACCACCATGTCGAAGGTCATGGACTGCTTGTCGCCCACCGCGGTATCTTCGGCCACCACCACCACGTTGTCCGTGCCGGGCTCCTGGGTGACCTTGGCCACCTTGCCCCTGATCAGGTGAACCTGCTCATCGTCCCGGACCTTCCAGAGAAACTGCTCGTAGCGGCCCGGGGTCCGGAGGTCGATATAGAAAATGTAAACCTCCGTCTCCGGGTCCTTCTCCCGGAGGTACGTGGCCTGCTTCAGGGAGGCCATGCAGCAGATATAAGAACAATACGGCAGGTGGTTCTCATCCCGGGAGCCGGCGCACTGGACGAAGGCCACCCGCTTGGGGGGCTGCTGGTCCGAGGGCCGGAGAATCTGGCCGCCGGTGGGACCGTTGGACGCAGCCAGGCGCTCCATCTGCATGTTGGTGATAACGTTGGCCACCGTGCCGAAGCCCAGGTTGTCGGCCTTGGCGATGTCATACAGCTCCCAGCCGCCCGCCAGGATGATGGAGCCCACCTTGAAGTTCAGAGTCTGGGGCTTCATGTGCAACTCGATGGCGTCGTACTTGCAGGCCTCCAGGCACTTCTGGGCGCAGTCGCCGTTGCAGACGGACTTGTCCAGGACGTACTTCTGGGGAAAGGCGAAGTCAAAGGGAATGTAGGCGGCCTTGGTCTTGTCCAGGCCGAAGTTGAAGTCATTGACCCGAAAGGTGGGGCAGGCCTGGGCGCAGGCGTCGCAGGCCACGCAGCGGTCGTTGACATAGCGGGGGTGCACCGTGACGGTGACGTCATAGTCCCCCGCGGTCCCGCTCACCTGGGTCACCTCGGCCATGGTGAAAAATTGGATGTTGGGGTTTTCCTTAACCCGGCGGAATTGGATTTCCAAGCCGCAGGTGGGAGGGCAGAGCTTGGGGAAATACCGATGGAGCTGCGCCACCCGACCCCCAAGGTAGGGGGCCTTCTCAGTAATGATCACCTGAGACCCGGCCTCCGCCGCCTCCAGGGCCGCGGTGAGGCCGCTCATGCCTCCCCCGATGACCAGAATCTTGCGATTATCGGCGTTCACACAGGTCCTCCTTAGGACAGCGATGGGGTCCGGAGCCGCCGGCCTGCATCTTCAGTTTGTGCTCAGGCCTCAGCCCCGCCTGCAATCATACAACCTTGTGAATAAGGGTGCAAGGGA
>Ga0315268_10005053_pt1 | contig 14226 bp, 19 predicted proteins | sample C1_top_MG_FD_204535 | JGI IMG/M metagenome (GOLD analysis project Ga0315268, IMG submission 204535) | Sediment microbial communities from Yellowstone Lake, YNP, Wyoming, USA - C1_top | ecosystem: Environmental > Aquatic > Freshwater > Lake > Sediment | place: USA: Wyoming | collected 2017-08-01 | reverse complement strand
GCGGTGGTCATGGCGACCGCATGAGGTTTCCCCTCCGCGCCCCGGCGGCGGTACGAGGATGACGGTGACCCTCCCCGAACTCGCGAGCGATCCACGCGTCAGGGCTCCGGAGCCGGTCTCGGTCCAGGCCACGTTCGTGCTGCTCTACGCGGAGACGATGCTGGGCAGGTCGAACGACGAAACCGTGATCGTCGCCGGGCTCGAGGCGGCCGACCAGGATGGTGCACCCGACGACCGGATCCGCCGCATTGAGCAGACCGAACGCCGGCTCCTCGGTGATCGGTACCGGCAGGCGCAGCGCGTCGCCCGCCGGTTGGTTGGTCGTCTGCCGCTCGGCGAGCTGATCGATGGCGATGTCGTGGCCGATGTCTACCGGGTGACCCACGTGTCAGGTGCGGCAGCGTGGGAGGTGTGGCTCACGTCGCCGGAGCAGCCCCTTCGGGTACAGCGCTGGATCGACCGGCTGAGCCTCACCCTGGATGACAGCCTGGCCTCCTGGCTCTGGCGCGCCCTCAATCGTTCGAACGGCGACACCCACGACAGGCCGCTTGATGCACCGGAGCTCTACCTGCCGCTCAGCATCCTGCGGGTCCCAGGTCGCGACCTCCCGGCGTTGCTCACGGAGACGGGCGCCGATCTCGTGCGGCTGCTCCACCTCGACGCGTCCAGGGAGCCGTTCAAGCCGAGCTTCGTCGCGCATGAGCTCGCCCAGGACTTCTGTCTGCGGGAGTCCGGGCTGTCGCTGCTCTCGCCCCGCGGCGCGCTCGACCTGCATTGCGGCCTGGCATACGAGGAGCAGGCGGCCCTGCCCCTGCTCATCAGCCTCGAGCTCCTGGCGCTCGAGCGGGCGGCGCTGCGGCGGTTCAACGAACGGCTGACGGGTGAACGCACCAAGCGGCTCGACGAGTTGCTCCAGCTCAAGCGCGACGTGGCCGATGGGCTCGAGGAGTACAACGGGTCACTCGCGATCGGGAACGCCTTCAGCGCCCAGTCGATGTCCCTCGGGCAGTCACTGCTGGGCATCGACGACCTGCATCGATCGGTCATCACCCGCCTGGACATGGTGACCTTCGGCATCACGACGAGACTGGAGCGACAGTCGAGCCAGTCCTCGCTCTGGCTGGCGATCCTGTTCGGCGCCATTGGCATCGGCTTCCTGGTCGCCTCGATCTCGAGCTGGTACTACGCCGACGCCAGCGCCCTGGGCGTCGTCCTCGCCTGGACGTTCGCGACGACGATCGCCACCGCGGTCCTGATCGCCGTGCTCCTGCGCGTCGTGACCCGTGAATGACCTCGCCACCCCTCGCCACCCCACCGACTCAAGGCAATCCAACCCACCCAAGGAGAGAACCGTGAACGACACCGACATCCTCGCAGGCGCCCTCGCCTTCCACGGCCACAAGTGCTGGGCCAGCACGGCCGGCGTCCGCCTCGGCCTCGCGGCGATGGGGGAGCTGGGCGTGCCGCGCGCTGGTTCCAAGCAGCTCCACGCGATCATCGAGACCGGCGACTACCACGGCGGCATGTGCTTCGGCGACGGCATCCAGTTCACCACCGGCTGCACCTTCGGCAAGGGCAACATCGAGAAGAGTGGCGAGGGCAAGTTCGCCGTCACCCTGATCGACAAGGCGACGAAGCGGGCCGTGCGCGTCGCCTACAAGCCCACCCTCCAGCCGCGGATCAAGGCCAGCGCGTTCATGCAGAAGCGCGCCGCGGGCGTCCCCCCCACGGAGATCCCCGACGCCGAGCAGATGGAGGTCGTCAACCTCGTCTGGGACGCCCCCGCCGAGGAGATCATGACCGTCGGCCCGATCGAGGCTACGGGCTGGGGCGAGCCCGAGGAGGTCGTCCGCTTCCTCGTCTGCCCGTCGTGCGGCGAGCTGGTCGCCGAGCCGTATGCACGGGTCGCGGAGGGCAAGGTCGTCTGCGCCGCGTGCTCCGGCTACCCGCGCTGATCCGGCACTGACGGCGCTCAGACCATGCTGTTGTACCTCGTCGGCGGGGCCGCGGTCTTCGTCGGCTCCGGCGTCATGGCCATGGCCGGGCTGGGCGCCGCGTTCCTGTTCGTCCCGCTCTTCTTCTACCTGGGTGTGCCGCTTGGCCAGGCCACGTCGGCCGCGCTCCTGATGAACGCCGTCAGCCTGTCCGCGGCGACCATCGCATACGCGCGCGCCGGCCTGGTCGACTGGCGGGCCGGCATCCCCGTGCTCGTGACCGCGGTGATCCTCGCCCCGTTGGGCGCCAGCCTCACGGTCCGAATCGACCAGCAGGTGCTGCTGGGGCTCTTCGTCGGCTTCCTCGTGTTCGCCGGCGCGATCATGCTCTTCTACCGGCCGCACGCGGGCCGGCGCGAGCTCACCCCTGTCGTCGAGGCCGGCGCGGGCGCCGGGCTCGGCGGCGTGGCCGGGTTCCTTGGAGGCCTGCTCGGTGTGGGCGGCGGCAACATCATCCTCCCCGGTCTGACCTGGCTCGGCCTCGATGCGAAGAGGGCCGCCGCGACGACGGCGCTCGCAGTCGTGTTCTCGTCCCTGTCCGGGTTCCTCGGGCACGCCGCGCTTGGCGGCCTGGACCCGGTGTTCGTGACCACGATGGCCGTGCTCGCGGTGGCCGGTTCCCTCGTCGGATCGCACGTCATGCAGACGCGTCTCTCGAGCGCTCAACTCAAGCGGTTCATCGGGGTCCTGCTGTGGGTCATCGCCGCGAAGATGGCGATCGACCTGCTCACATGAGGGAGAACAAGAATCCAATGGGCACCGACAACCCCGCGGTCGCGGCCGCCGTCCCGCAGCCTGCCGGCCCGCAGCCCGGGCGCCTGCGCACCTTCCACCCAGGGTGGTATGGCGCGGTGATGGGCACCGCGATCGTGGGAATCGTCGCCTACCAGAACCCCGGGCAGGTCCCTGGCCTGGCGGAGGCCATGCAGGGGCTGGGCGTGCTGATGGTCGGACTGTCGGCATTGCTGGCCGTTGGGCTCGGGATCCCGTACGTGGCCCGCTGGCTGCGCCAACCGGACGCCGCCCGCGCGGACCTGTCGAACCCGGTGATGGGGGCGCTGTATGCGACCTTCCCTGCCGGCCTGCTCGTGCTGGCGGTCGGGATCGCGACGGTCGGCCCCTCTGTGCTATCCGCCGATGCGACCTTCGTCCTGGTCGCGACCCTCTCGCTGTTCGGGATCGTGCTCGCGTTCGTCATGAGCGTCGTCTTCGCGGCGCTCCTGTTCACGAGCCACGGTGTCGAGCCGCAGGCAGCGAACGGCGGCTGGTTCATCCCTCCCGTCGTCATGATCATCGTGCCCATGGTGCTGGCACCCCTCGCGCCCCGCGTCGCCGACCTCGGCCTGCTCCTCGCCGCCGGCTATGGCGCCTGGGGCATGGGCACGCTGCTGTTCGTGCTCGTGGCCTCTCTGCTCTACGACCGGCTCGTCTTCCATCCCTTGCCCGCAGCACCGCTCGCACCGTCAATCTGGATCGGGCTCGGGCCGATTGGCGTCGGGAGCCTCGCGCTGCTGCGTCTCGCACAGGTCGGCGCACCGCTGTGGGGCGACGCCGCGCCGGCCGTGGGGGCCGTCTCCCTGATCGGGGCCTCGGCGCTCTGGGGGTTCGGCGCGTGGTGGCTGGCGGCTTCAGCCGTCCTGCTCGGTGCGTACCTGCGGCGAGGCCCGCTCCCGTACGGGCTCGGCTGGTGGGCCTTCACGTTCCCGATCGGCGCGTACGCGGCGAGCACCCTCGCGCTCGCACGGGCATGGCATTCCGGTGTGCTCGAGGCACTCGCGGTGATCCTGTTCGCGTGTCTCGTCGGGTTCTGGCTGATCGTGGCCGGCCGGACGGTCGGGGCCGTCCGTTCCGGCGCTGCCTGGCGCCGCTGAGCATCGGACCCGGCTCAGTCGCACCCGCCTGCGCACCCCTGCCGACGGGACGAGGCGGCAACCCGGTCACCCGGGCGGCGATCCCTCGCTCACTCCTGTCGGCGGGTCGCCCGCCCGACCCGCATCAGCAGCAGCCGCTTCCGCCACAGCACCCCGAGCCGGCGATCGGGAGATCGAGAGACGGCAGCCTGGTCAGGGGCCGCGCATCGGCCGCCTTCGTCGCCTTGACGATGGCGCTCACCATCCCGTCAGCCACCGCGTGGGTCGGCGTGAGGGAGATGTCGGTGAGGCCGGCGGCCTCCAGCCCGGCGCGGAACTCAGAGAAGGAGAGTGCGCCCGCGATGCACCCCGTGTAGGAGCCCCGTTCCACCCGCTCGTCGAGCGTCAGGCGGTCCTCGGCAACGACGTCGGTCACGCCCATGCGTCCACCCGGCCGCAGGACCCGGGCGATCTCGCGGAACACCGCCGGCTTGTCTGCGGCGAGATTGATGACGCAGTTGCTAATCACGACATCGACGGAGGCCGCGGGAAGCGGGATCGACTCGATGTGGCCGCGCAGGAACTCCACGTTGGTGACCCCGGCATCGGCGGCGTTCTGTTGCGCCAGGGCGAGCATCTCGTCGGTCATGTCGAGGCCGATGGCGCGCCCGGTGGGGCCGACCCGCTTCGCGGAGAGCAGGACGTCGATGCCGCCGCCGGAGCCCAGGTCCAGGACGCGCTCGCCCTCGTGGAGCTCCGCTACCGCGATCGGGTTGCCGCAGCCAAGCGAGGCGAGGACGGCGGCCCCGGGAAGCTCGGCGCGTTCGAGCGCGGAGTACAGTTCGGAGCCGAACACGATCTCTTCGCCGGAACAGCAACTGCCAGCGCTCGCCTGGACGGCGGCTGCGGCGTAGCGGGCGCGCACTTCCTCGTGGATCGTCTCCGTGGTCATGGTCGGGGCTCCTGCTCTGTGGCGATGGGGAGGCCCGCGCAGGGCGCTCTTCTCGTGCCGTGTCATTGATACTTGACGATATCGGTAGGTGTCAATACCTTGACGTCATGAAACGCCTCACCGACCCGGATGCCCTGCTCCTCCACGGCGCGGCCGACCCAAGTCGCCTCGCCATTCTTCGCCAGCTTGCGGCTGACGACGGGGTGTGCGCGTGTGACTTCACCGACTGCTGCACCGACATTGCGCAGCCCACGGTCAGCCATCACCTGAAGGTTCTGCGTGAGACCGGGTGGGTTCGGTCCGAGCGTCGCGCCTCTTTCGTCCAGTACTACCTGCGGCCGGACGCCGTGGAGCGGTTCCGCGCGATCGCAGGCGAGCTCTCCCCGGCCGCCTCGCGGCAGCAGGCCAGGTCCCTGCCGGTGATCCAGCCGGTCGCCTGACCATTCGGCCGGCAACCCTGCCCGTCGCCACCAGGATCCTCCGCGTCGGCCGGCCTTGCTCGTCTCGATGATCGGAACGAGCGCACGCCTCGTCGGCGGTGGCGCCGGAGCTGGAGTGCGCAACTCTCGAACCGATGCGCCGCTCCGGGTCGCCCGCGAGTGGCGGGCGTGAGCTGCTGTGAGCGACGGGCGTCGTCATCCGTGACCTGCCGCTGACGCCGGAGCGCGTCTGGCATGCGCTGCAAGGCCGTTCGGCACCCTGAGATCGGTTCCTTGGTCAAACGCAGGTTGTACAAATCTCGCTTAGCATGTTCCCATGGACAGCCTCCTTGCCCACGCTTCCGGCACCGCCCTCAGCCCGGATCACCTCTCGCTCCTGCAGGTCATCGCCGAGCCGCACCGGGCGCGTATCGTCGAACTCCTCCACCACGGCGAGCACTGCGTGTGCGACGTCGGCGAAGCGCTCGCGATGAGCCCGGCTCTCGTCTCCCACCACCTGCGGGTGCTGCGGACGAGCGGTCTGCTCCGGGAGCGGCGGAGCGGGCGATGGGTCCTCTATGCGCTCGACCTCGACCGGATGGCCCGGCTGCGCAGCACGATCGTTGCGTTCCTCACGCCAACCGACGCGGCCGCCAGCGAGTGTGTCTGCACTGACTGCGGTCCCACGAAAGCCCCAAAGCCGGCCCTGGGCGATCCGCTCGGCCGGCTGCCCGTGATGGCGGGGGGGTCGCGATGACCTGCACGGTGCTCGTCGTCGGCATGCCGTCGGCGGCAGGGTGCGACTCGACAAAGACCTGGAAGGCGGCAGCCTCATTCGTGGAGCACCGCCTGGCGGAGCGCTTCGGCCCCGGTGTGGCCTTCGAGTACGCGGAGCTGTTCAGCCCGGACATGGCCCGCCACCCGGACGTGGAGACGCAGATTGCCGCCGGCGAGGCCAGCCCGCCGATCGTGGTCATCGACGGTGTCCGCCGCTTTGCCGGCGGGAAGCTCAACGTCTCGGCCATCGAACGCGCCGTCGCAGACGCCCTTCAGGAGGACGCTCTCCATGCGTGACGCCGCGCCGGACCCACAGGGACCCGAGAGCGATCTGATGGCCGATCCCACGTGCTGCTCGGGCGGAGCCTGTGGGCCCCTGTTCGAGACCCCGCTCCTCGAGCTCGCCTTCAGGCGCATGCGCGACCTGGTCCGTAGCCGCCAGGCGCCCACGGTCGCCGCGCCGATGTCCACCGACCTCCCCGACCCCCAGCTCCCATCCCGGAAGGACGCGTCCCGATGACCGACCAGCTCCCCGCCGCCCCCGTCGCCGACGTCGAGATCTTCGACCCGCCGCTGTGCTGCCCGACGGGGCTCTGCGGTCCCGTCCTCGACACGACCCTCGTCGACCTCACCGAGGCGATCTTCGCCCTTGAGTCCGAGGGCCGGACGGTGGTCCGCCACATGATGACGGCGGACCCGCAGGCATTCATGAAGAACCGCGAGGTCTACGACCTCATCCGGGCCCGCCAGCTCGAGGTCCTGCCGATCACCGTGATGGGCGGACGGATCGTGAAGACCGACGCCTACCCGACACTCGACGAGCTCCGCAACGAGCTCGCGCTGCGCGCCTGAGCCCACAGCGCTCCAGGCATCCGCGAAAGGATCTCCCGTGACCCAGTTCCTCTTCTTCTCCGGCAAGGGCGGCGTCGGCAAGACCACGATGGCCTGCACCACCGCCGTTGCCGAGGCCGACGCCGGCAAGCGCGTCCTCATCGTGACGACGGACCCCGCGTCCAACCTCGCGGACGTGTTCGAGCAGCCCATTGGCCATGCCATCACCGCCATCGCGGGCGTCCCCGGCCTGTGGGCCATGGAGATCGACCCGGACACGGCGACGGCCGAGTACACGGACCGCACCCTCGCGCCGATCCGCGAGATCTTTCCCGAGCAGATCGTGAAGGTCATGGAGGAGCAGCTCGCGGGGCCATGCACCGCAGAGGTCGCGGCCTTCGACCGGTTCGCAGACTTCCTCGACCCCACGGCGCCCGCGTCCCCGCCCACGGGCGGGCCGGGTTTCGACCTCGTCATCTTCGACACCGCCCCCACCGGGCACACCGTCCGGCTGCTGGAGCTGCCCGAGGCCTGGTCGAAGAGCATCTCCGAGGCCGAGGCCGGCGCCGGCCAGACCTGTATCGGGCCCGCCGCGGCGATCGCCGAGGCGAAGGTCAAGTACGAGCGCGCGCTCGCCGCGCTGCGCGACCAGTCGCTGACCCGTTTCGCCTTCGTCCTCCATCCCGAGGCGACCGCGATCGCCGAGACCCGTCGTGCGGGCGCGGAGCTCGCCCGCCTGGGCATCGTCACGACCGAGATCATCGTCAACGGCATCCTGCCCGCCGAGGAGGCCGAGTCGCCGTTCTTCGCCGCCCGCATCGCGATGCAGCAGCGATACCTCGCCGAGATCGCGCGGCAGCTGCCGATGCCCACGCGGCGCGTCCCGCTCCTCGATGGGGAGGTGCGCGGGATCGCGCGGCTGCGAGCCCTGGTCCCGCTGCTCGCCGACGAGCAGGCCGCCCGGCCGGCCTTCGGCCACGCGGCGGGGAAGTCGGCACGCACGGCCGTTGACTACGAGACGGCCGTGAAGGAGGCCCTCCTCCCCGCGAATGGTCCGCGGACGGTGTTCTTCGCCGGCAAGGGCGGCGTGGGCAAGACCGTCGCCTCGTGTGCGACCGCGCTCTGGGCCGCTCGCCAGGGCCAGCGGACGCTGCTCGTCACGACCGATCCCGCCGCGCACATCGGGCAGGTCCTCGGCGCGACCGTCGGCACGGAGCCTGCGCCGGTCGACGGCGTGCCCGGCCTGTGGGCCGCCCGGGTCGACGCGAAGGCGGCGGCGCTCGTCTACATCGACCGGATCATCGCCGACGCGGTTGCCCGCGGCCGGAGCCCCCAGTCGATCGAGGCGATGCGCGAGGAGCTGGACTCCCCATGCACCGAGGAGATGGCGGCGTTCGACCAGTTCATCGAGCTTGCGAGCCGCGACAACTTCGACGTCACCGTCTTCGACACCGCCCCAACGGGTCACACGCTCCGCCTGCTGGAGCTCCCGATCGACTGGAGCGACCAAATCGACATCAAGGTCTTCGCATCGGTCGACACGAATGCGGCCGACGACATCGCCAAGGCCCGGTTCACCGGCGTGATCGAGATGATGCGCGATCCGAGCCGGAGCACCTTCGGGTTTGTCATGTACCCGGAGTCGACCCCCATCGTCGAAGCGAGCCGGGCGATCGCCGAGCTCGGCACGCTCGGCATCCCGCTCGGGCTCGTTGTGGCCAACATGGTCCTGCCCGACGAGGCGTCGCGCACACCCTACGGCCGCGCGCGCTGGCAGATGCAGCAGCAGTACCTTGCCGACATCGACGCCCGGTTCGATGCCCCAGTCCTCGAGATCCCGCTCCTCGACGGCGAGGTCGTCGGCCTCGAGCGGCTCGGCGAGCTGCTCGACCGGACCCTCGCCCCCACTTCGCTCGTCGCCTGAACGGAGGCCCGACCACGATGCTTTATCCAGCGATCCAGGATCCGGCCGATCTCGCGGCCGCCACCCGCGCCGCCGAGGCGGAGGCGCTCGCGGCGGCGGGCACCTTCGGAGCCGCCCTCCGTGCCTCACCCGAGTTCACCGCCCTCCTGGCGGCCGACCGGGCGCTGTCGGAGGATCCCGCCGCGACCTCGGCGATCGAGGCCTTCCAGTCGCGGCAGGCCGAGTTCCGCGTGGAGCTGATGATGGGGGTCCTCCCCGAGGCAAGGCGCGCGGAGCTCGAGCACCTCCAGCAGGCCATGCTCGCCGTGGCGTCGGTCGCGTCGTACGTCGATGCCACCGCCGCCTTCCAGGCCGTCTGCCGCGAGACCGCCTCGGTCGTCAGCGCCCAGATCGGAATCGACTTCGCCGCCAACTGCCGCTCCGGCGGCTGCTGCGGCTGAGAGGGGAACACGATGCTCAGCACCGACCTCCACGAGGCGCCGGCCGTCGCCATCTATGGCATCGCCGTCGAGGCCCTCGACGCGGATCCCGTCGCCCAGGGGCTGCTGGCCGACCTGCGCGAACACCAGGAGATCCTGGCGCGCACGCAGCGGTCCGGCCTGACGCCGAGCCGAGAGCAGATCGACCAGCTGCGCCTCTGCCAGGCGGCGGCCCGCTCGAACGAGGTGATCATGGGTCACCTGCGCGCGACCAACGATGTGAAGGCGTACCTGCCGACCGTGGCGCTCGAGGTGAGCGCGGCCCTCGGGGCCGACTACGCCAGCATCATCGCGCCCACGACCTGCTGAGGTCCGAGCATCCAGCATGAGGACGCACACGGCGCGGGTGCGGGTCGACGACCGGGGGCACCTCGTCCTCCCGCCCGAGCTGGCCGAGCGCCTCGGGCTCGTGGACGGGGCGCTCGTCTGTGTCGAGGAGCGCGGCAACGCGGTCGCCCTCGGCCGGTCCAGCGCGTCCCTCGCCCGCGTCTACATCGAGCCGACCACGCTGTGCAACCTGTTCTGCCGCACCTGCATCCGGAACGTCTGGGACGAGCCGCCGGGGACGATGTCGGCGGCGACCTTCGCCCGGGTCATGGATGGCGTGCGCGCGGTGTCACCGCGCCCGACCGTGTTCTTCGGCGGCTTCGGCGAGCCCTTTGCCCATCCCGATCTGCTGGCCATGCTGGCTGAGGCCAAGGCGGCCGGCTGCGTGGTCGAGCTGATTACCAACGGGACCATGTTGGACAACGCGACCCGGCGGGAGCTCGTCCGCATCGGGCTCGACCGGCTGTGGGTCTCTGTCGACGGCGCAACGCCCGCGAGCTATGCGGACGTCCGCCTGTGGGATGCCCTGCCCCAGGTGGTCGATGACCTCGCGGCGCTGCGAGACCTGCGCCTGGCGAGCCGGTCGGCCGGCCCGCGGCTGGGCATCGCCTTCGTGGCCATGAAACGCAATATCGCGGACCTGCCGGAGGTGGTCCGCCTGGGTCAGCGCCTGGGCGCCGACCGGTTCTCGGTCAGCAATGTCCTGGCCCACACCCCGGAGATGCGGGAGCAGGTGCTGTACGCGGGTTCGATCGACACCGAGGAGCTCGACCCGTCGCCGTGGTCGCCCGAGGTCTCGCTGCCCCGCATGGACATCGACGCGCGGACCCTCGGGCAGCTGGTCCGGGCGGAGGCCGATCGCCGGGGGCGTACGCCCTCAGGCCGGCAGGGCGACGGCCGGCCCAACGCGTGCCCGTTCGTGGAGAAGGGGAGCGTCTCGGTCCGCTGGGACGGGGCGATCAGCCCCTGCCTGCCGCTCCTCCATACGCACCGCAGCTATCTCGACTTCCGGCCCCGAACGAACCACGCGTTCGCTGTGGGGAACGTCAACGACCGGGGCCTGCTCGAGGCCTGGGGTGACCCGACCTACGTCGCCCTGCGTGAGCGGCTCCTGGCCTTTGACTTCGCTCCCTGCACGATCTGCAACAGCTGCGACATGGCGGACGAGAACCTGGAGGACTGCTTCGGCAGCCCCACCCCGGCCTGTGGCGGCTGCCTCTGGGCCCAGGGGTTCATCCAGTGTCCGTAGACATCTGCTCGGTCCGGCTGAACCACGAGGCGCTCTCTCTGCGTCGGAAGGAGGAAGGACACGGAATCCACGGTCAGCGGATGATCCTCATGCGTCCCGGAATGGAGAACCAGCGATGGCTACCTCGATCACGCTGCCATCCGGGTCCGAGACGGCAACCGCTGTCCCGCTCCCGATCCTGTCCCACTGGGTCGACGGCGCGCCCGTGGAGGTGCTCCCCGAGCACACCGCGCCCATCTATAACCCCGCGACGGGCGAGGTATTCGCCAGCGTGCCGCGCGGCGGGCAGGCCGAGGTCGACCGCGCCGTGGCGGCCGCCAAGGCCGCCTTCCCCGGCTGGCGCGACACGCCGCTCATCGCGCGCAGCCAGGTGTTCTTCGCCTTCCGCGGCCTCGTCTACCGCCACCGGGAGGAGATGGCGGCCCTCATCACGCGGGACCACGGCAAGACGTTCCCCGATGCGCTCGGCGAGGTGCTCCGGGGCCTCGAGACCATCGACTTCGCCTGCGGACTCCCGAGCCACCTTGCGGGCATGAACACGCCCGTGGTCGCGAGCAACGTCGACGCCCAGACCCTGCGCGGGCCGCTCGGGGTGACAGCCGCGATCACGCCCTTCAATTTCCCGGCCATGGTCCCAATGTGGATCTACCCCATCGCGCTCATGTGCGGCAACACGATGGTCTGGAAGCCGTCGAGCCACACTCCGGGTGCCTCCCAGCTTCAGGCCGAGCTGTGGAAGGAGGCCGGCGGCCCCGACGGCACGTTCAACATCGTTTACGGCGGCCGCGAGGCGGTTGCCGCGATCGTCGAACACCCAGATATCCGGGCCATCCAGTTCGTCGGCTCGACCGCGGTCGGGCGCTACGTCTTCGAGACCGGCACCCACCACGGCAAGCGCGTCGGATCGTTCACCAGCGCGAAGAACGCGATGATCGTGCTGCCCGACGCCGACATGGCGATGACCGCCGACGCAGCGGTCGCCTCGGGGTACGGCTCGGCCGGCGAGCGGTGCATGGCCCAGACGCTGGTGATCGCCGTCGGCGACACCGCAGACCGGCTCCGGCCGCTCATCCTCGAGCGGATCAAGGGCCTCAAGATCGGCCCGGGCATGGAGCCCGGGATGGATATGGGTCCGATCTACACCGCCGAGCACCGCGCATCGGTCATCGAGTGGATCGACAAGGGCGTCGCGGAGGGGGCCGAGCTCGTCGTCGACGGGCGCCCGTTCGTGCATCCCACGAGCCCCGACGGCTTCTTCCTGGGAGTCTCGCTGTTCGACCACGTCACGCCCGAGATGCAGATCTACCAGGAGGAGATCTTCGGTCCGGTCCTGGGCATCGTGCGCGCCCGGACCTACGACGAGGCGATCGGCCTCATCAACGCCCACAAGTACGCGAACGGCACGGCGATCTTCACCGCCGACGGGGGCGCTGCCCGGCGCTTCAAGCTTGAGGTCGACGTCCCGATGATCGGCGTCAACGTGCCGATCCCGGTGCCGGCCGGCTACATGAGCTTCGGCGGCGCCAAGGAGAGCGCGATCGGCGACCTCGCCATGCGCGGCGAGGACGGCGTCCGCTTCTTCACCCAGCAGAAGATGGTCACCGAGCGCTGGCCCGAGCCCGGCAGAACCGGCCCGCTCAGCCTCGTGTTCCCCGGCAACAGCTGAACCAACTCGGGGGCCGGGAGGCGTCTGGTCTCCCGGCTCCCATCGCACTCCGGGCAGATCGAGAGACCACGCAATGGCAGACCACGAGGTGATCGAGCGCGTGCTCGTCGTCACCGCACATCCCGACGACGCGGAGTTCACCGTCGGAGGCAGCGTTGCCTCCTTCACCGCTGCCGGCATCGCGGTGACGTACTGCGTCATCACCGACGGCGACGCCGGCGGCATCGACCGAAGCGCGACGCGGACAGAGGTGGCCGCCCTCCGCCGGCGGGAGCAGGTGGCCGCCGCGGCCGTGCTCGGGGTCGACGACGTCCGCTTCCTGGGCTACAAGGACGGCGAGCTCCTCGTAACCCTCGACCTGCGGCGCGACCTCAGCCGCGTCATCCGCCAGGTGCGACCCCAGCGCATGCTCATCCACTCCCCGGAGCGCAACTGGGCCCGCCTCTGCCACATGCACCCGGACCACCTGGCGGCGGGTGACGCGGCGATGGCCGCGATCTACCCGGACGCCCGCAATCCCTTCGCGCACGCGGACCTGCTGAAGGCGGAAGGCCTGGCCGCGTGGACGGTGCCCGGGACCTGGATGTTCGGATCGCCAACGCCAAATCACTGGGTCGACGTCACGGCGCATCTCGACCAGCAGGTGGCCGCCCTGCGCGAGCACCACAGCCAGACCGACCAGATGGCCGACCTAGTCGACTCCGCGACCGCCCGGGGGACGGCCGAGGCCGATCGGGCCGGGCTGCCGGACGGTCACCTCGCCGAGGCGTTCATGGCGGTAGACACGGCCTGATCGGCCCGCGCTTCTGACCTGGTCTGTGCGCCGGCGAGGGCGTCCTGCTGCGCCTTCGGGTGGATCCGCCAGTTCGCCGGGTTGGCGAGCAGCTGGTCAGGTGCCTCCTGCCCGGAGCCGATGATCCGGTTGCGCCAGGCTGTCGTCAGGCCCGCCGCGGCGGGCGACTTCGCCGTCACCGGGCGGCCGCCGATCTTCGACCTTGCATCGTCGCGCCGGCAGCGTGATGGATGACGGCATCACGCCAGATGGGCGTGCGCGACCCAGGGGAGGCACCGCGATGCCCGAGCCGACGATGGGCGAGATGGCCCGGTGGACCTTCTACCAGCGGTTCATCGCCGAGCGGACGAAGGACATCGACCCGCGCCACGTCGAGGCCTGGATGCGCCTCGAGCACCCGACGCTCGACGGGCTGTCGCGCCAGGAGTTCACCGAGGCGATGTACGCGGCGCTCGCTGCCGCCCTCGACGCGGGACCCAAGGTGTGCGAGGCGCTCGCCGCCTCGTTCGGCCTCTGAGCCGGGAAGGAGATCGACACCATGACCACGGACGCCACCACGACGGAGCTGCGCCGCTGCATCGGCTCGACGAAGTTCGGGATCGAGGCGCACGAGGCGCCGCCCGACGAGTTCCCGGCCCAGCCCAGCCAGAAGGACGGCCTCGGCCGGATGTGCAAGCCCCACTGGAACCAGTACACCGCCGCGCTGCGCAAGGCGGCCCTGGCCCGCAAGGCCGCCGAAGCCGTGCCGACCGAGCCGGAGCCCGACGCGACGCCCGAGCCGATCCGGGCCAAGCGTGGGCGCAAGGCGCTCGTGCCGGCGGCGGGCTCCCAGGGCGACGCCGGATAGCCCGACCGCCGCCAGCCGACCCTCGGCCCCCGGGTGCGAACCCGGGGCCCTTCCACGTTCGGTCGCGTGATTGGCCACGGCCATGATCACCGCGCCACTCCGGCGCCCTGTGGCGCCG
>Ga0315268_10005052_pt1 | contig 14228 bp, 12 predicted proteins | sample C1_top_MG_FD_204535 | JGI IMG/M metagenome (GOLD analysis project Ga0315268, IMG submission 204535) | Sediment microbial communities from Yellowstone Lake, YNP, Wyoming, USA - C1_top | ecosystem: Environmental > Aquatic > Freshwater > Lake > Sediment | place: USA: Wyoming | collected 2017-08-01 | reverse complement strand
ACACCCTGTTCAGCGCTATGGCGCTCGGGGATGAATTTTTATTTGACGTGGCAAAGAAAGCAATTTTATCCGGTGTAAATGATCCTGACACTATACTGTATCGACAGAATATACTGAAGGATTGTCTTAAACATTCTTCCCTTATCAGGGATATGTACGCTCTCATTGTCGAAACGCTTGAAGACAAGAAGAGGCGTTACTACTGGGGCTACAAATATCCCGCCGGGATACTGAGCAATTCGATCGAAGTGATGCAACTGTTTGTAGGCGCTCTTAAAAAGCTGAGAGCACTTGCAGATGAACAGGCAGATAAATTTGAATCCGAGGGGTTCACAACCCTGTTCGCTATGCTCAAACAAGAACTCAGTGATGGATATTTCGCCGACATCCGGATCCATTTGAGCGAACTAGAATTTCACGACGGGGTTCTGATCAGCGCTGAATTGGGAAAAGGTAATAAAGGGGCGGGTTACGTTCTTCGTAAGTTACAGGACAAGAAACAGAGTTGGATGGACCGGATTATTGCGGATTACATACTGCCTAAACTTCAGGACAGTAAGCACCCTTGGTTAAAGCGGATCTTCGCGCAAAAAACACCGGCTTATACTTTTTATCTCCATCCTCGCGACGAGGCCGGAGCGAGAGCGCTATCGGAATTAAGAGACCGGGGCATCCACCTTGTTGCCAATGCGCTGGCCCAGTCCACAGATCATATTCGCGACTTCCTTGACATGTTGCGAACCGAACTGGCCTTTTATATCGGATGTTTGAATTTGCATGAACGCCTTACCAAAAAGGGAGAGCCAACGACCTTTCCAGTGCCCTTTTCTGCCGGCGAGCGGATGCATTCTTTTAAGGGCTTATACGATGTCTGTCTGACTTTAAACATGGAGCAAAGAGTCGTGGGCAACGACGTGACTGCCGACAATAAAAGCCTCGTGATGATCACCGGCGCCAACGAGGGAGGCAAATCGACGTTTTTGCGGAGCATAGGCTTGGCCCAACTGATGATGCAGAGCGGTATGTTTGCGCCGGCCGAGTTTTTCTCTTCGAATGTCTGCGATGGCCTGTTCACTCATTACAAGCGGGAAGAAGACGTTGCGATGGAAAGCGGGAAACTCGATGAGGAGCTCAGTAGAATGAGCGAGATTGTGGACAACATGACGTTAAATCCTCTGATGCTGTTTAATGAATCATTTGCGGCGACCAACGAAAGAGAAGGATCGGAGATTGCCGGGCAGATAGTGTCCGCTTTGCTGGAAAAGGGAATCAAGCTCTTCTTCGTCACCCATTTGTATGAATTTGCGCATGGTTTTTATGACAAAAAATGGAGAAACGCCATTTTTTTGAGGGCCGAAAGGCAAGCCGACGGGCGACGAACGTTTGAGTTAATTGAAGGAGAACCGCTGAAAACCAGTTTTGGCGAAGATTTGTACAAGACGATTTTCGGCAGTACCTGACAGGCTTTGAAAGGAAGGTGGAGTATGGAGACAAAGAATAAGAACCATCCCTCGCCTGAAATGCACGAGGGAATTGCGGACGGCGCGGAACCTGCTGTAAAAGTTTATCCTATCTCCGCTCGCATGGGACTTGCCGCAAGAATGTCCGGCGATGCCGCCCTCTATAAACAGAGCGGACTCAAAGCCCTTGAAGAGGCCCTTGCTTGCTTGCTTCCTTTCTTTCCGAGGAGAAGTCGGCCGCCTTCCTGGCTGCAGTGGCTCACAAAGCGCTGCGGGTACTGTATGACGAGGAGGGAGAAGGCGCTTTCGATGAAGGTGTTTTGCAAGCCCGCGCGGGGATCATGCAGGAAGGCGGATTTGTCGCGATGCAACATAATCCGCATGCAGCTGCAACGGCGGTAATGCTCGCTGCGGCGATCGACGAGGCCTCCGGCCGAAGTCAATACCACTGGTATGCTCGCGGATGCCGTTTCGTCGGTGGGGAGCAGTGAGTTTCTTCTCTCCCATGCCGCGCAGCGCCTTGAGGAAGATGCGGAGGATATGCGGAGTTATGCCTTGAAGCACGAGGCCCTCCGCCGGGCATTGCAGAATCGCAATGAGGAGGATGCTTACCGGCGGGCCATTATGCGTATCGTAGGCAGCTGGCGCGTCTGTATGCCTTGGCCGGAAGATGGAGAGATATGATTATCGATTGAACTTGAGGTGTCTATTCTGCTAAAGTATTTTAAAGATTTGAAGCCGGCGATGGAGTTCGCCTTGAAGTGCCACCCTTCGGGGGCTGATGACTCCTATTGTTGAAGAGACAGTGGGAGCCGGCAACCGACTATCCCACCAGTAACAGAAATCAACGGAGACTCATCATGATTTTTATCGGTCTTGATGCAGGTTCGGTAAGCGTAAAAGCCGTTGTTCTGGATGAGACCGGCAAGAAACTGCAGGGTCACTACAAACGTCACAAGGGCCATCCGCTGAAAGTAGCTTATGAACTGCTCAGCAATGTCCTGAGAGAGCAGATTCAGGCAGGCGGACCTGAGCGAGACGGGGAAAGAATCGGCTCCGATTCCGTCAATTACTCCCTCTCAATTACAGGCTCTTACGGCAGATTGATGGCATCCGCTCTCGGCATCGGGTTTACAAATGAAATTATTGCCCAAGGCTGCGCCGCAAGGAGCCTCTTTCCTCATATAAGAACTATATTCGAGATGGGAGGCGAAGACTCAAAACTCATAATCCTCGACGACAGGGGCATCAGGGACTTCTCGATGAATTCGGTCTGCGCCGCAGGAACAGGTTCATTCCTGGACCAGCAAGCCGAGCGACTGAGGCTTTCCATAGAGGAATTCAGTGAGCTCGCTTTCAAGGCCAAGCCCTCACGCATTGCCGGCAGGTGCAGCGTTTTTGCCAAATCAGACATGATCCATCTTCAGCAGATAGCGACTCCTATGGAAGACATAGTTGCCGGTCTTTGCTTCGCCGTTGCAAGGAACTTCAAGGGTTCCATCGTGAAAGGGAGGATCCTGCAAGAACCGGTGTCCTTCCATGGGGGCGTAGCCGCAAACAAGGGGATGGTGAGAGCCTTCAAGGAACTGTTCGGCTTCGGGCAATTCCTTGTTCCGGAAGACTTTGCCCTTATGGGAGCTATCGGCGCCGCTCTTAAGGACAGGAACGACGGGACAATAAACAAGTTTGATTTGCAGAAGCTCGGGGATCTGGCGCAGGCGTCCCATTTATCCGGTCATGGACATGAACCGCTCATTTCCGAGGGTGACGACTTTTTTGAAAGGCATTTTGGAGACAGTCCAAAGCTCAAAACCAGAAGTTCAAAATTAGAGGACAAGGAACTTAGAACTCGAAACGCTGAGTTCAAGACTCCCGCTTATTTAGGTATCGACATCGGCTCGATAAGCACCAATCTCGCCGTCATCGATGATGACGGGTATTTGCTTGCAAAGAGGTATCTCATGACGGCGGGACGGCCCATCGATGCCGTCAACCAGGGACTCAAGGAGATCGGTGAAGAGCTGGGCGGCAGGGTAGAGATAAGGGGTGTGGGGACTACAGGGTCGGGACGGTATATGATCGCCGACTATGTGGGCGCCGACATCGTAAAGAATGAGATCACTGCGCAGGCAACTGCAGCGGTGTTCATTGATAATAAAGTGGACACTATCTTCGAAATCGGAGGGCAGGATTCCAAATATGTATCCCTGAGAGATGGCGTGATTGTCGATTTTGAGATGAACAAGGCATGCGCTGCGGGTACGGGTTCCTTTCTTGAAGAACAGGCCGAGAAGCTCAGCCTTTCAATAAAGGATGAGTTTGCCCGGTGCGCTTTTTTAGCCCGGAATCCCTGCAGGCTGGGAGAGCGGTGCACGGTTTTCATGGAGAACTCCCTGATGGCAAACCTGCAAAAGGGGGCGGAGCGGAACGACCTTCTTGCGGGTCTTGCATATTCGATTGTCCAGAACTACATAAACAAGGTTGTTGCCGGGAAACCCATTGGTGAGAACATATTCTTCCAGGGAGGGGTCGCGTTCAATAAATCAGTGGTTGCTGCGTTCGAAAAATATCTCCGGAAAAAAGTGACAGTTCCACCCCATCACGACGTAACAGGCGCCATCGGCGTGGCCCTCATAGCCATGGGGCACATGAAAGGCGGAGGGCCGGAAAATCGAAGAACCGGAGAGCCGTTTCCCTCTCTCTCCGAATCTCCGGTTCAGCGGATCACTACATTCAAGGGTTTCGAATTGTCGAAACGGGCTTATGAAATCTCTTCCTTCGAATGCAGAGGATGCCCCAATGTGTGCGAGATAAACAAGGTGAAAATAGAGGGGGAAGACCGCCGTCTTTTCTACGGGGGCAGATGTGAAAAATATGACGTGAAACAGGACAGGGGATCCTCACCGTTCCCGGATCTCTTTGCTTACCGTGAAGAGCTGCTGTGGAAAAAACATAATGAATACAGTGAAAAATTGAAAGTGAGGAATGGACAGGCTGCTTCTCCACGCAAGATAGGAATTCCGTACATCTTTTTCTTCCACGACTATCTCCCGTTCTGGACAACGCTTCTCAGGGAGATGGGATTTGACGTAGAGGTCTCGCCGAAGACCAACAGAGAGATCATAAATATCGGCTCAGAAAGCGTTCTCGCCGAGACCTGTTTCCCTGTCAAGGTTGCCCACGGTCACATAAAATATCTTATCCAAAAGGGGATACATGACCTGCTGATCCCCAGCTTCATAAATATGAACACGGCTGATGAGGAATTCGGGAGAGGATACGCCTGCCCTCTGACGCAGACTATACCCTATGCGGCGAAGGCATCTCATCCGGAGGCCCGGATTATTATGCCTGTGGTTGACTTAGTGGCGCGCGGCTCCGGCAGTCTCGCCGACGAGATCATAAGAGTATTCAAACCCCTCGGTATACGGAAAAATGCGGCGGTAAAGGCTATGGGGGCTGCGGAGAAGGCCCAGGAGCAATTCTCCGCCTTGGTCAAAGCCCGGGGCGCAGAGATTATTTCTTCTCTGCGGCAGAGGACCGCCGTTATTGTCGGAAGACCATATAACGCTTTTGAGAGCGGAATGAATCTCAACATACCTAAAAAGCTCTCCGACCTGGGCGTCCTCGCAATGCCTATGGATTTTGTTCCTGCCTCAAGTCTCCAGATACACGATAAATGGCCGAACATGTACTGGAAATCGGGACAGAGAATACTGAAAGCGGCGCGGTTCATAAGAGAACACCCTCACCTGTATGCCGTCTTCATCGGAAACTTTTCATGCGGGCCTGACTCGTTTATCCTCAAATACTTCAAAGAAGAAATGCGCGATAAGCCGTTTCTGCAGATAGAGATCGACGAGCACAGCGCCGATGCCGGCGCAATAACCAGGTGCGAGGCCTTCCTCGACAGCATCAGGCAGCGAGGCAGGGCGATAAAGAAGCCGGGAGAGGTGCCCTCCCTGTCCACTGCTTCGAAAAGCCGGTCCGCCGGCCTGGGGAAACGTACTGTTTTCATACCGAGGATGTCGGACCATGCCTTTGCCATTGCAGCCGCTTTCGAAAGATGCGGAGTTCCGGCGGAAGTCCTGCCTGAATCCACCAGAGAAGCAGTAGATCTGGGGAGAAGATATGTTACGGGGAAGGAATGTTATCCATGCGCCGTCACAACAGGGGACATGTTGAAAAAGAGTCTTTCCCCCGATTTCGAAGCCGGCTGTTCCGCCTTCTTTATGCCTTCAGGAACAGGACCTTGTCGCTTCGGCCAATATAACGTGTTTCACAGGATGATCCTGGACGAGCTTGGATTTTACGATGTTCCGATTTTCTCGCCGAACCAGGATGTCGATTTTTATAGGGAACTCGGCATAGTCGGGAGGGATTTTTCGACCTTCGCATGGAAAGGCATAATCGCATATGAGCTCCTCAGCAAATGTCTGCTCGAGACAAGGCCTCATGAGAAAGACAAAGGAACAGCACAGAAGCTCTATAACGAATACCTGGAAAAACTCTACGCCTCCTTGCGGGGGGCCGACGGGACCGTTGACTTCGTCCTTCAGAATATCAGGAAGGATTTTGAGGCGTTGCCAAGGCGCGATGAAAAGAGGCCGCTCATAGGGATCGTGGGCGAGATATTCGTCCGAAGCCACAGGTTTTCAAATGAAGACCTCATTCTTAAGGTCGAGGCCCTCGGAGGGGAGGCATGGCTCGCACCCGTGGAAGAATGGATCTATTACGTGAACGACATGACTGTCAGAAAGGCGTTGGTTAATAAGGAGCGATCTCTATTTATTAACGTTTTTCTCAAGAGATTCTTTCAGAAGAGGATAGAGCACAGGCTGGCGGGGCATTTCAAGGATTTCCTTAAAACCCTGAAGGAGCCTGTTACGAAAGACATTCTCAGAAAGGCCTCTCCTTATCTGCATGTCTCAGTCGAGGGAGAGGCGATCCTCAGCATCGGGAAAAGCATCGATATGATCGAAAGAGGGGTGTCGGGAATCATCAATGCAATGCCTTTCGGGTGTATGCCCGGAACAGTTGTTACGACACTGATGCACAGTCTTAGCACGGCCTATGGAATCCCCTGCATCAGTATTCCCTATGACGGAACTGAATCTCCCACAACGGAGATCCAGCTTGAGGCGTTCATGAATCAGGCTCATGAATACAATGGGTGATGCCGGAGGAGGCATTGTGCCCAGGCTGAAAGCCATGAGAATACTTCTCATTTATCCTTATTTCCTCGATGAGAGGCTTCATGCCGAAGATGTCGGCGTTCTGCCTATCGGACTGTATTATATCGGCGCCTTGCTTAAAGATCACGGATATGATGTGGAAATCCTGAACTGGCACGATATCAATAAAAGGCCTCACGAGATTGAGAAGACACTCAAAGACAAGAGGCCTGCCGCCATCGAAGCCATACCGGGAAAAGAAAAAGTCGCCGAGAGGCTGTATAGCAGAGCCTTGTCATATTTTCCAGACCACCGGGCCTATCTTGGACTTGGGATTATTAAACAGAAGGAAAGAAAATATGATGAATCCATTGCAGTTCTTTCAGAAGCGAGGAAATATTATCCGGGGAGTGAACAGATCGCCATCTGTCTCGGCGTAAGTTATATGAACATTGGCCGGTTCGATGATGCGCTGAAATGCTTTCGGAAATTCCCCTTTTCGCAAATGGCTCAGACATATGCCACCGCTTGTCATCAGGCAATAGGTGACCACGAAAGAGAATCTTCAATACTCAAGAGACTGGACACATGAAAATGTTGAAAAGATTGAAGGACACTTATCTCCTGAAGCGGCGTATAGAGGAGCTTGAAGCGTCTGTACGAAGCAAAGACGAACTCATTCAGAGGCTTGAAAAGGAAAATGCATCTCTTAACGAAAGGCTGACAAACTTCGTTTTAGAACATCGGGACATCGACAGCAAGATCGCCGGAATGAATTACAGGCTCTATGAATCGGTAAGGGAGAATAAGATACTAACGATGAACCTTGCCGGTGCGAGGGCACAGAGAGACGGCATGCTGAGATGGATAGAAAAAATCAAGGAACAGGTGTATGGCAGCGGCGATAAGTGATAGATATGCGCTCTATCTCTTACACCTCCTTATCGGTGTGATGAACGAGGAAATGAACGATCTTATGAGATACGGCATCACTCCTATAGGTGTCGGCCGAATCACCCCATTAAGAACTGACCTGCGAGAAAAAATGCTTGATGTATTTATTCGCATGGATGAGACAGTAAAGAATGCGGCCTTAGAAATGGTGAAAGATAGCGTATCGACAAAAGACGAAAATGCTGCATTACAATGGATGCATGTAATGCTTGAAGAACTAAAAAAGAGGGTATCATCCCTTAAAGGCACTTACGGTGATGAAATGGAAAAGGTAGCCATGATGTTGGACGAAATCGATGAAATCCTCGATCAAAATGTCGAGGGGGAAGGCGGAAGTTCCAAAAAAGAAGTCGGGGATGAAGAGAAATAGCGGCATAACCGGCAAAGGAGGCATTCTTGGGATTAATGTCTTCTTTCAGTTTGCGGATTTAATGAGCGAGTGAGAACATGTCCTTTTCCGGCGAACTCTTTGTGAGCGAGATACTGAGGAAACCGGTGCTCGATCCTAAAGGTGAAGACCTCGGAGGGGTGAGGGACCTTTCGGTTATTCATGGCGAGCCACTTCCAAAGGTCTCAACCATCATTATCGATAAGAAAGGAATGCTGTTCAGTATTCCGTGGAGTGATCTGAAAATATTCAACAAAAGGGTCATCTCTGCGAAGGTTTACAGTGAAAACCTTCAGCATTATGAGTTCAGCGAGACGGACCTCCTGATAGTGAGGGATATCTTCGATAAACAGATAGTCGATGTCAACGGCATTAAGGTTTACAGGGTGAACGACATAAAACTTGAAGGCTGTGATTCCGGGGCTGTCCTTGTTGCGGTTGATGTAGGTCTTAGGGGTATTATGCGAAGACTCGGACTTGAAAGAAGCAGCGAACATATTATGAAAACATTCAATAAGAGTCTTGCCTACAATCTGATAAGCTGGTCTTACATTCAACCCTTCGAACCCAAACTCACGCAGATCTTGCTCACTGTGCCGAGACAGATGGTATCCGAGTTGCATCCTGCAGATATTGCGGACATCATTAGCCAGGTTTCGCTCAAAGAAGGCGTATCATTTCTCAAAGAACTTGAAGTCGAAACGGTTGCCGAAGCGCTTTCGGAGCTGCGGACCGATGTCCAGTCGGCCCTCGTCAGCGAAATGGCTTCGGACAGAGCGGCTGATATTATTGAAGAAATGCCGCCTGATGAGGCCGCAGATGTCCTGAACGATCTGCCTATTGACAAGGCGAAAGAAATACTCTTGCAGATAGGAAAAGAAAAGGCCGAGGACATACAGGAACTTCTGGGATACGAGGCGGATACTGCTGGTGGATTAATGAATAATGTATTCATTTCCTACCCTACGGAAACAACAGTCGAAGAGGCGATAGATAAACTGAAAAAGGATGCAAAAGATGTTGAGGCGGTTTATTACATATATGTTCTGGACAAAAATGAAAAATTGCGCGGCGTTATATCTTTGAGGGATCTGCTCCTTGCCAATCTCGACTCAAAGCTTTCTCAGATTATGGAAACCAAACTAAAATCTGTTACGCCCGAAACTGACGAGGCGGATGTTCGCGAGATAGTGTCAAAATATAACCTTCTTGCACTTCCTGTTGTTGATGCAGGCGGGTCTCTGCTCGGCATCGTTACAGTCGATGATATTCTTGACAGGATACTGCCGCCAGCGTCAAGACGAAAGAGGAAAAAAATATGACCTCCCGGCGCACTTATCTGCTGTCAGTCCGGGCGTTATGACGTCGAGTGCAGATAAAGAGCAGCACATTAATGCGGCAACAGGCGTTGTCCTTAAAAGCTTATATCGGAAAAGGAGATATCCATATGGAAAACCTTGAAAACAGTTCTCCCGATGGTATCCATTACATTATCGAATTCTTTGGGTGTAGAAAGGATCAACTCGACGCTGTAGCCTTCTGGAGAAAGCTGCTCCTTAATTCAGTAAAAGATCTGAAAGTGAGAGTTTTGAACGGGCATTTTTATAAATTTAAGCCGCACGGTATTACCGGATATCTGCTTTTGTCGGCCTCGCATATATCGATTCACACCTGGTATGAATATGGTTATGTTGCCTGTGATGTGTTCAGTTGCAGCGGCGACGACGAAGCCGTTGCGATTGTAAGCAAGATCAAGAAGAATCTGACATACGAAAGAATTAAAACAAGGAAAATTAAGAGAGGTTTCAAGGTTACTTCCTAATATATAGAGAATCAAATGTTCACCCAGAAACTCGGTCCGTCAGACAATAAAACTGATAAGACTCTTTATCTATGAACTTTTTCTGCCCCATATGCTGGAAAGAAATAAGAGGGGACGATATAAGATGTCCCTACTGCGGCTCTGATATTACAGAGCATGAAAAGAAAAGTTTTGAGGAAAAATTAATAAACGCCCTCAGACATCCGGAACGCGAGACAGTTCAGAGGGCTGTATGGGTTCTGGGCAAACTCAAAAGCATTAAATCGCTTGAGCCGCTTAAAATCCTATTTGAGCAGACGGATAACCCTTTTCTTGAAATTGAGATACTCAATGCTCTCGCGGAGATTGCAACGCACGACGCCTTGGACATAATCATGAGCGCCCTCGATTCGGAGGAGAGCATCGTGAGAAGAAAGGCAAGGGAAATTATAGAAAAGAGGATTGTTGATAAGGGATGGATATGAATTATGGATAAGGAATCAAGGGCAAGGGAGATAGTATACGGGCTTGGCAACTCTATAATGTGTTATAAAGTTCAGTTGGAGCTTATTTCCTTGGGTGCAGCCGCTGTTAAGCCTATCATTGAATTTCTTTTAGCCGGCCCCACAAATGAGCATGAACCGCGCTGTCTCGCGGCGGAAACTCTCGGCTTGATCGGAGGAGAAGATGCTCTCAACGGGCTTGTTGCCGCTTTATTAATGCCGCTTGATGTCCCTGACCCTGTCAGGTCTCTTGCAGAAGAGGCGGTAAGGAATTGTATATGCCACGCTCTGGAAAGGCTCGGAGATAAAAAGGCCATAGACCCATTGCTCATTGCCCTTGAGGCATATCATCTTGTTGGTGCTGCCGAGGCATTGGCCGAATTTAGAGAACAAAGGGCGATCCCCATACTTGTGGGAATGCTCGACGACAGTTTCAAAAGGACAAGAGTGTCTGACGCCATACTTTGTTTTGGGACAAATGCCATTGAAGATCTGGTAAGGACTTCTATCCTCAAGGGACTAAGAGAAGATGTGGAAATACTGCCGAGTATCGAAAGGAGGGCGGAGGCGGCAAGACTGCTCGGGCTTATTGGAGATAAGACTGTCATACCCTGGATGCTTTGCATGCTTGATGACGAGCAGGAACTCGTAAGATTTGAGGCAGCTCTCTCGCTGATAACTCTGATGGGCAAGGATGTACCGCACAGGGCTCTTCAAATAATCAGATCATCTCTCTGCAAGGTGAATTTTGGAAGGAGGCTTAGAGCAGAAGCGGCATTATGCTCAATAAATCCCAGATAAGAGGTTACGCAGGCGACCGTGGCCGCGCATTTCCGGGCTGCAATTCGCCGTCGCCGGGAGGAGGTTCATATTGTGGACCGCTCGGTGGTCACGCCGTGGCGGTCGTGGGCTTTGAAGATCGCCTATGGGTTGGCGGCCATGCACCATGGCCGGCTCAATGCCTACGTGGCCTATGGCCTCTTGACTTTAGTTCTTGCACTTGTGATAGCGTTGACAGTATCCGGATGACACACTGAAAGAGGTAAAATGATTTCGAAATAGGCGATGGAGTTCGCTTAACTGTCCTGCTGCGGACTGATAACTCCTACCGATGAATATTGGTAGGAGTTTTTTGGTTGTAAGGTCGCGTATGAACGGGAGATTATCCGGAACCGGGTGGTTCAAGGCTTGTGTGTCCTCCGGCTTCCGATTTATATATGCTCGTCTCTGTACTTGCTCTAACAATCTCTGGTTATAAAAGGAGACTTTGATACGGACAAAATTCGCTCGATTGTCGTGGTATGAAAGAGGGAATTGATTTTAGCCTTCGTAAAAAATGGCCTGTGGTACACTTCTAAGAATCGGATGGTAAGTGAAGTTTATCTGTCTTGACGCGGGTTTGGTGGCAATGAAAATGAGATACGTTGAATTTGTCCGACGAATTCTTGAGCCAGTGGGCATAGCTCTTAACGACAACAACCCCTGGGACATACAAGTCAGAAATGATCGATTTTATCAGCGGGTCATTCGGGCGGGAAGCATCGGACTGGGTGAATCATACATGGACGGTTGGTGGGAATGCGAGAGGCTTGATGAGTTCTTCTGCAAACTCATGCCTTCTGAGCCTGAAAAGAAGCTGCCGGTGAACTTTAAAGTCCTCCAGTGCCTCCTTGGTTCCGTGATCTCGAATCCGGCCAGATCAAGGACGTTTGAGATAGGAAAACGCCATTACGACATCGGAAATTTTCTCTTCCGGCATATGCTCGACAGGAGAATGGTATATAGTTGCGCATACTGGAAAGAGGTTGATAATCTCGACGAAGCACAGGAGGCAAAGATGGAGCTCATATGCAGGAAGCTCGGCGTTCAGAAGGGAGACAGGATCCTCGACATCGGCTGTGGCTGGGGAAGCTTTGCGCGATATGTTGCCGAGGAATGCGGCGCGGAAGTGGTCGGCATCACTGTGTCAAGAGAACAGATGGCCCTTGCGCAGGAACTCTCACAGGGGTTTCCTGTCGAAATTAGGCTGCAAGATTATCGCGAGGCAAATGAATCCTTCGACCACATCGTCTCAGTGCGAATGTTCGAGCATGTGGGATACAAGAACCACCGGACTTTTATGCGGATGGTTCACCGCTGCCTCAGTGATGACGGTCTTTTTCTTCTCCATACCATAGGAAGCGATATCAGCCATGTCTCTGCCGATCCATGGATATCGAAATATATATTTCCGAACTCCCTTATTCCGTCCGCGCGGCAGATTGCCGCATCCATAGAGGGTTTGTTTGTCATCGAAGACTGGCATAACTTCGGATTATATTATGATCCGACTTTGACGTCATGGTTTACCAACTTTGATTGTAACTGGCCCATCTTAAGTGAGAAATATGATGAGAGGTTTTATCAGGGCGCGCTGCATGCAAGTGTGGCAGGTAGTGCTTTCGAAAAAAGGAATACATCGAGGATATAATTCCATCCGCTGAATTTATTGCAGTTAATGAAGGCGAGCCGTTGCAGGCGAGTTTCGGCGAAGATTTATATGATGAGATATTCGGAAATACTTGAGTTTTGAAAAAAAGGAAAGGAGAATTATGAGTTTTGAAGACATTAAGAGTTTTGAAGACGTTCAAATTATCGGCATTGATAAAGATGCGTCTCACAGAAGTGAACGAACTCCCGGTTTATTCGATATAGTTCTCAAACTGTCAACGTCCGCTCCGTGGGAGTGGTCACTAAACTTTAATGAGCTATGGAAGCGTGAAATTTATATGAACAAACGCCAGGCCACCGCCTCCGGTGCGCGTATTACCATTACTTGTGTTCCGAGCGAACTTGAGGCTGACCATCTTCCGCATCTGGAAGCCGTTATCAGCAAGGCTAATGTTGCTTATAGCGCACGTCTCGCAAGAACAAAGGTAGACACTGATTCAAGAAAGAAGCAAGAGATAGAAGATAAGGCAATACTTGAACAAATAGACAGGCACTTCAAAAAGTCATAGAAGGCAAAACAAGCCTAACAAAACTCAGCCCGCTGACCGCGAATAACGCTTTTTCTTTTTTGCTGCCTCGTTCTTGTGCCCGCCCGGCGGCTGATGATTATTCACGACCTTCCAGTACCATCCTGGATCGAAAAATGACCCTCGATCATAAGTAACTAAAATAACATATTCTATTCTTGACATCTTATAATAATATATGTAACAATAGTTACATTATTTAAACGGTATTCATTATAGGGATCATAGTTTCCGGACTTATATTAGGCTGGAACATAGGAATAATTCTGAACTGCTTGATATCAATAAAGCTTAAGAAATACAGGAGGTGAAAGACATGGATACTGTTTACTTGATCGGCATGGTTTTGTCAGGGCTCTTTTTCGGATGGACTATCGGATCACATTACACGGGTGCGGTAATGGGGACGGCTTTTGGCGCAAAACTTATCAAACCAAGGAACGCGACTATCCTGATCGCTATCTTTGTACTTCTGGGATCCACACTCGAAAGCCATAACGTTGTTAAAACAGTTGGAACCGGGGTCATCAATGCGAGTGATATGACAGTGTTTGGTGCGATGATTATGATGCTAACCGCAGCAGTGGTTACAGCCGCAAACACATGGCTTAAACTTCCTGTGTCCACTTCCCAGCTTGCGATCTTTTCTGTTGTAGGCGCTGCGATAGGAATGAAGGCGACGGTGTTTTGGAGCACAACAATTGTGGCCCTTGCCATAACATGGGCAGGCACACCAATTGTCGGTTGCATCTTAGGATTCATTCTGACAAAAATCATGGATACCACCATGAAAAAAAGCACGGAACGAATCAAAAAAATTACTGGTTATTTATTAATACTGGTTTGTTGTTATGCAGCATACACGCTGGGATGTAATAACACCGGAAACGCAGTAGGAGTTTTCTTTGGAACGGGGGCTATTAAATCAAAG
>Ga0315268_10005051_pt1 | contig 14228 bp, 11 predicted proteins | sample C1_top_MG_FD_204535 | JGI IMG/M metagenome (GOLD analysis project Ga0315268, IMG submission 204535) | Sediment microbial communities from Yellowstone Lake, YNP, Wyoming, USA - C1_top | ecosystem: Environmental > Aquatic > Freshwater > Lake > Sediment | place: USA: Wyoming | collected 2017-08-01 | reverse complement strand
ACGCCAGCATGACAAATTTCTCGCCCATAGGCTGTTCCAGTATCACATCCAGCATCGGCAGCATGCCGTGGTGCAAGTCCATCGCGCGCAGCTTCTTCACGCACTCCACCGCGTGGCCGGACAGCAGCAGTTTGAGCATCTCGTCCAGCAGGCGCGCCTGCGGCACGTTGCTCAGCAGCTCCTTCATCTTGAAGATGGGCGCGCCCGTGGCCGCATCCAGCTTCATGCCCAGCTTGGCCGACAGACGCACCGCGCGCAGCATGCGCACCGGATCTTCGCGGTAGCGCACCTCGGGGTCGCCTATCATGCGCAGGGTGTTGGCGCGGATGTCGGCATAGCCGTCGTGGTAATCGAAAATTTCCTGCGTGGCGGGGTCGTAAAACAGCGCGTTTGCGGTAAAGTCGCGCCGCGCCGCGTCCTGCTCCTGATCGCCGAACTCGTTGTCGCGCAGCAGGCGGCCGTGCTCGTCGGTTTCCGCGTCGGCCACTTCCACCATGCGGCGGAAGGTGGAAGTCTCCACGGTTTCCTCGCCGAACATCACATGCACCAGGCGGAAGCGCCGCCCGATGATGCGCGAACGGCGGAACACGCGGCGCACCTCTTCCGGCGTGGCGTCGGTGGCGATATCAAAATCCTTGGGATGGCGGTTGAGCAGCAGGTCGCGCACCGCGCCTCCCACCACGAAAGCCTTGAATCCTGCGGCCTGCAGGCCGTCGGTCACTTTGCGCGCAGCGGGGCTGATGCCGATCCGGCTGACGCCATGCACTTCAAACGGGATGATGTGACACTTGCCTACTACCCGGGTGCGGACAGCTTTCCCGAACACGCGCTTGAACAGTTTTTTTATCATTGCTCTCTATGCAATATGAATGCCGCAACGATGCGCGGCAAAAAGAAGCGCGGATTATACACCCTCCATCAGGCAGCGCGCTCATGGCCGCCCGGCCTTTATGAAACAGGCCCGTTAACAAAAAGGGCGCACGTGCTGACGTGCGCCCCGGCTCAGCATGCAAACGCCAGGTTAATTCTTCAGGCAGTTGCTCATGAACGCCTTGCGCTCATCGCCTTTCAGCGCCTTTTCCTTGGCGTCCTTGTTGCAGTTTTTCATTTTTTCCTGCTGCGCGGCCTTCTTGTCCACAGGAGCGGCAGCGGCCTTCTTTTCCTCAACGGCCGCCTCGGGCTTCTTGCTCAGACAGTCCTTCATGAACGCCTTGCGCTCATCGCCCTTCAGCGCCTTTTCCTTGGCATCCTTGTTGCAGGCCGCCATCTTTTCCTGCTGCGCGCCGGCGAATGCGGGAGCGGTGAACATCAGCCCCAGACAGGCGAGTGCGATCAGTTTTTTCATTTGATTTCCCTTTCAGATAAATTCAACAGGTTAAAAAGCACGACGATTATAAAGCAGCGATGAGCTTGCGCCACTCTAACGCAAACTCAATACCGGCCAGCCATGTTGCACCGCATGGGCGTGCAGCGTCGCGTCGGGATCGACCGCGACCGGATGCTTCACCATTGCCAGCAGCGGCAGGTCGTTCAGCGAATCGCTGTAAAAACAGCTGTCGGCGAAGCTGCTCCAGCTCCAGCCGCGTTGCGCCATCCAGCTCTCCAGCCGGGTGATCTTGCCCTCGCGAAAACACGGCACGTCGGCCACTCCGCCGGTGAACTCGCCGTCCTTCTGCTCCGGCTCGGTCGCGATCAAATGCTCCACGCCAAATTCGCGCGCGATCGGCGCAGTCACAAAACTGTTGGTGGCGGTGATGATCACGCACACATCGCCCTCCGCGCGGTGCCGCGCCACCAGTTCGCGCGCAGGCGAACCCATCATGCCGCGCACTTTGCTTCGCATGAATTCCTCGTGCCATCCGTCCAGCACGCGGCGCGAATGGCGCGACAAAGGCTTCAGCTGAAAATCCAGAAACTCATGAATATCCAGCGTCCCGGCCTTGTACTGCTGATAAAAAGCCAGGTTTTTTGCCTCGAACAATTCGCGGTCGAGCACGCCCTGTTCGATCAGGAACTGCGCCCACTCGAAATCGCTGTCGCCGCTCAGCAAGGTATTATCCAGATCAAACAATGCCAGATTCACAGTCCACCCCATCCAATCAAATTAATACGGCAACGATAACACTTTGCCAACAAATCAGCGCCTGCCATCATGAACTGCCCAAAAAGCTTGCCCTGCAGGCTATAATTGTTATTAAATATAAGCAATATGTACTTGAACACACAAGATTCGACGACGTTTGGATACAGCCGGGGCAGCCACGACACGATGAAAAAATACAATTTTCGCGCCACCGCCAGATGCTGCCGCAACAAGCCATCATCTGCTGCCCCGTTTAAGGTTTGAACATGAGCGCCGAAGAATACCGCCACCCCGATTATCCCAGCATCTCTGCATCCCTTGCCGAAGCCGGAGCAAAATTTCCGGAATTCCTGGAAAAAAACTTTGCGCGCATTCTGAAGCGCGTCGAATTATCCTGGGGCCAACAGGAGGCCCCCAGCTACATCAACTCGCTTTTTCTCGGGACCGATACAAGCCGCACAGAACGCAGGGGCTTCCCGGCTGAGGCAATGACAGAGCTGATGCTGCTGGCGCAGGTGCATCAGCGCTTTTTCCCCGTAGTAGACACCAACCCATACGACCCATTCAGCGGCGCCTCGGCATTAATGCCGATCGCGCAAGCAAACAGGGCTCGCCCCCCGGAAGCCGTGGAATTTGAAAGTCCGGCCACAAGCAAGCCAGACACCCCGAATGAACCGGCGGCAATCGCCGGCACCGGCGCAGGCAGCGCCGAAGACAATGTTGGCGCCAACGATCTGGCTCTGATGCCTGTCAACACGCCACCCGCCGAAAAAAGGCGCGTCAATGGACAGATCGATTGGCCGTTAATCCACACACTGAACGAGTTGTTTGATTACGCCAAACGCCAGCGCAGCGGCGAGAATCTTTACGACTTGCAGGACAAGCCGGTGGGCGAGATCCTGATGCATTATGGCGCCATAGACGAGCGCACATTGCGCGTCGTGCGCAACATGCAAAAAAAGCCTGAGCACAAAAACCAGCCTATAGGTGAAATCCTCGTCGAAATAGGCATCATCAAACAGGATGAACTGAGCCGTGCGCTGCATGTGCAGGCGGGCGTGCTGATGGTGGATTTGTTGAGCATCGTCATTCCTGCAGAAACGCTGAAGCTGATCCCCAGCACCAAGGCGCGCGAGAAACAGGTCGTGCCCATAGGCAGTTACCATGACACGCTGTATCTGGCCGTGGCCGATCCCTTCACCTTCGGGGATCGTGCATTCTTCGCTTTCCTGACGGGCATGAAGATCGTGCTCGTGTTTGCGCCGCAGCATGAAATCATCAACCGCCTGAACATATATGGCGTCGGGAAAAGCGCACACGAGGCCAAGGAAGAGTTCCGCAACCTGACCAAAAAGACGCTGGATATCGCGCCGGTCAAGGCCGCCGCGGACGAACTCTCCTACACCGACATCTCGGAGAACGACTCCACCATCATCACGCTGGTCAACCAGATGATCTCCAATGCCATTGAGGCAGGCGCGTCGGATATCCATATCGAACTGTTCCAGGACAACACCTCATCCAACATACGCTTTCGCCGTGACGGCTGCATGGAACACTTTTCGAGCTTTCCCAGCGGCTATCACAATGCGGTGATTTCCCGCATCAAGATCATGGCCAGCCTGGATATCTCCGAAAAGCGCCGCCCGCAGGATGGCAAGATTTCATTATCCATGCCGAACGGCCAGAAAGTTGACTTGCGCGTGGCGACCATACCCGCCATGCGCGGCACCGAGTTCGTCACGATCCGTATCCTCGCCTCCGGGGAACCGAAACCGCTGACCGAAATGGGCATGTCCGAGCGCGACATGAATCTGTTCCGCAAATTGTTTCAGCACCCCTACGGGCTCATTCTGGTGTGCGGCCCGACCGGCAGCGGAAAAACCACCACGCTGCATTCGGTGCTGAAAGAACTGAACACCGACGAGCGCAAGATATGGACCGCAGAAGACCCGGTGGAAATCGTGCAGCAGAATCTCTGCCAGGTGCAGATCAACAGCAAGATCGGCATGACCTTCGCCACCGTGCTGCGCTCATTTTTGCGCGCCGACCCGGACATCATCATGATCGGCGAAATGCGCGACCAGGAAACTGCCAAGGTTGCGCTGGAGGCTTCCATGACCGGCCACCTGGTTCTGTCCACGCTGCACACCAACTCGGCTGCCGAAACGGTGGCGCGCCTGCTCGATCTGGACATCGATCCGTACAACCTGTCCGATGCGTTGCTGGTCATTCTGGCGCAGCGGCTCGCGCGCAAATTGTGCCCGGCTTGCGCAAGACGCGAAGAGGCCTCGCTTCACGACCTTGAAAATCTCGCCAACGAATACCACCAGTCCGGCTATCCCCACCCGCCCACCGACGCCGAGCGCGACGCCATCATTCAACGCTGGCATCAAGCATACGGCGTCAATGACAAGCTGTATCTGCTGCACCCCGTCGGCTGCAAATCGTGCAACGGGGGATACAAGGGGCGCATCGGACTGTACGAGTTGCTGGAAGCCACACCGCCCATGCGCAACCTGATCCGCCATAAATCCGCAGCCGTCGACTATCTCGCAGCCGGCATGAATGACGGCATGCGCACACTGAAACAGGACGGCATCGAAAAAGTCATTGCCGGCCTCACCGACATGATACAAGTGCGCAGCGCCTGTATTTAATTTGGCCCGCACCCCACACTGTGCGACACAGCTGTTGACGCAACAGCACCAAGAGCAGGCCGCATATAAAAATATACTCGCACTTCGAACCTGCGCTAGAATTAATGTTGCCATGAAATTCAACAGACCATACATCCCCGCCATCACAGCGCTCCCGCTCGCCCCGGTTGCGCTGGCGATCGCACTCGCACTCCCGGGGGGCGCACAGGCAATCAGCATCGGCGAAATCGCGCTGCAAAGCAGCCTGGGGCAGCCGCTGCTTGCCCAGGTAGACGTCAAATCGGGCAGCGGGGAAAACATCGAGAACAACTGCCTTTCGCTGGCCGCGCCCGAAGCACGCGAGGAAGACGCGCGCAGCTATCTGACCAAGGCCAGGCTGAGCATCAGAATGGAAGGTGCGCGGCAATATGTGCTGATAAGCACCAGCCAACCTTTCAACGAACCATTCGCAAAATTGCGGCTGCAGGTCAAATGCCCCGGCATGGGCAGCGTGATCAAGACGCTGACCATCCTGCCGGACATGGACGAGTCCATATTTCAATCGCTGACCACCACGTTTGACCTGCCTGTCGTCGCGACCGCCCCGACGCAAACTTCCGCCGGACACATCATTCGTGCCGAGGCTCCCGCCCCGTCACCCGAAACCGCGAACCAGCCGGCCGACATGCTGCCGCAGCCGCGCCACAGGAGAAGCGCGCGCGCGCAGCCCAGCGCCGAGTACCGGCAAGTTGTCGAGCAGGGGATCGCCGGCAAGGCAGCGCAGTTCATCGACGAACACCGCGCGCCCGAAGAGCAGCGCGCACCCGCTCCGCGACGCGTGCGCGAAAAGGAAAAGCAGGATGAGCCATCGACTTTCAAGCTCAAACTTTCCGGAGATCCGTTCGACGAATCGCGCATCGGAAAAATCACCCCGCAGGAACGCGAAATACTGCTGGCACGGCAAAAACTGCTCGATGCGGACGATCAGACCGCCAGCTTCCTGGCGCTGAAAAATCAGGTCAAGCAATTGCAGGACGAACTGGGAACGATCAAATTACAACTCGCCTCCGCACCCGCCCCAACTGCCGCGCCCGCAGCCCAGCCAGCCATCGCGGCAAAGAAGATCACATCGCAAAGCGACCTGATATTGCAGCGCAGCCTGATCGTCGCCGGCCTGCTGGGGGCCATGCTCGCGCTGCTGCTGTGGCTGCGCCGCCACACCCGCAACAAATCACGGCTGGCGGCCGCACCGATCCTGAAACAGCCCATAGTCGACATTACAGATTCCGCTGTCAGCCGCCCATCCGCATACACGCCGATCAAGAGCACGCCTGTTAAATTTTCCACCCCTGCGCAATTGGCGGAAAGCGCTCCTGCCGCACTGCGCCAGCCGCCCAAGAGCGACGAGGAATGGACCGATGAAGATGCGGTGCTGGAGGAAGCCGAGCTTTATGCCGAACACGGCCACCCGGACAAGGCCATCGCCCTGTTGCAGGGTGAGATTATCCAGTACCCAGCCCATACCGCAGCGTGGGAGTTGCTGTTGTCGATATTTTCCTCACTCGGCAAAGCGGCAGAATTCGAGCAAACCGCACAAAATTTCTTCAACAGCAACCAGGACGGCGAGTCGCGGAAGAAGATCCAGGCACTGGGGCGCACGCTTGATCCTGACAATCCGCTGTATGCCAGCGATGCTCACATCGCCGACACAGCCGCACCCGCCCATACAGCGCCAAAAAAACAGCGCCCGATCGGCGATGTGCTGGTGGAGATGGGGGCGATGTCCGAACTGGACTTGCAGGACTGCCTGAAGGAATTCGATTCAAAGGTGCACGGGCGTTTCGGCGGATACCTGATATCACGCAGGATGATCACGTTGGCGCAGCTCAATGAAGCCCTGCTGCTGCAGCAATCAGAAAAAACTGCCGAAGCAGCAGGCCAGCCCGCCGCCGACGCGAATCCGGATACAACGCCTGTTTCAGGCACGGAAAAAGGCCCGTCGCTGGATCTTGACTTTGCCCCGACCACTGCGGTGATTCAGCCACTGCATATCGAGTTTGAAGCATCCGAGGAAAAAATCCAGGTGCAGGATCTTGATTTTGACTTTGAGCAGCCCGCAGCAAAAATTCATGCGACAGACTCAGGCGCACTGGCCGATGACTTCGCTCAGAACAAACCGGTTGCGCAACACGGCAAGGTGCAGCACAACAACTAACCTCCGCTGCCGAATGCGCTCATAGCAGCGCATCCCCCCCGGCCTGCATCACCTCCTTCAACAACGGCACCGAAGCTGCGCGCTTCAGGCGCAGGCAACGCGTATCCAGCGCATCCAGCACCGCCAGCAACGCCGGCAAATCGCGCCGGCCGTGGCGCAGCAGATATTGCGTCACCTCGTGCGGCAACTCCAGGCCGCGCGCCCGGGCGTGCTGCTGCAGCGCCTGCGCTTTTTCCGCCTCGCTCAGGCCATGCACCTGATACACCATCCCCCAGCCCAGCCGCGTGCGCAGATCGTCGCGCAATTTCAACTGCGCGGGAGCGGCAGTGCCGCTCACCAGCAGCATGCCGCCATTTTCCCGCATCCGGTTGTAAAGCTCGAACAGCGCAATCTGCGCGGTATCGTCCAGCGCTTCCACATCGTCCACCGCGACCACCTGCGCCGCTTGCGGCACGGCGCGGCACAGACAAATCGCGGACTGCCCCGCTGCGCGCGCCTGCTGCACCGCCGCCTGCAGCAAATGGCTCTTGCCGCTGCCCGCCTCGCCCCACAGGTAGAAACAGCGCTCGCTCGCCGCTCCCGCCAGCGCATGGCGCAACGCGGAAAGCAATTCGATGTTGCGCCCGACCACGAAATTATCCAGCGTCGGCACCCAGTCAGGCGCGATGTTCAATAGCAGTTGTGTCATGTCAATTCTGATAGAGGGTGCTGGCAAGATACCAGCTTCTGGCGTGGCGCAAGCAGACCAGCAGCGCAGCAGACAAGGGCAGCGCGAGCAGCACGCCGAAGAATCCGAACAATTGGCCGAAGGCCAGCAGCGCAAAGATCACCACCAGCGGATGCAAGCCGATGCGCTCGCCGACCAGCCACGGCGTGACCAGCATGCCTTCCAGCATCTGCCCCGCGCCGAACACCGCCCACACCAGCAGCACGCCGCTGAAGTTGTCGAACTGCGTGAATGCGGCGACCGTGGCCAGCGCCAGGCCGGTGACCATGCCCAGATACGGCACGAACACCAGCATGCCGGCCACCACGCCGATCGGCAGCGCGAATTCCAGCCCGGTGAACCACAGGGCGATCGCATAGAACGCGCTCATCAGCACCATCACCGCCAGCTGTCCGCGCAGGAATTCGGCCAGTATGCCGTCCACCTCTCCGGCAATCTGCAACACTTTGGCAAGTTGCCGGCGCGGGATCACCTGCTCGATGCGCGCCAGCAACAGCGGCCAGTCGCGCAACAGATAGAACAGCGCCACCGGAATCAACAGCACGTTCATCAGCATCGTCAGCAGCGCGGCCCCGCCTCCGCCCAGCCACGGCAGCACTTTCGCGGCGGCATCGCCCGCACCCTGCCAGTGTCCCGCCAGCAGGGTGCGCAACGCCGCCTCGTCCCACTGCAGATTGATGCCGAAATGCTGCTGCAGCCAGGGCAACAGTTTGATGCGCGCAGAATCGAGCAGCTCGGGCAAGCGCGTCACGAACAGGTCGATCTCCTTTTCCAGCAGCGGCAGCATGATCAGCGCGAGCAGCGCAAGCAGGCCTAACAGCGCCGCCATCACCAGCAGCGTGGCCGGCAAGCGCGGCAGTCTCCAGCCGCACAGCCGGTTCACCAGCGGGTCGCAGATGTAGGCGAGTATTGCCGCCGCCACGAACGGCGTGAGGATGGGGCCGAGCAGATACACCAGCCAGGCGAGCACCGATGCGATCACAAACCATTGCAGGGCGGCTAAGCGTTCCAGGGTCATTTGAGGTAAAATCCGCCAGTCAGAATTATCAGCCGAAACCATAGTCAGCCAAAACGGCCTGCACTTTATCCCGAAGAAAGCGAGAACTCAACTTGAGTCAGAACAACTCCCTCTCCTACCGCGACGCCGGTGTAGACATAGCTGCGGGCGACCGCCTGGTGGAAAACATCAAACCCTACGCCAAGCGCACGATGCGCCCCGAGGTGCTGAGCGGCATCGGCGGTTTTGGCGGGCTGGTCGAAATTTCCAAAAAATACCGCGAACCGGTGCTGGTGTCCGGCACCGACGGCGTCGGCACAAAACTGAAACTGGCGTTCGAGCTGAACCGCCACGACACCGTCGGCATCGACCTGGTGGGCATGAGCGTGAACGATATTCTGGTGCAGGGCGCCGAACCGCTGTTCTTCCTCGACTATTTCGCCTGCGGCAAACTGGACGTGGATGCGGCCACCGAAGTCATCAAGGGCATCGCGGCAGGCTGCGAACAGGCAGGCTGCGCGCTGATCGGCGGCGAGACTGCCGAGATGCCGGGCATGTATCCGGTGGGCGAATACGACCTGGCCGGCTTCGCGGTGGGCGTAGTGGAAAAAGCCAACATCATCACCGGAGCCGACATCAAGCCCGGCGACGTGGTGCTGGGACTGGCTTCCAACGGCGCACATTCCAACGGCTACTCGCTGGTGCGAAAAATTATCGAACGCAGCCAGCCCGACCTGAACGCCCCGTTCGACGGCGAACGCACGCTGGCCGACTGCATCATGGCGCCCACGCGCATCTACGTGAAGCCGCTGCTGGCGCTGATGCAAAGCCTCACGGTGAAAGGCATGGCGCACATCACCGGCGGCGGCATCACCGAGAACGTGCCGCGCGTGCTGCCGCAGAACGTGGTCGCGGACATAGACGGCGGCAGCTGGCAGATGCCCAGGCTGTTCGGCTGGCTGCGCGAACAGGGCAATGTGGCGCAGCAGGAAATGTACCGCACCTTCAATTGCGGCATCGGCATGGTGGTGATCGTGTCCGAACAGGATGCGGCCAACGCGATCGCGCAACTGCAGGCCGCAGGCGAGACCGCACACCGCGTCGGCACGATACGCGCACGCAACGGCGACGAGCACCAGACGCAGGTGCGCTGAACCAGGTATGGAATCCAAGCGGGACATGAAATCCATCGTCATTCTGATTTCCGGCCGTGGCAGCAATCTGCAGGCGCTGCTGGAAGCCAACCTGCCCTGCCGCATCGCGGCGGTGATCAGCAATCGCGCCGATGCCGGCGGTCTGGACATCGCCAGGTCACACGGCATCGCCACGCAAATCGTGGCGCACCGCGACCATCCGGATCGTGAATCGTTCGACGCCGCGCTGGCCGCCGCGATAGACGAACACCAGCCCGATCTGGTCGTGCTGGCCGGCTTCATGCGCATACTCACCGCAGGCTTCGTGGAACGCTATCAGGGCCGGCTGATCAACATCCATCCTTCGCTGCTGCCGGCCTACGGCGGCCTGCACACGCATGCACGCGCGCTGCAGGACGGCGTAAAAATCCACGGCTGCAGCATACACTTCGTCACCGGCGATCTCGATCACGGCCCGATCATCATCCAGGCGGCGGTGCCGGTACTGCTGGACGACACGCCGGCCACGCTGGCGGCGCGCGTGCTGCGCGAGGAGCACCGCATATTCCCGCAGGCCATACGCTGGTTCTGCGACGGCGCGCTCAGCCTGACGGCGGATGGCCGGGTGCGGCTCAAGCGCATCGAACAGCCCGTAGCGGCGCTGATCAATCCGTCGCTGGACTGAAGCCGTGCGCGCCTTCAGCCTGATCATCCGGCGCCTGATCATCTGGCTGCTGCTGTGCGCTGCCGCGCAACCGCTGCTGGCCGCGGAATCGCCTGCACGCATACAGGCCAGTTACGACATACTCAAGGGCGGCTTCAGGATCGCCACGATCACCGAAACCTATACCCGCACGCAGGATCGTTACCGCATCGAAAGCGTGAGCAAGCCGTTCGGCCTGCTGGCCATGCTCAAACCGGAAGTCATCCGCATCAGCAGCGAAGGCACACTGGGCGCGCAAGGGCTGCGCCCGCTGACTTTTATCCAGACACGCGAGCTCGATACCGAGCGCAATGTGCGCGTCGATTTCGACTGGGCCGGCAGCCGCATCAAGGTGACCGATCACGCCGGGCAGCGCACCCAGCCGCTGCCGGCTGACACGCAGGACAGGCTGAGCGCGATGTACCAGTTCATGTTCCTGCAGCTGCAAAACGTCGGCACGCTCGATTTCCACATGACCAACGGCAGCAAGCTGGATATATACAATTACCGCATCACGCCCGCCGCCAGCGTGACGGTCCCGCTCGGCACATTCAAGACACTGCATGTGGCCAGCGTGTCGAAGCCGAGTGAAAGCCGCACGGAAATCTGGCTGGCGCAGGACCGCGCCAACTTCCCCTGCAAAATGGTCATCACCGACCCCGACGGCGACAAACTCACGCAGGTATTGACCCAGTTCAATTCAGAGCCGTGATCGCCCCGCTGCGCACACCCGCCCGCCGCATCGCCGTCGCCATCGCGCTGTCCGCGCTGGTGCACCTCACCCTGCTGTGGCTGCCGCAATTCCAGCCCGCGCACAGCAAGGTGACACTACCGCCGCTCACCGTCAGGCTGGCAGCGCCGCCCAAACCGGCGCAGCCCCCGGCCCAGGCCAAACCCAGCCCGGCAAAACCCGTGCTGGTGAAACCCGTGCAGCCGCTGGCAAAACCGGAGGCGCCGCCCCCGCCCCAAGCGGCAGCCGCAGCACCGGAAAAAATACCGGACAACGCGCCGGACAAAATGGAAGCAGTGGTCGCGCTGCCGCTTCCCAACCAGATACAACTCGACTATGCCGTATACGACGGCAGCGGTATTTTCAAGACCGGCGAACTGCACCGGCAACTGGAAATACACGGCGACAACTACATGCTGCAATCGGTCAGGCGCACGACCGGTCTGGGCAAGCTGATCGGCAGCGGCCAAGCCAACCAGTTTATCCAGCTCGCGCAGATCAGCCACGGCAAGATAGACCCGCACGGGCTGCAGCCGGAAACCTTCAGCGAGGAAAAAATCAGCGCCGGCGGCACGCAAAAAAAACTTGCCACATTCGACTGGGCGGCAAAAAAAATACTGTTCCTGAACGGTTCGCAATCTGCACTGCCCGACGCGGCCCAGGACACACTCAGCGCCACCTTCCAGCTGTCGTTGCTGCCGGTAAAAAACAGGGAGATCATCCCGCTTGCGATCAGCGACGGCGAGCAGATCGAAAACATCGAGTTTGAAATCGGCGCAGAAGAAACCATCAGCACGCCGATGGGCGAGTTGCGCGCGCTGCATTTGCGTAAAATACACATGCAGGGCATCCCCTATTATGAAATATGGCTGGGGGTTGAATACCGCCTGCTGCCGCTGAAACTCCGCTGGGTCGACGGCAGCGGTGCAGCAAGCGAAGAAATAGTCATTTCCGACATCCGCATCGCGGATAAATAACCAGGACACAACGAACATGCTACTGACCGAATACCGCCTCGATCTCGTCATCCAGGCTCTGCGCACCATCCTTCCGCTGGAGCATCCCGCCGATACCTCGCTGCGCTATTTTTTCCAGCAGGAACGCATCGGCTCGAACGAACGCGCGCTGGTGGCGGAGACCGTGTTTGGCGTGCTGCGCCATCGATTGTTTCTGGAACACGCCTGCGCTGACCCGACTGCCACCACAAACCAGTCCACGCCACGCCGCATGGCGCTGGCCTACTGGATCCGGTTCGACGGCTACAACCTGCGCGAAATCACCCCGCTGCTGAAGCGCGACGAGGCCGACTGGCTGGGCCAGGTGAAGGCCATCAAGCTGGAAGAGCTGCCGTTGTCGGTGCAGGCCGAGCTGCCGCAATGGCTGGTGGAAAAATTGCAGCAGACGATGACGGATGAGGCCATCCTCGCGCTGGGCCGCTCAATGCAGCAACCTGCCGCTCTGGATCTGCGCGTCAACACCCTGCTCGCCAGCCGCGACGAAATTCTGCAGGCGCTGCAGGCGGAGGGCATGGACGCGCAGCCCACGCCCTACTCCCCGCTCGGCATCCGCCTCAAGGGCAAGCCCTCGCTCACGCGCCACCCGCTGTTTCTGGCCGGCAAAATCGAAGTGCAGGACGAAGGCAGCCAGCTGCTGGGGTTTTTGCTCGCGCCCAAGCGCAACGACATGGTGGTGGATTTCTGCGCCGGGGCCGGCGGCAAGACGCTGATGCTGGGGGCTATGATGAATTCGCAGGGCCGCTTGTATGCGCTGGACGTGTCCGAAAAGCGCCTGGCCAACCTCAAGCCGCGCCTGAAACGCTCGGGCCTGAGCAACATCCAGCCGCAACTGATCGCGCACGAGAACGACAGCAAGATCAAACGTCTGGCCGGCAAAATAGACCGCGTGCTGGTCGATTCGCCATGCAGCGGGGTGGGCACGCTGCGGCGCAACCCGGACATCAAGTTCCGCCAGTCGCCGCAAAGCCTGATCGAACTCACGCAGAAGCAGGCCGCGATCCTCGCGTCCGCCAGCAGGCTGCTCAAGCCCGGCGGCCGCCTGGTCTACGCCACCTGCAGCTTTCTGCCAGAAGAAAACCGCACCATCGTCGACGCCTTCCTCGCCACTCACCCCGACTTCGTGCTGCGCCCCGCAACAGAAATTCTGGCGCAGCAAAAAATTCCGCTGGAAACTGGCGAATGCCTGCAGCTGCTGCCGCAACTGCACAGCACCGACGCCTTCTTCGCGGCGGTGCTGGAACGGGTCAAGCCGGTTGCACAGGTAGCCGAAGTGGCAGTGGAAGAAAGCCCTGACAGCCTTAATTAGCCACGGATAAACACGGATTGACACAGATGAAAAGCGGCTTGAATCCGTGTTTATCTGTGTCAATCCGTGGCTAAATATTGCTGTACTTGGAATAACGGACGATTCGGGCAGGGCTGTAAGCTGCCCGCTATCCAGAACTCACTCGCGGACTGAACGACATGCTTGACTTCACCGAATACACCAAGATATTTATCAGCCTGTTCGCGATCCTCGATCCGATCGGGATCATTCCGGTCATCATCCTGTTCACCGCTGGCATGACGGCCGCCCAGCGCGCGCATACCGGCCGCCTGGCATCGCTGGGAGTGTGCGCGATTCTGCTGGCAGCGCTGCTGGTAGGGCAGCCGTTGCTGGAGTTCTTCGGCATCAGCATCAACTCGTTCCGCGTGTCCGGCGGCATACTGCTGATGCTGATGGCGATCAAGATGCTGCACGGCAACCTCTACCAGCCCGTCCCGGGCAGGGACGGCGACACCGACGGCGAGGCCAGCCCCGAGCTGGCCATCGTGCCCTTGTCCACGCCGCTGCTGGCCGGCCCCGGCTCGATCAGCGCGGTGATACTGGAGGCACACAAGGCGCACGGCATCGAGCACTATCTGATCATGGGACTGGAAATTGTGCTGCTCAGCGTGACCGTCTGGCTGACGTTCCTGATTGCGCCGTGGGTCGCCCGGCGCAT
>Ga0315268_10005050_pt1 | contig 14230 bp, 11 predicted proteins | sample C1_top_MG_FD_204535 | JGI IMG/M metagenome (GOLD analysis project Ga0315268, IMG submission 204535) | Sediment microbial communities from Yellowstone Lake, YNP, Wyoming, USA - C1_top | ecosystem: Environmental > Aquatic > Freshwater > Lake > Sediment | place: USA: Wyoming | collected 2017-08-01 | reverse complement strand
GGCGTCGAGCGCGTCGCGTGATTGATCGACGTAGGAAAGTTTTACCGTGGGGCCGACCACGACTTCGCCGGCGTCGGGTTTTTCTTGGCCGGTGAGCATGCGGAACAGGGTGGACTTACCCGCGCCGTTGGGGCCGATGATGCCGACGATGGCGCCGGGCGGAATCTGGAAGCTCAAGTTGTCGATCAACAAACGCTCGCCATAGCCCTTGCTTACGCCATTGAACTCGATGACCTTATCACCCAAACGCTCGCCCACCGGAATGAAAATTTCCTGGGTCTCGTTGCGCTTTTGGTAATCCTCACTGCTGAGTTCATTGAAGCGCGCCAGCCGCGCCTTGCTCTTGGCTTGGCGGCCTTTTGGATTTTGCCGCACCCATTCCAGTTCTTGTTTCATGGCTTTGATGCGCGCGGCGTCTTGTTTGCCCTCGGTCTCTAAGCGTTGCTCTTTTTGCTCCAGCCACGAAGAATAGTTACCCTTCCACGGAATGCCGTGACCGCGATCCAATTCCAGAATCCACTCGGCGGCGTTATCCAAAAAATAGCGATCATGCGTCACCGCGACCACGGTGCCGGGGAAGCGGGTGAGGAATTGTTCCAGCCATTCCACCGATTCCGCGTCGAGGTGGTTGGTGGGTTCGTCCAGGAGCAGCATGTCGGGCTTGGAGAGCAGCAATTTGCACAGCGCCACGCGCCGCTTCTCGCCGCCGGAGAGGTGCCCGATGTTGGCGTCCCATGCCGGCAGGCGCAGTGCGTCGGCGGCGATTTCCAGTTGATGCTCGGCGTCAGAGCCGGAGGTGGCGAGGATCGCTTCGTACTTGGCTTGCTCCTCGGCCAGCTTGTCGAAATCCGCGTCGGGTTCGGCATAGGCGGCGTACACTGCATCCAATTTGGCTTGCGCTTCGAACACTTCGCCCAAGCCGCTTTCCACTTCCTCGCGCACGGTTTTAGCCGGGTCGAGCTGCGGCTCTTGCGGCAGGTAGCCGATGTTGAGATTGGGCATGGCGACGGCTTCGCCCAAGATGTCCTTATCCAAGCCCGCCATGATTTTGAGCACAGTGGATTTGCCCGAACCGTTCAACCCCAGCACGCCGATCTTGGCGCCGGGAAAAAACGAGAGCGAGATGTCCTTGAGGATTTGGCGCTTGGGCGGAACGATCTTGCCCACGCGGTTCATGGTGAAAACGTATTGAGCCATTTGATTTCGCTGCGAATTAAAAGGGTTATTTTACCCGATCGCGACTTCCGCTATCGGCTTTCTGCCCAGGGATACGTGCCGCAAATAAAAAACCCCGCTTTGCGCGGGCTTTGTGTTGCCGGAGTTCAGAAGCGTGTCGTGATATACACCCAAGCATCGGGCAGCCGTTGCGTGATCTGCGCCTCCAGCCACTTATCGGCCCCAAGCAAAATCGCCACGCCCATCAAGATGATCAGAACCGCGAAACCGGTCTTGAGCGCGTTGATGTGGCCCAGCACCCAGTCGCGCGAGCGGGAAAATCCGGCGCGCGTCGCGTAGGCGATCGCGACCAGCGGCACGGCGGCGCCCAAGCCAAACAGCCCGAGTATCGCGGCGCCATCGGGCGCATTGCCCTTGGTCGCCACCAGCGTCAGCGCGGAGGCGAGCAGCGGGCCGGAGCAGGGACTCCATACCATGCCGAGCAGCGCGCCGAGCGCGAATGCACCCACCAGCGAGCCGCCGTTGACGTGGCCGGAGGCCTGGTTCGCGATGCTGGATAGGGGGCTGATGAGTTGCGTGAAGCGATTGTTGAGCGCCGGCACCAGCATCACCACGCCGAATGCGATGAGCAGCCACGCACCGGCAAGACGGATGGTGTCGGCGTCGATTCCCAGCGCCGCGCCCAGAGCGCCGACCAGTAAGCCCATCAATGCGAACGAGGCGACCATCCCGGCGCCCATCGCCACCGGCGCCAGCCGGTTCGTCTGCACGGCGCCGCCCACGACCAGCGGCAAAATGGGAAAGACACAGGGCGAGAGCGTGGTCAGGCTGCCCGCGATGAAACTCAGGCCCATTTGGGCGATGCTAATACTCATGAGGCGTGCTTCTTACAGCGCCGAGACGAGTGCGGCGCGGATTTGCGCTACGTCCGATTCGCCCGCGAGACGCGCGGTTTCGTTCTTGCCCTTGAATACGATAATCGTCGATTGAGTGCGTACGCCGAATTGCTTCCTGAGGGCCTTCTCTGTGTCGTAATTGACGACGAACACCGTGATATCCAGCGTCTTGTCGGCTTTAAGGCCTTCGAGCACCTCGGATTGTGCGCGGCAGACCGGGCACCAGTCGGCATGGAAATGCAGCGCGAGCGGCTTGTTCGCCTGCTGCGCCGCGGCCAGCGCCGCTGCCGTGTAGGGTTTGATTTCCAGCGCGTGCGCGGTGGAAGCGGTCATAACGAAAAACAGTACAAATAAGATACGGAGCAGCTTCATGGTTTCTCCTGGGTGGGTTGACTTGGAGATTAGTCACCCCGATGCGCGATTCCTTACAGGGGCCGGAATCACGACCAGCGCAGATTGAAATGGGCAATCTGTAATGTAAGTTGTTTCAAAGCCATCCGACTAAGCGTGAATTACTAAGGAGGAGACAATGGGATTTCCGTATGGATTTCGGATATGGATCACTTTGATCGCGCTGCTATTTCCACCCCTGGCGGGCGCTGCCCAGTGCCAGGCCAGCAGCGGTTCGCAGCGCGTTGCCTTGCTGGAGCTATACACTTCGGAGGGGTGCAGCAGTTGCCCGCCCGCCGATCGGTGGTTGAGCGGCATCGCGAATCAGGGCCTGGGCCCCGAGCGCGTGGTGCCGCTGGCGCTGCATGTCGATTACTGGGACTACATCGGCTGGGCTGATCGCTTTGCGCGCCCGATTTTCTCTGCGCGGCAACGCGAGCAAGTGCAAGCCGGCGGCGGCCGCGTGGTTTACACACCGCAGCTTATGCTCAATGGCCGGGATTTCCGTGCGCTGCGCGGCGATACGCTAGCGCGTGCGGTGAGCGAGATCAATCGTTTGCCGGCCGGCGCGGATATTACGCTGTCGCTAAAAGCCGTTGCGGCGGATCGCATCGAGGTCGCAGTCGCGGCGGCAGCCAAGGTAGCAGGGAGTGCGGCGCTATATGTCGCCGTATACCAGAACGATCTCTCTAGCCAGGTTCGCGCCGGCGAGAACAGCGGCGTCCGCTTGCATCACGATTACGTGGTGCGTGAATGGCGTGGCCCGATCATGCTGGGCGCCACGGCCATTTCTTGGGCACAGATTATAACGGGCAAGCCGGACTGGGTTGCGGCGAAAATGGGCGTGGTAGCCTTCGTACAAGATCAGAAGAGTGGCGAGATACTCCAAGCGCTGCGTCTGCCGCTGTGCCTTGCATAAAAAAGATCAGTCAACCAGGTAAGACAACTAAAGGAGCGTAAAGATGAAAGTGATTCTGTTAGGATTGCTCGCCATGGCCGTTTCATGGAACGTTAACGCACGCGAGGATGGTATGCAAGATAAGGCAAGCAACTTTGGTTTTCAGGAGACGCAAGCGCGCTTGGAAACCGCGCTGAAAGAGAAGGGGTTGACCGTGTTTGCCAAGATCGACCACGCAGATGGCGCGCAGAAAGCCGGCCTGAGCATGCGGCCCGCCACGGTAACCATCTTCGGTAATCCGAAAGGCGGTACGCCGTTCATGGTGGCCGCGCCCAAATCCGCTATCGACTTTCCGCTTAAAGCGCTGGTGTGGGAAAATGCCGAGGGGAAAGTGTTCGTGAGCTACAACACACTGGAGTACATCGTGCATCGCCATGACATTATCGGCGAGGATGCCTTAGCGAAGAAACTGGATGGTTTGCTGGACGCGATTGCCAAGGCGGCAACCGAATAGACGCGGTCACTCCACCGGGTTTTAAACGGCACCGCCCCTATCACGGCGGGCGGTGCGCTATTTGACTTTCGCCGTCCGGCGCAGCCGTGCCAGCAAGCGCCGCGCCAATTCGCCGAACAATTCGGTCTGGGTCGGATGCGGGAAGATGGCTTCGGCGACTTGCGTCAGCGTCATGCCGCCCGAGACCATCATCACCGCCGCGCCGATCAGCGTGTCGGTGTGATCGGCCAGGAAGTGCACGCCGATGATTTTCTGCGTGGCTTTATCCGCGACCAGTTTGATCATGCCGGTGGTCTCTAAAGCGATCATGGCTTTGGCGTCGATGCTCATCGGCATTTTCACTTCGGCGGCGTCGATGCCTTTGGCTTTCGCTTGTGCCACGGAGAGGCCGGCAAAGCCCGCTTCTGGGCGGCTGAAAGTGACGCCGCAATCGATATCCTGATTGTAGTTGCGCGCATGACCAATGAGGTTGGAAGCGGCGACGCGGCCTTGCGTGGCCGCGGTGTGCGCCAGCATGTAGCCGCCGACCACATCGCCCACCGCGTAAATATGCGGGGTGCTGGTGCGGCCGGTAGTGTCGGCTTTGATCGCCGCGCCGTCGAGCGCGACGCCGGCTTGGTCCAAATGAAGCTTGCTGGTGTCGGGGCGCTTGCCGGTGGCCATGAGCACGTAATCGCAGGCGTATTCTTGCGCCTTGCCATCCGTGTCCGTGTATTTGATTGTCATCTTGCCGGGCTTGCCGGAAATTTCGGCGATTTTGGCGGAGGTGACGACCGGGAATTCCGCCGTCAGCACGGTGGTGAGTTGCTTGGCGATTTCTTCCTCGATCTCGGCCAGGATGCGGTCCTTGGCTTCGAGCATCAGAATATCCGCGCCGAAGTCGCGCCAGATTTGCGCCATCTCGACACCGATCACGCCGCCGCCGATGATGCCGAGTTTTTTCGGCGGTTTGGGCAAATCCCAAATCGTATCGGAGGTGAGTATGCCGCCGCTGGCCACGCCTTCTTTTGCGCCGGGAATCGGCGGTACGAAGGGCGGGGCGCCGATGGCAATCACCGCTGCGCCGAAAGTCATGCGATAGGCTTCGCCCTGGGCGGGTTTGATTTCGGCGGTGTGCGCATCGACGAAAGATGCGAAACCTTCGCGCACGTCTATCTTCACGCCCTTGTCGGTTTTCAGCGCCAGCTCGCCGCGCGTTTGCAGAATGTTTTTGCGGTGTGCTTCCAGCGCTTCCCACACCATCTTCGGTTTGTCGGTGCCGCTTACGCCTTTGGCGGCATCGTGCGCGCGGTCGCGAATGATGTCCGCCGCGTGGCGCCAGGCCTTGGAGGGAATGCAGCCGCGCCACAGGCACTCACCGCCGGGTAGGGGGGCGTTGTTGATCATGGCGACTTTAATGCCGTGCTCGGTGAGATCGCGCGCGCAATCTTCGCCGCCGGGGCCGCCGCCGATGACCAGCACTGGCACATCCCAGTTGCCTTCGGGAATGGGTGACATGGGTACGCTCTCCGCGTTGCTTATCCAGGTTTCGGGGTGTTCGATCGTCTGTTTCAGATCGACTAAATAGGATGCCACATCCGCGCCATTCAGCACGCGATGATCGGCGGTGATGGTGAAAGGCGTGCCTTGCGGGCCATTGGCGGCAATCGCCAGGATCGCCGCGATGCCAGGCGTGGGGATGGCGGTGAAATGCGTGATGCCGTACATGCCCATATTGGAAATGGTGAATGTCGGATTGGCGAATTCGGCGGGCACCAATTTACGCACGCGGGCGCGCGGCACCAGGGTATTCCATTCCGCTTGCAGCGCTTCGAGGTCTTTGCCGCCGATATCGTGCAGGATAGGCACGACCAAACCGCTATCGTCGCTTTTCACGGCGACACCGAAGTTGTGCTCGGCGCGCTCGATCAGTTTATCGACGGGCTGGTAAGCCCAATTCATGCGGGGATATTTTTGCATCGCCACCGAACAGGCTTTGGCGATGGCCACCGTGACCGAGATTTTGCGCGCTTTCGCGCTCGCGGTGAGCTTGCCGGTGTCGATGTTCATAGTGGCGTCGAAAGTCGGCAGCGTGAGCGAGGCCGTCATGGTATGCGACACGGCCTTCTCCATGGAACTCATGGCGCGGCCTTGTCCGGGCACATCGACTTGCGGCAGGCTGTGCGCGACATCTGCCATGCTCGGGCGGGCACGCTGCACGTCGGCGGCGACGATCACGCCTTCCGGCCCGCTGCCGGCGACGCTGCCGATGTCCACGCCCAATTGCCCGGCGAGTTTGCGCGCATAGGGCGAGGCTTTGCGTCCGGCGGCGCGCGCGGCGGGTTTGGCACTGCTCAGCGCCGGTACCGGTGCAGTTTTGGGCGCGGGGGCCGCGACTGGTTTGCCGTGCGCGGCCGGCAGTTTGTGATGCACGTCGGTGACTTTATGTTCGGTGGTGATGGTCACGGCGGTATCCACCACTTTGCTCGCATCGCTCACGATAAAAGCCATCGGATGACCGACCTCAACCACGCTGCCGACATCGGCCAGCGGGCCGGACAGAAAACCTTCGTGGAACACTTCTACATCCATGATGGCTTTATCGGTCTCGACGGTGGCGACGATGTCGCCGCGCTTGATGACGCCGCCCATTTCTTTTTCCCACGTCACCACCATGCCCTCGGTCATGGTATCGGAGAGTTGCGGCATGACCACGGCGATACCGGCGTGATGCGGAATCATCTCGGACGGCGCTTGCTCGGTGACGACTTCATTTTGCGCAATGGCGAGATCGCCCGGCGTATCGGTAATGTAGCCGAGCGCGGCGGCCACCGGCACGGTCGCACCGACTTCCGCCAGCGGCCCCGCCAGATAACCGGCCTTGAACACTTCCACATCCATGATGGCTTTGTCGGTCTCGACCGTGGCCACGATATCGCCGCGCTCCACGCGGTCGCCGGGCTGCTTTTCCCACGTCACCAATACCCCTTCGGTCATGGTGTCGGAGAGTTGCGGCATGGTGATGACGTAATGTGAGGACATAAGTGCTTCCGAATTATTTTGCTCGCCGCCGAGACGCCGAGGAGCGGCAATAACTATGCTTTGCCAAATAGCTTCAACACCGCATTGACCACGTCTTCATGATCGGGAATCGCGGCCATTTCCAGTTTGTGATTATAGGGCTGCGGCACCAGTGCCGAATGCACGCGCAGCGGTGCCGCATCCAGATCGAAGAAGCATGCTTCGTTGATGATGGCCATGATCTCGGAACCGACGCCACACGGCGCTTCGTCTTCTTCGGCGATCACCGCGCGGTGGGTTTTGGACACGGATTTTTTAATCCCCGCGCGGTCGAGCGGGGAGAGCGCATACAGATCCACCACTTCGGCGCTGATATGGTATTGCGTGGATAGAATTTCCGCCGCTTTCAGGCACCAATGCACCGAGATGTTGTAGCCGAATAGTGTGACATCGGTACCGGGACGTGCGATTTCGGAGCCTTCCAGCGGGTGGAAATATTCGCCATCCGGCACCTCGCCCTTCATGTTGTACATGAGTTCGTGTTCGTAGAGGAACACCGGGTCGTCGGAACGCACGGCGGATTTGAGCAGACCATACGCTTGTCTGGGATTGGAGGGCGTCACTACGCGCAAGCCCGCCACCCCCATGAAGACTTTTTCCATGCGCGCCGAGTGTTGCGCACCCAATTGATGCGCGCTGCCGCCAGGGGAACGGAACACCACCGGCGCGGTGAGCTGGCCGCCCGACATATAGCGCACCTTGGCGGCGGAGTTGAACATCTGATCCATGGCCAGCCACGCAAAGTTGACCGACATGATTTCGATAATTGGGCGCAGACCCAAGAAGGAAGCGCCGATGCCCAGGCCGGTGTAGCTGTTTTCCGAAATCGGCGTATCCATCACGCGCAGCGGGCCATATTTTTCATACAGCCCCTTGGTGGCCTTGTAGGTGCCGCCGGCCACGCCGATATCCTCGCCCATGCAAATCACCAGCGGGTCGCGCGCCATTTCTTCATCGTGCGCGCGTTGCAGCGCTTCCCAGTACATCATTTCAGCCATGATTTATCCTTCAGTCTTAATGGACAGGATTAACAGGATTTTTCAGGATTTACAGGATTTCAAAAACAAGCCTGGCTAATCCTGTAAATCCTGTCTATTTGCCTTTAAGCCAATACGTATTTTTCGAGTTCCGCCACATTCGGTTCGGGCGATTCTTCCGCGAACTTGATGACTTCATGCTCGATGTAATGGTCGATTTCTTTTTCCAGCGCGGTGAATTCATCCATGGTCAGCGCTTTGGCATCGACCAAGCGATCGCGCAAAATGAAAATCGGGTCGCGCTGTTTCCACAACTCTTCTTCCTCGCGCGTGCGATAGCCGCGCGAATCGGACATGGAGTGGCCGCGATAGCGGTAGGTCATCAGTTCCAGAAAATAGGGGCCGTTGCCGTTGCGCACATGCGCCACGGCTTTTTTCGCATGCTCGTGCACGATGTCGAAATCTTGGCCGTCGCATTGGCTGGCTTGGATATCATAGCTGCACACGCGCTTGAATTGATCCAGTACGGCGGTGGAGCGGTCGATGGCGGTGCCGATGCCGTATTGATTGTTCTCGCACACGAACAACACCGGTAGTTTGTACAGCGCCGTCATGTTCAGCGTTTCGTGGAAAGTGCCTTGGTTATTGGCGGCGTCGCCCAGGAAGCAAATGGCGATTTCGTCGCCGCCTTTCATCTGAATGCCTTTGCCCAGACCAGCCGCGAGCGGGAAGGGGCCGCCGACCAGCGCGTAGCCGCCCATGAAGCGATGCGCCACATCGAAAATGTGCATGGAGCCGCCGCGGCCTTTGGAGACGCCGGTTTCTTTACCATACAACTCGGCCATCACCGCTTTGGGGTCGGCGCCGCACTTTATCGCATGCACGTGATCGCGATAGCCGGTGATGACGTAATCGTGACCCGGACGCGCCGCCTCCATCACGCCGTAGCAGCAGGCTTCCTGGCCCGGATACAAATGCAGAAAGCCGCCGATCTTGCGTTCGATGTAAGCTTGGTAGCAACGTTCTTCGAAGCGGCGCGCAAGCACCATCTCACGCAGCACGCGTTTTTTGTCATCCAGTTTCATACGCGATTCCTTGAGTATCCGGTTGATTCGGTGCCATCGCTTGATGGCGTGGCGCTGAATAGAAAAATTTTGGACAGCATGGTTGCCGTATTCAGCGCCCTCACGCTCTTATGTTGGGCGTGGTCGTTTATTTATTGACTCCAATTGATTCGGAAGTGGCTTGAACAAAGTTTGTTATCATTACGAAAAATCCCGTATTAGTCAACCCATTAGTGCATTTTGCCGGTCACGAAAGGAGGGCGAATGTTGCCCGAAGTAGTTGAAAACAAGCAACTCATTAGCGCCAAACAAATGCAGACGGCGAGCCATGTGTTAATGGTGCTGCCGCTCGCGAAGAAACTCGATGCCGCCGAAAAAGCGCCGCATATCGACGTGTTGCGCGCTGCGCTCAAACGCAAACGCATGCAAGCGGATGAGCTTGCCAAATCCCCCATTGCAACCGATTTGCCGCAAGGCGGCGCGGCGGCATGGCTGATGCTGGATGAAAGCGCGACGCGCTTCGAGCAATACACCGCATTGCGTAAAGGCCTGTCGTTACTGATGGCGGAACAGCCGCGCGAAATCGTGATCGCCGTATTCGGCGACGCCAAACAACGCGCGCTTGCTGCCGAGTTGGCGGTATATGTGGCATTGCTGAATAGCGCCCCCTTGCCGAACCGCAAGCAAAAACCCAAAACCGAATTCGTCAAAAAGATCGTGGTGTACGGTGATCAAACGCGCGACAAGCATGCCGCCGCGCGCGCGGTGGCGGAGGGTAACACCTTGGCGCGCGAGTTGACGATGTTGCCGCCCAATGAACTCACGCCGACCCATTATCGGGCGCGGGTGAAGAAGCTGGCGCGCGCCAACGGTTGGGAAACCGAAGAATTCGACTTCAAGCGCTTGAAAAAAATGGGTGCGGGCGCGTTTATCGCCGTGGCGCAGGGCAGCCACGAACAAGACGCCGCCATCGTGCATTTAAGTTATTCGCCCAAGGGCGCCAAGCAGCGCATCGCGCTGGTGGGCAAAGGTATTTGCTTCGACACCGGCGGGCACAACTTAAAGCCCGCCAAATACATGCAAGGCATGCACGAGGATATGAACGGTTCCGCCGTGGCGCTCGGCATTCTGCTCGCCGCTACGCGCTTGAAGCTCAAGGTCGGCATCGACGCCTGGCTCGCCATCGCGCAAAACCATATCGGCCCGCTCGCTTACAAGCAGAATGAAGTCATCACGGCCTTGAACGGCACGACCATCGAAATCGTGCACACCGACGCCGAAGGCCGCATGGTGCTGGCCGACACGCTGAATCTCGCCGCGCGCGCCAAACCCGATGCCATGATCGATTTCGCCACCCTCACCGGCAGCATGGCGGTGGCGCTGGGCAGCCGCTACAGCGGTATTTTCAGCAACCACGATGCATTGATTGCGCAGGCGATCGCGGCGGGAAAAGTCAGCGCCGAGCGCGTCAACGCTTTCCCGCTCGACGCCGATTACGAACCGGCGCTGGACAGCAAAATCGCCGACATCAAGCAATGCACCCTAGACGGCGAAGCGGATCACATCCTCGCCGCACGTTTTCTCATGCGCTTTATCGAGGAACGCCCGTGGCTGCACATGGATCTCTCCGCCAGCAGTTGCGAGGGCGGGCTCGGCGCGGTGGCGAGCAATGTGACGGGCTTCGGTGTGGCGTGGGGCGTGGAGATGTTGCGGAAAATGTAGCGCCGGCTTCCAGCCGGCATGCCGGCAAGGATGCCGGCGCTACAATTTCGTGATGCGGCGAAAGCGCTAAAATGCGCGCGTGAGCATCGCGCCGGCGCCCCAATCCGGGCTGCCGTCGGCGAATCCTTTGACGACGTAGCCTTGCGCCTTCCAAGTTTGATTCAGTTTGTGCGTGACAAAAGCGGTCAATTCGCGTTGCGGCGCGCCGCTTGCGAAGGCTTTCTGGCGCAGATCGAGGATCAGGCCACCGCTGGTTTGCTGAGTAAACTTATAACTGCCGCCCAGCGAGCCGTATGCCACGTTGTCCAGATGGGTGCCCGCCGGGCTGCCTAGCAGGCGATAACCCAACGTGCCGAACGCGGTGAATTGGTCGAAAATTTTGTAGATATCGGCTTGTGCGGCGTAATCGTTCTTGCCGGTACCCAAACCCTTTGTTTCGTCCGCCGTGCCGAATTTGACTTTGCCGGTCAAGTCAATGAGCCAGGCATTGGCGCCGCCGCTGTCGTAGACGTTGTAGGTCGCGGCGGCGACGACATCGCCCAATCCGGATGCGGTGGTGCGGGTGGTGCCGCTGGTGGTTTTGAAGCCGCCGAGATCTCGGGTCACGCCACCCGGTCCGGTGATGCGAATGTAAGGCACGGTCAGCTTGAACGTCCAGCGATCCATTTCATATTTCCCGGTCAAGGGAACATAGAGTATCTCCGTGGATTGCGTGCCGCCGTATTTGCCGGAGCTATAGTCCAGGCCGCTGGTCAGGCTGAAATTAGCGGCATGGGTCACGGGGATGAAAAAGGTGCCGAGGAGTATCGCGGCGATGCGTATTTTTCGTAATTCCTTATGCATGAAGACACCTGCTGGTTATTGCGCAATAGGGTGGTGTGGATTTGAGGTGGGGCATGATACCCCACCCTGCTCCTAAATCACGATTCGGGGCGTTCCGCTTTTTCAGGGCGCTCTACCTCGGGGCGTTCTACTTTTTCAGGGCGTTCTACTTCGGGTCGTTCCACTTTCTCGGGACGCTCTGCTTTTTCGGGGCGCTCTATTTTTTCGGCGCGCTCCACTTTTTCGATACGCGCATGACGCTCCGTTTTCTCGATGCGTGCAGGGTGGCGTTCATGGCGTTCCGTTTTTTCGGTCTCCCGCTCTTTTGCGTCGAGACGGTCTTTATTTCGTTCCAAGCGCTGTGCCGCGGTTTGCAGGCCGGGGTTTTCCGGGTGTTTGTCGAGATTCTTATCGACGCTGCTAATGGCTTGATTCAAAGGGCCGGTGCTTGTGGTCGTATTCGCTGCCGATGCCGTGCCGGTACTGCCGAATAGAAAGGCGGCGCCGATAGCGATAGCAATACTGCTTTTGTTAAACATGGTTTGCTCCTTTTCATCTTAATTCGTTGCCCGAAGCCTGGGGGAAGATGCTGAATTTCTCGATTGCAGCAGCTTGTCCGGGATGTACGCATCAAACTAAAAAGGATGCCTGCTGTCAATTGGCGAGCCGGTAACAGCGTGTAAGCAGTGGGCGGACGACACGCTGTTGCACGGGGTTTCGAGAGAAAATTAAATCTTGGCAATACTGGCGCGGCAGGGGTTTTGCGCGCGGCGAACAGGCGGCGTCACGCGATCTTGAGCACGATCTTGCCGGCGGTATGGCCTTCCTCGATCATGGCATGGGCTTTTGCCGCTTCCGCCAGAGGCAGTACATGCGAGACTTTGATTTTCAACTTATCCGCTTCGATCAGGCGCGCGCCTTCTTCCAGAATGCGCCGTTGATGCACGCGCTCTTCATGCATGCCGAGCACGGTAGGGGTGAGCATGAGTTCCGAGATCAAAGCCAGATTGCGGGTGCGCGCGAGCTTCATTTGTTCCGCCGTGCAATCCCATTGCAGCAGCGACACGATGCGGCCATACACCCGGGTGCAAGCGAAGGAGCGGCAGAAAGTATCCCCGCCTACCGTATCGAACACCATATCGACGCCGCGGCCGTGGGTCCAATCCAATACCGCGGTGGCGAAATCGACATCGCGATAGACGAACACGCGATCCGCGCCGAGCGAAGTCACCCAGGCGGCTTTCTCCGGCGAGCCGACGGTGGCGAGCACGGTAGCGCCAGTTTGTTTGGCAAGCTGCACCGCGAGATGGCCAACACCGCCGGCGGCGCCGTGGATCAGAATGGTATGGCCCTCTTCCAGGCAGCAGCGATCGAATAGCGATTCCCACGCGGTGATAAGCGCGAGCGGCAGCGCCGCCGCTTCTTGCAGCGTGATATGGCGTGGGGTGAAGGCGGCGAAGTCCTGATGCACCACGGTGTATTCGGCGTAATTGCCTTGTTCCTTGCCCAACCCTCCGTTGAAAAAATACACCTCGTCGCCGGGCTTGAAGCGCTGTACGTTTTCGCCCACGGCGTCGACCTTGCCCGCGCCGTCGCAGCCCAGCACACAGGGGAGGTTGTCGGGGTAATACACGGGATTCTTGCGCAACTTGGTGTCGAGCGGATTGATGCCGGCGGCGGCAAGCTTGACGCGAATGTGATTCGGACTGGGCAATTCGGGAAGCGGGATATCCGCCAATTGCAACACATCGACGCCGCCCGCGGCGGTCATGAGAATGGCTTTCATCGCTGTCTCCACGGGTGAGGCTCGGGGCTTATTTTTCTGTTGTGGCCGCGTTCATGCGGGCGGCGTTAGGTAGGCGATATGTTAAACTTGCACTACCTTTTTGGCGAGCAGGCTTTTTTAGAAGCACATTATGTCCGGCAGTACTCTCGGCAAATTATTTTGCGTCACCAACTTCGGCGAATCCCACGGCCCGGCCATCGGCTGCGTGGTGGATGGCTGCCCGCCCGGCATGGCGCTTAGCGCGGAAGACTTGCAGCATGATCTCGACCGCCGCAAACCCGGCACGTCGCGCCACGTGACGCAGCGCAAAGAATCCGATACGGTGGAAATTCTTTCCGGTGTATTCGAGGGCAAGACCACCGGCACGCCGATCGCGCTCTTGATCCGCAACGAAGATCAGCGTTCCAAGGATTACGCCAATATCGTTCAGACTTTCCGCCCCGGTCATGCCGATTACACGTATTTGCAGAAGTACGGCATACGCGATTATCGCGGCGGCGGGCGTTCTTCGGCGCGGTTGACCGCGCCCACGGTAGCGGCGGGCGCGATCGCGAAAAAATGGCTCAAGGAAAAATACGGCGTGGTGATACGCGCTTACATGAGCCAGATGGGCGAGAAGGAAATTCCGTTAAAGCGCTGGGAAGACGTGGAGCAAAATCCTTTCTTCGCGCCGGATAACGCCATCGTGCCCGAGCTCGAGGCCTATCTCGACGCGATCCGCAAAGAAAAAGATTCCATCGGCGCGAAAATTTGCGTGGTAGCGGAAAATATTCCGGTGGGTTTGGGCGAGCCGCTGTACGACCGGCTCGATGCCGACATCGCTTACGCCATGATGGGCTTGAACGCGGCCAAGGGCGTGGAAATCGGCGCCGGGTTCGCCAGTGTCGCGCTGCGCGGCAGCCAGAACGGCGACGAATTGACGCCC
>Ga0315268_10005049_pt1 | contig 14234 bp, 13 predicted proteins | sample C1_top_MG_FD_204535 | JGI IMG/M metagenome (GOLD analysis project Ga0315268, IMG submission 204535) | Sediment microbial communities from Yellowstone Lake, YNP, Wyoming, USA - C1_top | ecosystem: Environmental > Aquatic > Freshwater > Lake > Sediment | place: USA: Wyoming | collected 2017-08-01 | reverse complement strand
TCGGGGCAGGCAAGGTCAAGGTGAAATGGCAGCTTCGCAGCGGCGTTGATCCACGAGTTTGCCATGTTATTGCCGTCTCCGATATAGACGATCTTCAGACCCTCATACCCTCCCCGCTTCTCGATGATCGTGAACAGGTCGCTCAGAAGTTGACAGGGATGGAGGAGGTCGGTGAGGCCATTGATGACCGGGATGGTAGCATATCGGGCGAACTCCTCCACGGATGCCTGGGAGAATGTCCGAATCATGATCCCATTGAGATAACGTGACATGATCCGCGCCGAATCGGCGATGATCTCCCCTCTGCCCAGCTGGGTGTCGCGGTTGCTGAGAAACAAGGCGATGCCTCCCAATTGGTACATCCCGACCTCAAAGGAGATCCGGGTCCGGGTGGAGGATTTGTCAAAGATCATCCCCAGGGTCTTCCCCCGGAGGGTGGCATGTTCCTTCCCCTCCCTAAGCAGCCTCTTCAGGCGGTGGGCTTTCTCGAATATGGATTCGTAGTCCTTCTTCTCAAGGTCATATTCACTCAGCAGGTCTTTTTTCATCGCTCCTCCAGGACCTCATCGAGAATTCCCACAGCCTTTTCAACGTCGGTTTTCGTGAGGATCAACGGGGGGACAAAGCGCAGGACGTTGCCGTTGGTGCAATTGATCAGAAGACCTTTCTGCATGCATTGAACAACGAAGTCAGCCCCGGGGACGGTCAGTTCGATCGCGAGGATCAGCCCCTTTCCCCGAACCTCTCGGATCCGGGAATTTTTCCTTTGCAGATCACCGAGCCTGGCGAGAAAATAGTCGCCAACCAGGCGGCAATTTTCGAGGATCCCTTCGTCAAGGAGTGTCTCCAGGGTGGCGATTCCCGCTGCAGTCGCGAGCGGGTTGCCGCCGAACGTGGAACCGTGGCTCCCCGGTACAAATGCCGCGGCGATCCGTTCGGTCGCCATGAGCGCACCGATGGGAAAACCGTTCCCCAGGGCTTTGGCAAGGGTGATCATGTCGGGGGCCACATCCTCGTGTTCACAGGCAAACAACGTACCCGTCCGCCCGATCCCCGTCTGGACCTCGTCAACGATCATCAGGAGATTGCGTTCATCGCAGATTTTTCTGATCCCCTGAAGATACCCCGGGGCAGGTAGGACGACACCGCCCTCCCCCTGGATCGGCTCTACCATTACCCCGCAGGTATGCTCCGTTATTGCCGCCTCCAGGGAGGCCAGATCATTGTACGGGACATATCGGAATCCTGCCGGCAGCGGCGCAAACCCGGTCTGAAACTGCTCTTTCCCCGTCGCCGTCACGGTTGCGAGAGTCCGACCGTGGAAGGAGTCCCGCATCGTGATCAGTTCGTATCTCCTGTTCAGGTTTTCAGAAGCGTATTTCCGGGCGAGCTTGATCGCCGCTTCGTTGGCCTCCGCCCCGCTGTTGCAGAAGAACACCTTGTCAAGACAGGAATTTTCCACCAGAAGTCGGGCCAGATGGATCTGATTTTCGATATAGTAGAGATTCGAGACGTGGGTGAGTAGTTCTACTTGCCTTTTCACGGCCTCCACGACCCGTGGATGGGAGTGGCCGAGCGCGCATACGGCTATTCCTCCGACCAAATCGAGATATGCCTTCCCGTCATTATCCCAAACATGGACGCCGAGCCCCCGCGTCAGGACAATGGGAAAACGCTTGTAGGTTGACATGATGTATCGATCGGACAGGGCGATCAATTCCTCGGTGGTCATCTTTCTCTCACCTCTCCTATAAAACGATTTCCGTCCCGATCCCCTGATCGGTGAACATCTCCAGAAGGATCGTGTGCTTCAGACGGCCGTCGACGATGTGCGCCTTCTTCACCCCCCCCTTGAGGGCTTTGAGACAGCACTTGACCTTGGGAAACATCCCCCCCTCGATCGTCCCATCGTCGATCATCATCCGGCTCGTGCGGTCATCCATCGTGTGGATCAGCTCGCCCTGCCGGTTGAGGACCCCCGGAACATCGGTGAGGAGGATCAGCTTCTCCGCCCTGAGCGCCGCTGCTACTGCACCGGCAACAAGATCGGCATTGATGTTGTAGGTCTCCCCGGCGCTGCCGACACCCGTCGGTGCGATTACCGGGATGACGCCATCAGCGGTCATGGAGACGATCAGCTCAGCATTGATCTCCGTAACCCGCCCCACGAGACCGATGTCAATGATCTCGGGAGGGGTGTCTTTGATCTTCTCTGCACTGAGGTAATATTTCTCTGCCCGGATCAGATTGGCATCCTTCCCGCTCAGCCCCACCGCCTTTCCGCCATGGCGGTTGATCAGGCCGACGATCTCCTTGTTCACCTTTCCCACGAGGACCATCTCAACGATATCCATTGTCTCCTCGTCGGTAACCCGCATCCCCTGGATGAACTTAGAATTTTTTCCGAGTTTTTTTAGGAAGCTGCCGATCTGCGGACCGCCGCCATGGACCACGACGGGATTGATCCCGATATACTTCATCATGACCACATCGCGGGCGAAATTATTCTTCAGCTCCTCATCCACCATTGCATGGCCGCCGTACTTGATCACGACGGTCTTACCGAAGAACCGACGGATATAGGGAAGGGCTTCGAGCAGGATATCTGCCCGCTCCACAAATTTATTCATGTCATCCATCGGAATCCCCTCATGCATATGTCCGTTCCTCTCTTTTCCGCAGGTGTTCAGCGTTTTCTACAGAATATATCGGCTCAAGTCCTCATCTTCCACGATCTCATCGAGCTGATCGGCAACGTATTCGGCGTCGATCACGACTTCCTGGCCCTGCATTTCCGGGGCCTCGAAGGAGATTTCATCGAGAAGGCTCTCCATGATCGTATAGAGACGCCTCGCCCCGATGTTCTCCATCCGATCGTTGACCAAGGTCGCCGTCTCGGCGATTGCGGCGATTGCATCCTCCGTGAACGTAATCCTAACCCCTTCGGTCGCCATCATCTCCGTGTATTGCTTGACGAGGGCGTTGTGCGGCTCCGTCAGGATCCGGATGAACTCCTCCTTCCCCAGAGAGTTTAGCTCTACACGGATGGGGAAGCGGCCCTGCAACTCCGGAATCAGGTCCGACGGCTTCGTGGCGCTGAACGCCCCGGCCGCAATGAAAAGGATATGATCCGTCTTTACCATTCCGTAACGGGTGTTCACCGTCGATCCCTCCACGATGGGCAGGAGATCCCGCTGGACTCCCTCTCGGGAGACGTCCGGTCCGTGCGTTCCATCGCCTCCCACGATCTTGTCGATTTCATCGAGGAAGATGATCCCGGACTGCTCAACCCGGTCAATGGCCGTTTTTGTCACCTTGTCCATGTCCACGAGACGTTGCGCCTCTTCATCACTCAGGATTTCGATGGCTTCTGGCACTTTCACCCGCCTCTTTTTCTTCTTCTGCGGGAAGAGATTTCCCAGCATGTCCTTGACATTGAGACCCATATCTTCCATGCCGGCGGAGGAGAAGATCTCAATCATCGGCCCGCTCCGCGCTTCACTGACCTCCAACTCGACAAATCGGTCATTCAGACGCCCCTCGTGGAGGAGACGGCGGAGTTTCTCGCGGGTCGTATCCTGCTCCGGATGCTCTGCTTCGATAGTCGTCCCGTTCGTATCGGTGATCATCTCCGTGACATTCTTCTCCACCGGTTTCGGCGGCAAAAGGATGTCGAGCAGCCGATCCTCCGCGAGCTCCGCGGCTTTGGCCTGGACGCGGCCCTGCTCCTCGGATTTGATCATGCTGATGGAAAGCTCCACAAGGTCGCGGACCATCGATTCCACGTCCCGGCCGACATAGCCCACCTCCGTGAACTTCGACGCCTCGACCTTGATGAAAGGGGAATTGTCCAATTTTGCAAGCCGCCGGGCAATTTCCGTCTTTCCGATACCCGTCGGCCCGATCATGATGATGTTTTTTGGGGAAATCTCCTCCCCCATCTCCTGCGAGACGTTCTGGCGCCGCCAGCGGTTTCTGAGCGCAATCGCCACGGCACGCTTGGCTTCCTGCTGACCGATGATGTACTGATCAAGCTTCTCGACGATCTTCCTCGGGGTCAATTCATCTGATGACATATTCAGCCTTTTTCCTTATCCTTCCCCGGATCTTTTTCCGGTTCTTTTTCAAGATCGAGTTCTTCGACGGTAATCCGGTCATTCGTATAGATGCATATCTCAGAGGCAATCTTCACCGATTCCCGGGCGATCTCCGTTGCGGTGAGGTCCGAATAGCGAACCAGTGCGCGGGCCGCTGCAAGGGCGAATGGTCCACCCGAACCGATGGCCATCACATTGTCGTCCGACTCGATGACATCGCCATTTCCCGAGATGATCAGGAAGGAGTCCTGGCTGACGGCGATCATCAGGGCCTCCAGATGGCGGAGAACTCGATCAGTTCGCCAATCCTTGGTTAGTTCCACAGCCGCCCTGACCAGGTTCCCCTTATACTGTTCAAGCTTCTGATCGAAACGGTCGAAAAGGGTGAACGCGTCAGCGGTCGCCCCGGCGAACCCGACGATCACCTGATTGTGATAGAGGCGGCGAACCTTTCTCGCACCGTGTTTCATGACCGTCGTATCAAGGGTCACCTGGCCGTCACCCGCCACGGTAACCTTTCCCCGGTGTTTCACCGCCAAGATTGTCGTTCCCCGGATCTTCATTGATTACGTCTTCCCTCCTCCGGCCCGCGGGTGGGACCGGTCATAGATCTCCATGAGACGGCTCACACTAACAGCCGTATATTTCTGCGTCGTCGAAAGACTTTCATGACCGAGCATCTCCTGGATGGAACGCAGGTCTGCACCCGCATCAAGCAGATGCGTTGCAAAAGTATGGCGCAGGGTATGGGGGCTGATCTTCCGGCCGATGCCGCTCTGGAGGACCACCCGTTCGACAACCCGTGCCACCCCCCGCCGATTCATCCTTTCTCCCCGAGTGCTGATGAATAGCGGTACATCCGAGCCCAGTCCCGCTCGTTTCGCTGCCAGCTCACCGCGTCTTTTTAGATAGACGCCGATGGCCGTAAGCGCCTCCCTTCCCACCGGCACGATCCGCTCCTTCCGCCCCTTCCCCCGGACCTTGAGCAGGCCCCGGGTGAAATCGAGGTCATCGATATCAAGCCCCGTCAGCTCGCTCAGGCGGATTCCCGCCGAATAGAAAAGCTCGATCATCGCCCTGTCTCTCAGTCCCGCAGGGTCCTCGGGGAAATTCACCCTCAGCAGGGAGAGGATCTCATCGACCGACAAGACGACGGGGATATGCTTCTCACACCGCGGAAGCTCAACGAGCTCGGCAGGATTGAACCGCACCTTTCCTTCCCTAAGAAGATACCGGTAGAAAGACCTGAGCGCAGCGACCTTGCGGGAGATGGTTACTTTCCGGCGCTTCTGACGGTAGAATGACGCGAGAAACGAACGGATGGCCATCTGATCCGTAGGAATCGCATCTTCCTCCTGAGCAGGTGAAGAGTGATTCTCCAGGAAGACCCGGTACTGGCGGAGGTCGGAGAGGTAGCTCTTCCTTGTCCGATCCGAGAGATTCCGCTCGATCGCCATATGCATGTCGAATTCCTTGATGGCCTGCTCCAGGAATGTCACCTGCCGCCTCACAAAAAATAACAGCCACGAAAGCGCGTCCTTGAGCGGGCTTCCGTGGCAAAGGGGTTGTTCCGCCCGTTTTCACATCTTGTACTTTCCGAAATCTTCCGGGGAGAGATTTTCAAGGAATTCGGCAAGTTTTTCCTTCTTCAACCGGTCAAGATCGGTCATCTTCGTGCCGAAGTCTACATTCCGGGACTTTTCGATAACGTTGTTGTCCACGAATATCGATGCGCCGGCGCGTAAGGCGATGGCGATCGCATCGCTGGGACGGGCGTCGACGACGATCAGCTTCCCGTCGGTTAGAAGTTGGATATTTGCAAAAAACGTGTTGTTGCGCAAGTCATGGATCTCCACGCGCATCACCTCAGTCTTCAGGACCTTGAGGATTTCATTGAGAAGATCATGGGTCATGGGCCGTGAGAAGGTGATCTTCTCGATCTCAGTCGCGATAGCGCTGGCCTCGAAAATGCCGATCCATATCGGAATCGCCTTCTTCTCCTCAAGATCCTTCAGGATGACGATCGGGGTGTTGGTAATCGGATCCATGGTAAGACCCGACACTTTCATCTCAATGAACATCCGCACCTCCTGTCTCCTCCCTCTCCCCCCGCAGGGAATGGGGGAAAGCCCCGGTAATCCTCAGGGCTAGCGTCTTCCCGATCAATTCAGATCTTCCCGAGAAGTTAACGATCCGGTTGCCCCTCGTCCGGCCGGTCATCTCCGTGCATTCATTTTTGCTTAAACCTTCGACCAGCACCGCCTCCGTCCTCCCTAACCGGGCCTTGTTCTTTTCAAGGGTATGATCCGCCTGGATGGCCTGGAGTATCCGAAGCCTCTCCCGTTTTACACTCCCGCACACCGGATGATCCATTCCGGCGGCCGCAGTCCCTTCCCTCGGAGAATACTGGAACGAGAAGAGATTGTCAAATCGTACTTCCTGCATCAGCTCCAGAGTCTGCTGAAAATCCCTATCCTCTTCCCCCGGAAATCCCACGATAACATCCGAGGTGATGCTGATCTCTGGACATGCCTCGCGCAGTGCGGCGATCTTTTCCCGGTACCCTTGAGCCGTGTACCCCCGGTTCATGCGTCCAAGCACGCGGTCCGACCCCGATTGCACCGGGAGGTGGATATGTTCGCACAGAGAACCCACCGTCCCGAAGCATGCGATCAGTTTCTCTGACAGATCCTTCGGGTGGGAGGTTGTGAACCGGATTCTCTCCACACCGGGAACATCACCGATGGCTCGTATCAGATCGGCAAAATCAGAGCCATCGCCCTGCGTCTTTCCGTAGGAATTGACATTCTGCCCGAGAAGCGTAACCTCCCTGATGCCCCGTCCGGCCAGCGTCTCGATCTCCCGGATGATCTCAGGCAAGGGGCGGCTCTCTTCGCGTCCCCGAAGTCTCGGCACGACACAGTAGGCGCAACAGTTGTTGCATCCCTGCATGATCGTCACAAATGTGCCGATCGCACCTGCCGTCGGCTGCGCCATGATGTCGAGCGATCGGACCCGTTCGCAAAAGGCTGTCTCTACCTTCCTGCTTCGCTCTTGCTCCAGGGCGTAAATCAGCTCGGGAAGCCGGTGGATCTGGTGCGTGCCGAAGACAAGATCAAGATACGGGACCCGTCTGAACAGCCTCTCGCCCAACTGCTGGGCCAGGCAGCCTCCGACGCCGATTATCAGTCTAGGATTGAGCTCCTTCACCGCCCGGTATCGGCCAAGCTGGCTGTAGATCTTCTGCTCCGCTTTTTCCCGGATACTGCACGTGTTGACGATGATCAGGTCGGCTCGCTCCATATCATCCGTCGTCTCGTATCCTGAGTTCAAAAGCAACGCCGCCATCTTCTCCGAATCTTGAACATTCATCTGGCAGCCAAAAGTATGAATATAGAGCTTTTTTGTCTCCAGCCCGATCGTTCTCTCCTGTTGCATCATAAAAGTGAATTAATATATGGAGGGGGGATAGTCAATACCTTTTTATCATAAATATTCCGGCACCCCTTGCACGGCCGAAACTCTATCGGAGATTTACGCAGAGAATATTTGTACCGGAAGCGCTACTGCGGAATTGACAAATATCTTCTCCTGCGCCATAGTGACCGCCATAAACAAGTAAAGAGGGGGGATGTATGAGGCTCTCATGGGACGATTACTTTCTGAAGATGGCCGAAACCGCCTGTCTGCGCTCGACCTGTCTGCGGGCGCAGTTTGGGGCCATCCTCGTCAAGAAACACACGATCATTAGCACCGGTTACAACGGCGCCGCCGCGGGCGTGCGTAGCTGCCTGGAGAAGGGGGAATGTGTCCGCGAGAGACTCAAAATCCCCAGCGGAAAAAACTATGAGATCTGCCATTCCGTCCATGCCGAGACCAATGCGATCATCCGCGCCGATTTTGAACTCATGGATGACGCCACGCTCTACATCTTCGGCGTCCAGCAGGAAAAGCCGCGCAGCGGGATGCCCTGCTTCATGTGCTGGCGGTTGATATTCAATGCCGGCATCGGCAAGGTCATCTTCCTCGATGAGGAGGGACAGATGAAGACAATCAACGTCAAAGTCGTCGACCGCGGCAAGATACTCTCCTATGCCGCACAGGAATCCTGATGGACGGGCGCGCCATCAGCAAAAAAATATCACCATAAACCCGCACTATTTGAAAAAGGAGGTCGGAACATCATGCAGGCTCTGTTTACGTTAACATCATCTGAATCGAAAAGGCTTATCGGCAAAGCGGTTGCGGCATTGCCCGAAGTGCAGCATGCAAAGGATCACGGGTATCTCGTTATGGGGCGCGGCACGACAAATGCCTTCATCATCGAAGAGCTCATGAACAGCAAAATGGATAAGGAACGATATGTCGCCGGCCAGATAATCAAAGGAGTGTTATGCGTTCTCGGCCCGGATCTGAGAAACAAGCCGGTGACCTTTCACCAGGGCGAGCTCCAGGCGGTTGAGCCCGGGTCGGTCATCGAAAAGCTGGTCCCCGGCGATATCCTGATCAAGGGGGCCAATGCCGTCGATCCGTTCGGTAATGTCGGCGTACTCATGGCCGGACCGGGCGGCGGCACGATGGGTCAGTTCTATATGGGCCTGAAGGCACAGGGCGTTGCGACGATCTATCCCGTCGGTCTCGAGAAGCTTATCCCCTCCGTGGAAGAAGCAGCCCGCTACGGCGGGAAGATGATGCTGGGGCGATCCATCGGTTGCCGCGTCGGGATGGCCTGCGTCGCGGATGGCAGGGTCGTAACGGAAATCGAGGCGATCGACAGCCTTTTCGGACTGAAGGCCATCCACTATGCTTCCGGCGGATGGGGAGGTGCGGAGGGATCAGTCACCCTGCTCGTCGAGGGCGAGGACGACGATGTCAATAGCTGCCTTGATGCAATCGAAGGGATCAAGGGAGAACCTCCGTTGCCGGCCGCCAAGAGCCTCTGCAAAACCTGCGGCGCCCCCTGCAGCTTCCAAGGGAAGGAATTGGAAAACCTGCCGGGCTATCTGAAATAACGGCCGATCAGTCGATAACCCATTATCAATATTCGTTTTCACTGCCGGGGGAGGCGTTTCCGGAACGTCTCCCTCGGCAGTGACCGTTTAAAAAAATCGTGATCAATAGCGGGGAATTTTCGCTCCTCCTAAGGAACGCGCCATCTCGTTTAACTCGCTCACGACGAGGTACGCCGCGGAGGATGTGCGTCACACAGAGGAAAATTGCCGCCTACTTGCCGTAATTCACTATCGGCACTTCACCCATCACCGGAATCCTCTTCGCTTCCGCTTCCGCACCTGCGACGGGGATGTCTCCGAGCGCCAAAGCCGCGGCATTCTTCTCGCAGAAGGTGTGGGGTTCGTAGGTCCAGCCTGTTGAGAGCCGCTGTTCCTCCCTCTTCAGGGCAAACAGCGCGTACCGACCGATAAGCGGGGTGATTAACCGGGTCTTCCACCCGAACGCGGCATATATATCCGCAAGCAGTCGCTCCGCCTTTTCTCTTAGCAGCAGATCATTCCGATACCATTTCCTCATCGCCCAGACGGCTCCGGCATATGTTGAACGCAGGGGGAAAATCTCCCAGGCAAAGCGCTTCCGGACGCGCCTCCGGGGGTCATCCCGGTAGATCAGCCAACCATTGAGAAGCACGCGGATCATTCTCAGCAGGCTCGGACCGTTGATCGCAAAGTCGCGCCGGAAGGCATCCAGCAGATATCCCTCTTCCTTGCCATTATCGATATGCGGGTGGCGGTAATTGAAGCGGTACTGCCCATGAGCATCGGCAGAGGGAAATTCCGCTTCCGGAATGAGCGAGCCCTCCCGGCGGTGCTTTTCGTACAGCGGCGTCCCCGGGATAGGCGTGTAGAGCATGAATTGATGAAAAACGCTCTCGTGGCTCACGGCATAATCGATGACGGCATCCATGTTCTCCGGCCGGTGCCCTTCGAGGCCGATGATGGAGGAACCCAGGACACGGATGCCGTGAGACTGCAGAAGCTCCACCAGGGCGCGGGTATCCACCCCCCGGAGTTTGTCATATGCGCTCTCCTGACCTTCCAGTCCCATCCATACCCAACCGATCCCCAACCGAACCAATTGATCGATGGTATAGGATTTCAGGACCTGAGCTGAACTGAAGACGTACAGTGCCCAGCTCTTGTTGTTGGTCTCCATCAGCTCAAGAAGCCTCAGCGCCCTCTTCTTGTGGTGGAGAAAGTTTTCATCCAGGGTGAAGAAGGAGCGGACCTTGAGCTTTGCCTCCAGTTCACACATGACGGCAAAGAGTTCATCACCCGTTTCGAAGAAATTGACGAACTTGCCTTTGCCGCCGAACAGGGCGGACGTGGAGCAGAAGTTACATCCCATGGGGCAACCTACCGACGGAATAAGGATCGCCGCCGTACCACCGGGCCTGTTGCCGAGTTCGATACCCATCATCCTCCCGCCAAATCCCGATATGGCCAGGGGGTGCTTGATCGGCGCCCGGTCATCCTGGCCCAAATACCGCTGAAACCATCGGATACCTTCGCCGCGAACGATATGATCCGCGTCGATGCTCTCGGCGAGACCCTCCTTGTTGCTGATGTGTCCGCCGATGACGATCTCGGCGGCCGGCTGATGTCGGCGGATCAAATCGCACATTTTCCGGACCTTGCCGATGTTCGGGATGATTGCGCTAATCCCGATCACATCATAGGTGTTTCGACTGATCTCTTCGGTGAACCCCTCGAGTGTCGGAAAATCCAGGAGTGTGCAGGGGGCGTCGAGATTGGTCTGGATCATCATCAGTCCGAAGGAGCGGTGGAACATCCGCAGCGAGAACCCTTCCTGAACGCGGGTAACCTGATTCTGGTAGAGCTCCATCGGGTTGAGCCGGCGGCTTCCGTATTCGTCATCCCGGCCGTACGGTCCGAATACACTGGCGAGCAGGACGCGGGCCCTGCTTCCGGCGGGATGTACTGGCTGAATCATATCAATCATGCTATTCTCCTTTTATGTGTTGCTGATTTTTTTGCGTTATGAAAGTAACAGTAAAAGATATTGCGGCGCTTATAAAGCCCCAACTTGCTGTTTTACATTACTTTTACAATCCGGAGCAGTATGAAGCAGACGAAGTGGTTCATCCATCCGATTTTCATCTTTGTCCTCTCGACCGCGGCCCTGGCGATTTCACTTTTCCTCTATATTTACTGGTACATCGGTGTCAGTGCGAGATTGAAATCGGTCATCACCCGGTACCAGCTCGATGCGAGTCAATTTTTTGAGGCGCAAACCTGGGTGGTGATTCTTATCCTGTCACTTTTGGTCGGAATCATATTGGTGGGAATCCTCATCATCTTTATATACAATCTCAAAACATTGCAGCTCTACCGTCTCCAGCACACCTTCATCAACAACTTCACCCATGAGCTCAAAACGCCCGTAACATCACTGAAACTCTACCTGGAGACTTTTGCCAAGCATGAACTTCCCCGTGTGGAGCAGCTCAAATACATCGGGTTCATGCTCCAGGATGTGGAACGTCTTTCCGTCAACATCAACAGCATCCTTAACCTCGCCCGGATCGAGAGCAGGCTTTATGATGGTCAATCCGCACGGGTCGATCTGGTGGAGACCATTCGGCAGTTCGTTGCCCATAACCGCCACCTCTTCCGCGACGGCGACATCCATGTGGAAAACCCCTCAAACCAGCCTATTATTTACCCGGTGATCGTCTCCCTCTTCGAGATGCTCCTCATCAACATCCTGACCAATGCCATGAAATACAATACATCCGAGAAACCCCAGGTGGAGATCTCTTTCGAGCGGGTCGAAAACTCCCTCCTGATCCGCTTCAAGGACAACGGGATCGGTCTCCTCCCCGTGGAACGGAAACAGATCTTCAGGAAGTTCACCCAGGGCCGCCGCGATGACCGTATCCCCGCCGGGGGAAGCGGTATCGGCCTCTATCTCGTCCAGCAGGTCGCCCGACTTCATCACGGGAAAGTTGTCGCCGACAGCGAAGGGTTGGGGAGGGGCGCTGTTTTTACGCTGTCCCTCCCCGGGAAGACTTCGGAGGAAAAGGAATATGAAACAAACGCAAAAAACGCGAATCCTCATTATCGAGGATGATGCGCACATTGCCGAAGGGCTTAAGCTGAACCTCTCTCTGCAGGGTTATGAGGCAACCATCGCCGGCAGCGGTACGGAGGGGCTGCGGATGTGGAAAGAGTGGAATCCGCACTTGATCGTCCTGGATATCATGCTCCCCGGCCTCGACGGCCTGTCCGTTCTTCGCCATATCCGCCTGGAAGATGAACGGCTTCCCGTTCTGATCCTTTCCGCAAAAGGCGAACCCGATGACCGGGTCAAAGGTTTTTCCTACGGCGTCGACGATTACCTCGCCAAGCCCTTTAATCTCGAAGAGTTCCTTCTCAGGGTCGACCGACTCCTGACAAGGCTCTCCTGGAGTCATGCCCCCTCCCCGGTCGGGGGAGCGGATTACCCGACAGAGGAGAAGAAATATGTCTTCGGCGGCAATGTGATCGATTTTACCACGATGACGGCAGAGTGCAGACAAGGAACAATCCAGCTCACCGAGCAGGAGGTGCGACTCCTGCGGATATTTATCGCCAATCGGGGGAAGCCCCTGTCGCGCAAGCTTCTCCTGGAGGTGGGATGGGGCTACTCCGGCGTGACCACCACCCGGACGGTAGACAACTTCATTGTGCGACTCAGGAAATATTTCGAGGATGACCCGCAAAACCCCGTCTATTTCCGGAGCCTCCGCTCCATCGGCTATCTCTTCGATCATCCGTGACGGATTTCGCCCATTCTGATCTCCGGACCTCTGATCTGGCCGGGATTTACCTTGCAATGAGAAGTTTCTGATGAGATCCTTTATTTTTCGGGTGATTTCTTCTGGCATGCTAATTGAATAAACGTAGCGAAAATATGAAACGGCAACTACGGAGGACTTGCCTGTTTTGAATGAAATGATGTTCGATGTAGCTGCGAGGGAGCGTATACAATAATCGGATATCATGCGACATATTTGAGTTTCCTCAGCTATTTATCCGTTTGCGCCGATAGCTGAATAGAAATTGACGGCTGGGTCATTGCGATAGACAAGGAATTGACACCGGTTTGATTCAAACTGATCAGGATGAGGTCGGGTAGTGCGGAGCATCTTTCGGGAGAGATACCCCCTCATTCTTTTCATAGGAGTCCGCACATCACTTCAGTGTGTGGCACGAAAGGAGTTAGTTTGTCGTGGCAACTCTTCTTGAAACACGCGCATCACTGCAGGAAGCAATGACATTTCTTGGGGCCCTCGCCGCTGGAATCGAACAGGCGATCGGTGAATCGGCAAACAGCATTTCCTATCTGGCCGGAAAACGGCTGGGGATGCAATTTTCTCACGATGCCCCCATAACCGACGATATCGAACAGGCGCTGGCCACGGTCAGAGACATCCTGCAAAAGAACAACTGCCTCTGGCAGTTCGAGACGTTCAAACCGCACGATCGTCCCCAATTGATCGAGACGACCGGAGAAGCGGATGAAATCCTCCTCGTGTTTCGCGATTGCATGATACGACAATCGCTTTTCAAATTCGGCCACCATCAAAAAGGCTCGCTCTGCAACATGATGTTCGGATTCTTTTCCGGAGCGCTCCTGAACATCATGAGGCAGGATTCAACCCTTGAAATTCTCCATGCCGGAGAAAACGGTTGTTACAAAAAGCTTACAATCTACCGTAATTCCCACGTCGATACGGTAAATCGAGAAAGGGCCCCGCACGATGAGTAACAGCGACACGAACGATATCGTCACCATCAACACCGAGTGGTTGAGTGATTGCTCGGGTTGCCACGTTGCGATCGTCGACCTTCATGAAAAAATTCTCAATGTCCTGCAATCGGTCCGTATCCAGCACTGTCCGGTGTTGACCGATATCAAGGACTACCCGAAAGCGCGAGTTGGGCTTGTCTCGGGTGCTATCCGCACCGCACATGATCGTCATGCCGCCGAGGAGATGAGAAAAAGCTGCGAACTGGTCATCGCCTGGGGATCGTGTGCGGTCTATGGCGGGATCGTCGGCGCAGGCGTCGTCCATAGCCGCAAGGAGATCATGGACACCGTCTACGAGAACAATAAGAC
>Ga0315268_10005048_pt1 | contig 14237 bp, 12 predicted proteins | sample C1_top_MG_FD_204535 | JGI IMG/M metagenome (GOLD analysis project Ga0315268, IMG submission 204535) | Sediment microbial communities from Yellowstone Lake, YNP, Wyoming, USA - C1_top | ecosystem: Environmental > Aquatic > Freshwater > Lake > Sediment | place: USA: Wyoming | collected 2017-08-01 | reverse complement strand
TGACGAACAATGCAGACAAATAGAAAAGCGATCGCACGAACGCTCCTCCTGCTTGCGATGCAGGGGGTTATTTACTCCGGCTGTGCAACAACAGCTCCGCTCAAGGACGACCCGCTCAAGAACACGAAAAAGCTCGTCACGGAAGGCCATGTTTCGCTCTACCAGAACGGCGCTTTCCGCGTTCCGAACACCTCGATCAGCCTCATCCCTGCCGGACCGACCGCCTTGGAGTTCGTGACCGAGCTTGCGGGCATGCGTGCGCGGCAGTCCATGGAAAAGTCGATCAGGAACGCGGCCGACTCGGTATATATCGTTTCAGAAGGCACAAAAATCACCTATCGCGTCTCGAAAGGCATGAGCGAAACGACCAATTCCGGCGCCGATGCGATCCGAAAGCTGTCCCGCGAGAAGAGCATGCTCCTGGTCTCCCGCTCTTCCGACCTGGGGCAGAGCATTGTCGGCAAATCCTGGGAACTTTCCAAAACGACCTTTCAGAACGCTGATCAGCACGGCGATGCGGTCATCAGCGCTTCACAGTCGCTCGGAACCGGCGTGAGCGATGCAGGGACCCGGCAAGGGACCGGTCTGGCAACGGGCTCGATACAGGCGGCAAAGGACATCGTACGATCCGGCGCAGCTGGCGGAACCGCTCTTGATGAGAAAGGGTCGCGACACGGGTCGGACCTTGCAACCGGTTCGCTCCAGACCGCGAAGAACATCTCAACCTCAAGTTCGGACCGGAGTTCCTCCGCACTCAGGTACGGCGGCAATGCTTTCGTGAAAGGATATGCGGCTGTTCCGGCACAGATGAAAAAACGGACCGGCGAAATAGGCGATAGCATGCGAGACGCGAAATTCGGAGGCATCGTCGCGGCTGAGAACGAACGGCGCAGTGCGTTCTCCCAGAAAACCGTTGACCTCATGAGCGATACAACCAGGAACTATACCGCTGACGTATCCAACAGCTTTTCCAGAGCAGGTGAGGAACTGAGGTCCTACCATACAACGGGTGTAGGCGTTGCTGCCCTGAAATCCGTCCGGTGGGCGCTCCAGGGTATCCTGTGGGATGCAACCATCGAACCGCTCTCCAAAATGACCGCGGCGTCCGTGGGATATATCGGCGTTAATTTTCTCGCCTTCCCATCCCTTGTTATAGTGCGCGAAGGCGTGGCCTCGACCCAGGTCGCAGTAGAAGTGACGTGGGATGCGGCTAAGATGGGTTACGATATTGTAGCGCCGACCGGAGTTGCAGCAGTTGCCGGCGTGTATGGCCTGCTCGATTATACCGGCTCGCATGCTGCTGCAGGTGCAACAGCTGCCGTAGGGACTGCGGCCGGCCTTGCCGAAACTGGGGCAAGTAAAGCTGCCGGAGTTGCAGTCCAGGGAGGAAGTTACGTGGCTGCCGGAGCTGCGGCTGCAGCAGGTACGCTCGCCGGCTATACTGAAGCAGGCTTGAGCCAGGTCGCCGGAGTCGTTATCAAAGGAAGCGGCTACGCAGCAGGCAAAGGCGTGCAGTACATCGGCGTTCCGCTCGCGAGCGCCGGGATCGCGGTGGGCGGCGGCACCATCGGAGCCGCTGCAGGCGGCGCGGGCATCGCGACCGGCAGTACGCTGTTCGTGGGTGGCGAGGCTGGATCAGCAGCCGCACAGGTCTTCGGGAATGTCATTGCCGGAGCAACACTCGCCGGAGGCACGGCAGTCTCCGCTGCCGGCGGCACGGCCTACGGCGTGTACGAATTGTCCAAGGCCGTCGTGGTCCCGACCGGATACGAGCTCGGCAGCGGCATCGTTCTGAGCTACGGGACTCTGTCCCATATCGGCTCACATGCGATCCTTGCGGTCTCAGACTGCGCATACATGGTACTTTCGCTCGAAGGCCCCCGTTGGGTCCTGTATGCTGTCAAAGGGGACCTTGGCAAGGGAGACGATCTCCCTGCAGGCGCCATCGTCGATCTCAAGACTATGCAGAAAACAGGAGAAGTAATATATTGCTTGCCAGTATCGGACAGCGAGATGAACAACGTGGTGCAATCCGTGTACGATACCCTGCCTGAGGTAAAACCAGCTGGCCAGGAGACTGCTGCTGTCGAGACAACGCGATCGGGTACAGAAGGATCAAAGTAACCAGGGGGCATTATGGATAAGAACAATGCGCTTGAACTAAAAATCCCGCCGGTTGCCGTGTTTGCCCTTTTCGGCGGGCTTATGTGGCTCTCGGCATCAGCCGTGCCCTTTGCCGGTTTTTCACTGTCTGCTACGAAGCCGATTGCTTTGGGAGTTGCCGCCATAGGTGGTGTATTCGCCGCAGCAGCGATCCTGTCGTTTCTCCGCGCCAAAACCACCATCGACCCGATGAAACCCGGCAAGGCAGCATCGCTGGTCACTACCGGCGTGTATGCGATCACACGCAATCCCATGTACTTGTCACTTTTGTTCGTGCTTATTGGATGGGCGATCTATTTATCAGACCTTGCTACGCTTGTTGTGGTCCCGTTCTTCGTTCTCTATATGAACCGGTTTCAGATCACGCCCGAAGAACGAGCGCTCACCTCATTGTTCGGAAGTGAGTTCGAGGCGTACTGCAAGCGGGTCAGGAGATGGATTTAACCTCGGTTGCAGCCAGCAGATTATCAACGTGTGGAGAGGTTATTTATTAGCTAATAAAGGCGGCATTCTATGTAATTATCAGCGCCCTTGAGACGCTCTTAATATCACAGATACAATTCCAGCGTTCTGTCTAATTATCCATTCAGCAACCCCACCACGGCCATGCCGTCCTCATAATAGTCTATGATGTTCAAAGCGCCGAAGTCCTGCGCCAAACGGAACAAGTTCATCGGGTCCATACCGAGGGCGTCAGCGAGAATAACGCGGTTCACGCCGCCATGCAGCAGCATCGCGATCTCCTGGTCGGGATGAGCTGCCACCAGCCGTTTGAACACGGGCACCACGCGCTCGCGCACATCCGCCAGGCATTCCCCACCCTGCGGACGGTAGTTCAGGAGATCGGCCCGCCATGCGATATACTCAGCAGGATAGTGTTGCTCGATCTCCTCCCGCGTAAGCCCTTCCCAGATGCCGACGCTCCGCTCGCGAAGCTCGCGCATCGGGGTGAACGGCACATGCACGCGCGCTGCAATGATCTCCGCGCCTTTGACCGAACGGACCAGGTCGCTCGAATAGACCGCAGCAATGGTCTTTCCCTCGAGCAGGCCGGCAAGTCGCCGCATCTGTTCCACCCCTTTCGACGTGATATCGACGTCGATGTGGCCGTTGTACCGTTTGTCAGGGCCGTTCGCGACCTCGCCGTGCCGCATGAGATAGACCTTCGTCAACATACGCTAGGACCCGTTTGAAAAGAGCACGAACAGGAAGAGCACCAAAACCTCGTTCAACTCGCTCACCGCTCCGATCGCATCGCCGGTCACGCCGCCGAGCTTCCTTGTAAAATACGCGCGCGCTCCGTAGGTCATGGCAGTTATCGTACACAGCAGGCTGAAAAAGAGCATCACGGACCGTGCGTCTAGCCGCAGGACCACGAACGCGGTCAAACCCGCTGCGATCGCGGCCGCCGTGATCAGGCCGCTTGCGCGCAAATGACCGACAAAGGACTTTGCCATGCCCTCCTCCCTGCCGTAGTGGGCCTGATACACCATGAACGTCTGTGACCACCGCGCAAGGATCGGTGAAATGAGCAGGGCCCCGACCCGATCGATATCGAACAAGTTGTTGATGCACAGATATTTCATGAACAGCACGGAGAATATCCCGAGCACGCCGGCAGTACCAAGCCTGCTGTCCCGCATGATGGCGAGCCGCGAAGCATGGTCCCGTCCTCCCATGAGACCGTCGAACGTGTCCGCGAGTCCGTCGATATGCAGGGCGCGGGTCACCAGTATGGACAGGACAACGATCAGGAACGATGCTATGGTCTGGGGCAGCGCAACCAGGCTGAACAGCTTGTCCGCATTCACCAGCAGAAAACCGATCAAGAACCCGACCAGCGGAAAATAGACCATGGACTTTGCCAGGTCCTGTTCCTCGATCCGGTGCTCTTTTCGCACCGTGAAGATCGTGAGGAACTGCAACGCGGTGATGAAATTCTTTAGCATGTCAGTTTATCATCCTTATTTTCTTTCCCTGTATGTCCATCGCTACTTAAGCTTCATCGGAATGCCGGCAGCGGTAAAGTACGCCTCATCGGAAACAGCAGCCACACGCTGGTTCAGCATCCCTGCGAGATCGCGGAACTTCCTGGCAAGCGGATTGTCGGGTACGATCCCGAGACCGACCTCGTTCGACACCACGATGCAGACGCCGCTGAAGCCTTTGATCGCGCTGACCAGATCTTCGGAACGCGCCAGGACCGCGTCGTCCGCGTCCGTGCGGGCCATCACGTTGCTCAGCCAGAGCGTGAGGCAGTCGAGCAGCACGATGTCGTGCGAGCGGCCCAGTTTTTTCAGCAGGTCTGCCACGGCAAGCGGCTCTTCGTAGGTGTCCCAGGCGCTGCCGCGGTCCTTCTGGTGCTTCTCGATCCGCTCGGCCATCTCGGGGTCGAGCGCCTGGGCTGTTGCCAGATACGCGCGCGTTCCCGTCAGTTCAAGGGCCAGCCTCTCTGCAAACGCGGATTTCCCTGAACGCGCACCGCCCGTGATAAAATAGACCTTCTTCGTGATCGCCACGCATTGACCCCGTATAAAAAAACCCCCACCTGTTTGATCAGGCAGGGGTCACATGAATGTGCGCTCGTGCTGTTAAAATGGAGCGGGCGACGGGATTCGAACCCGCGACACCAAGCTTGGGAAGCTTGTACTCTACCAACTGAGCTACGCCCGCTTTTTCGAAATGCATTATAGCGGCAGGCATTTCTGTTGTCAACCCTGAATTCTGGACGCATTCGAACGCCATGGTGTACGTATTCCCCTGGCAGAGCATGTCTGCAGACGGTCTACAGAATGGCTATGATCGCCTTCTCGATGTCCCCATCGCTTCCGATCCCGATATATCGTTTGACGATCCTGCCGTCCTTGTTGATGATGAGCGTCATGGGGATCGAACGCACCTGGTACGTAGTCGCAACGTCTTCCGTTCCTTTGAGCACGGGATAGGTCATTCGGTAATCTGTAATGAACGATTTCACGCCGTCCCAGCCGCCCGAGTCCATGGAGATCGCGAGTACTACCAGCCCCTTGTCCTTATAAGCCTTATGCAGTTTTTCAATACCGGGAATTGCCTCACGGCAGGGCGGGCACCAGGTCGCCCAGAATTCGAGCATGATCACCTTGCCCTTGTAGTCCGCGAGCCTGACGGTCTTTCCCTGCATGTCCTGCATGGAGAACTCAGGCGCAATGGCGCCCGCCTGGGTCCCCTTCTCGGTGCAGCCGGCTACGATCGCCAGCATGAGGAAAACCGCAATAGATGCTCGCCTGATCATGAACTCGGCTCCTTCTGAAAACGACCAATTCTGAAATGAAAACTGCCCGTTTGAAACGGGCAGTTCGATCGATCACTAATGCAGCCGTCGTTTACGGTCCCCAAAGGACCCGCATTGGCTATTTTGCGAGCAGGGTGTCCACCTTTGTCTTCAGCTGCGCTTTCGGCACCGCGCCGACCACCTGGTCCACGGTCTGGCCGCCCTTGAAGAACATGAGCGTCGGGATCCCCATGATGCGGTACTTGCCCGCCACATCGGGGTTCTCATCCGTGTTCAATTTCAGGACCTTCAGCTTTCCCTCGTATTCCTTGGATAATTCGTCAACAATCGGCGCCACCATCCGGCACGGACCGCACCAGACAGCCCAGAAATCCACCAAAACGAGACCCGGCGCTTTCAGCACTTCCTGGTCCCACGTCGCACTTGTCACAGCTTCAGCCATAATGCCCTCCTTACAACCGTATTAACCGGAATTTTTGACCGTAAGAGGAACCGCTTTCTTGATAGCGCCTTCCGGACAGACACGCGGACAGGCGCCGCAATCAGTACATGCGATCGTAATAACCGCCTGCCCGTCCTGCATCACGATCGCGTCAAAGGGACACACATCCAGGCAGGTCCCGCAGCCGGTGCACGTTTTTTCTGAAATGGAATACTGCATATAACAACTGTTTGCAATAATAAACCATGCACTAATCATTGTCAATATTTTTTACTTGTGGCATAATCAAAAGCGATGAAATGCATCACGCTGCCATACGGAACTGCCGGTTGGGACGAAAAGAACCGCATTTTTCAAGAGATCTTCTTGTCCAGACCCGGACCTCCGTTCATCTATAACGACGTTCTAGTCATCGTCCCCTCTTCGCGCATGAAGCGGATCTACGGCAGGATGTTCCTCGATCTTGTTGCGCAGAGAGGCTCCTTCGCGCTCGTCCAGCCCGAGGTCCAGACGCTGCATCAGTTCTTTGAGGCGCTGTATGCACGTTTTCATGGACCGGAGCTGATCGATGAGAACAGCAGGCTGGTCCTGCTCGAAGGTCTGGTCAAGGAACGCCTGATCAGCACCTCGCTCTTCCAGCAAAGCCCTGATCTGCTCGCACCTTCCCTTTCCTCCGCGCTCGCCGGGATGGTCGAACAGCTTGCCGCGGCAGGAGTGACGCCCGATGACCTGCTGCTCAAGATCAGGGATGCTGAATACTTCGACAAACCGCAGGTCGGGCTCCTGATCGATGTGTATACCCGATACAACGCCATTCTGAAGGAGCGAAACCTCGTCGATCCTTCCGGAATGCGGGCCATGCTCCGGGATCGGTTCGACCCTTCCTGGCTCAGCCGCTACTCCCGGATCATCATCGACAACGTACAGGACGCCGGCCTTGTGGATGCGGCGATCCTCAAAAAACTATCCGCATGCCAGGGTTGTTCGTTTCTGGTGGCCGCGCCGTCAGCCGGGCTGGTGGACCATGTTGCCGAGTTCCACCCCCTCCGGATCACCCAGGAGTTCCTGCGCGCGCTTGGGCTTACGTTGAGTCAGGAGAAGACCGCTCCTCCGGCAGCGGACGAGTTCCTGGCCTCAGCCCTGTTTTCTGACCGCTCCTTTCAGGAGGTGGCGGCAGCGGCCCCTCCGCCTCAGGCATTCGCGAAAGACCTGAACCTGCTCTCCGCGGTCAATACCCGCGAAGAGGTTTCGCTGATCGCCGGCAGGGTAAAACGATCGCTCAGGAACGGCACAGCCCCCGATTCCATCCTTATCGCCTTTCCCGCGCTCGATGCCTACGGACCGCTCGTGGAAGAGGTCCTGAACGACTACGGCATACCGTACAACCGCGCCCTCGGACGACAGCTCAGCACCTCTCCTGTGGCCGCAGCCGCACTGTCGCTCCTCCGGTCCTGTCAGGAGGATTTTTCCGGCCCGTCGCTGCTCCGTGTGTTCAGTTCTCCGTTCCTGAAATTCTCCGAACAGCCCTCGATCGCTCCTGCTCTCGACCGGTTCATGCGGGACCAGCGGATAACCGGAGGTCGGGAAAAACTGCTTGCCGCGCTCAGACCGGTCATCTCCGCGGAAAACAGCAAGGACCATTTGATCGAACCGCTCAGGGACCTGTTCACAGCCCTGAAACCTTTTTCCGAGAAAGACGCGGCATCCCTCCCAATATGGATGGACCGGCTTGCGGACCTGATCACCTGGTCCGGACTGCATGCCCGGGTGGACAGGATCCACGGCCCCCTGAACATCAATCTCCAGGCTGCAAAGAAACTGGACGACACGCTCGCTTCCCTGCATACGGCAGGAAAGCTCTTTCCCGAGTATACCTACACGTTCAACGAATGGCTCTTTTTGCTGAAACGGACGTTCATGCACGCCCGGTTCCAAGTGCCGCCTGAGGACGAAGGCGGGGTACAGATCCTCGGTTTCGAGGAAAGCATGGGCCATCCGTGGACCGAGGTCTATCTCGGCGGGCTTACGGACAATGCGTTCCCGCAGCGCTTGCCGCAGAACATCTTCCTGCCCGAACAATCCCTCGAGGCCATGGGTGTGCGCACGCTCGAGAAGGCGCGCCTGAACGCAGCATATCATTTTTACCGGCTTATGCTCTCGGCGGACCGGATCACGCTCACCTTTCCGGAGAACGAGGGCGACCGGCCCGTGGTGCCGTCGCCGTTCCTTGCGGAATTAACGCCGCTCCGCGATGCTGGCCTCATCAAAACAGCGGCCGGGATACAGTCCAGCCTGAAGATCGAGGACAGCCAGAGCCTGCCCGAACTTGCCAAGGCGATCGGCCTTGCAGAGCAGGGCAGCGCGTTGCAGAACATCCTGCACGCCGATAGTGCCGGCATGAGCGGGATCAGGGCCGCAGTCGCCTCCCTTGCCAAAGAAGCACGACGCGCAACAGCACGGGTTCAGCAGACGACATTCCGGGTCACGGAACTGGACGACTATCTCAACTGCCCGTACAAGTACTATGTCGAGAACGTGCTCGGACTCGGCCCGCTGGAAGAAGTGAGCGAGGACATGACCTCGCTCGACCGCGGCAGCAAGGTGCATGCTATCCTGAGGAACTTCTACCTCTCCTGGGACAAGCCCGTCACCCGGGCAGACCGCAATGCGGCTGAAGCGCTTTTGACGAAGCTGGCGGATTCCGCGTTTGACCGGGAAGCGGACACCGTGCGCAACCGCAGGGAGAAGAGCATGTTCCTGAACAAGATGGCCAAACGGTTCCTGGATGCTGAAGAAGCGTTCTGGAAACAGGGCATGCGGCCTGCCTATCTCGAGCAGAAGATCGACACGTTCGAACTCTCGCTGTCCGATGGCACGATCGTATCGCTCACGGGGAAGATCGACCGCATCGATGTTGATCCGCACGGCAACTTTATCATCGTGGATTACAAGACCGGACAGTATCCTTTATCAAAGTCGGGAATTGACCAGATCATCTTCCAGCTCCCGATCTACGCAATCATGGCGCAACAGGCCCTGCGGAGCAAAGGTCCCGCGCTCAACAAACCCATCGGCCTTGCGTATTACGACCTTGCGGCCAAGACCGATGCGGGCGCCCGCGACGTGGTGCTGTTCAACAGGGACATCCGGAACGATCACCCGTCATCCAAACCCAAAACAAGCCCCAAGACCCCGGATGAATTCGATGCGATCCTGAAACAGAGCCTGGTCAAAGCCCGCATCGCGATAGAAAGCATCCTTGCAGGCACATTCCCTGCAAAGCCGCAGGATGAGAACAAATGCCGATATTGTCCGAATGAGATGATGTGCGAACAGGAGGAATCGTAGTCTTCGAACGACGAGACATGGCAACGAACCCTCTTAACAACAAAGCGAGCAGCAGCGCCATTGAAACGGGAAAATCCGTACATCTTTCCGCCTCTGCAGGGTCCGGCAAGACGCGCGCGCTCAAGGACCGCTACCTCGCGCTTCTGGATGCGCTCGATCGCCGCAAGCTGAACATCGACCAGGCCGTGGCCATCACATTCACGGACAAGGCGGCCGCGGAGATAAAAGAGCGCGTGCTGCACGGCCTGGCCGAGCCCATGCTCAAGAAGATCATCCGCGGCAGGCAGGACCTCCGCATCTCCACGATCCACTCCTTCTGCATGAATCTGTTGAAGCGCTATCCACTCGAAGCCGGGCTGCCGCCGGACTTCGGCGTGCTGGATTCCCGCGACCAGGCATCCAAGATCAGCCAGGCGATCGAAGACACCCTCGAAGCATCCGACCGGGACCCGGTGATCATGAATCCCCTTCTCGGTTTTACGGTGGACGAACTGGTCAAGACGATCGAGTATCTGATCGCCGTCCGGAGCAGGCTCAAGCGCATGGAGATCGATGCAGGCGGACCTGACGGTCTGATCCGATCCGTCAGCAACGGCATGGATATCGGCTTTGCAGAAAACGAGGTCAGGTCGCTCCTCGTCCGACCGGAATGGCGCGCATCGCTTCTCCGTATGGAGCAGCTGCTCCAGGCTGAGGGCGAGGCCTACGATGTGTGTGCAGGCCCCCACCATATCCTGCTCGCAGAAGCATGCAATGCTGAAGCCGCATTCCGGATATCGTCCGAGATGCTGCTGATCTACTTCACCAGAGAAAACGCTCCCCGTAAGCTCACGAAGATCGCCGCGAGCGCTTGTAAGGCAAAGAAGAACAGGAAGGAATACGAGGACCTGTATTTTTCGATCCAGGCAATGCTTTACCAGCTGCGGAACAACTGTGAACGCATTCGCGCCGGACTGGAAGCAGTCAGCATGCTCCGTTTGTATCTGCGGGCGGAAGAGCGGTACCAGGCTGCAAAGCTCAGGGAAGGCCTGCTGGACTTTGACGACCTCGAGATCGGCACCTACCGCCTGCTCCAGAGCTTGGAGTCTCCGGATATCCTCTACTGGCTTGACCGGAAGATCCTTCATTTCCTGGTGGACGAGTTCCAGGACACCAGCGACATCCAGTGGGCGATCCTCGACAAGCTGACCAGCGAGATCTTCTCGGGCAAGGGCGCGGACAAGTTCATGACCCCGACCCTTTTCGTGGTGGGCGACGAGAAACAGTCCATCTACCGCTTTCGGGAAGCGAACTATCGCCTGATCGAGAACGTGCGGCAGAAGATGGAAACGTATCTCTCTCCGGACGCGCGGGAGATACGCACCCTGGAGAAGAACTTTCGGTCCACGACGGAGGTTATCGAGACCGTGAACAGCGTCTTTGCCGGGCTCTGGCAAGGGTCGTATGCGCCGTCGGAAGTCGCTCGAACGGAACACACGGGCAGCGCACGGCTCATCGAGGTCCTGGCCGGCGCAGCGGGCCCGACAGAGGCTGAACTGCTGGCGCGGGAGCTGCGGTCCCTCAAGGAGAACAACACGATCGTCTACGACAGGACGGACGCTGCCTGGGAAACACGGCCCATGACCTACGACGACTGCGCCATCCTCATTCAGTCCCGCACCAGGCTCAAGGAGTACGAAGCAGCGCTGCAGGATGCGGGGGTCCCCTTCCGGGTGGTCGGCGGCATCGGGTTCTACGAGGAAGACGAGATCCAGGCGATCATGAATACGCTCTTTTTCCTGAGGAACAACGACGACAAGCTCGCGCTCGCTGCTGCGCTCACTTCCGCACTCTTCGCTCTGACGGACAAGGACCTGTTCGACCTTACGCAGGACAGTAGGGGAATGCTTTCCGCGCTCAAGGAGCTCAGGCCAGATGCGCATGAGCTCATCCACTCCTGGCAGTCCCTCGCAGGGCTGGTGCCGCTGGCTTCGCTCATGCACACGATCATCAACAATACCGGAGCCTATGTCCGGTTCGGTCGAAAGAGCCCGCAGGCGATCTTCAATATCGACAAGCTGCTCGATACTGCGCGCGATTTCGATCGCCGGGGCTACACCACGCTCCAGGACTTTGTTGACTGGGTCAGGAACATCCGCAGGACCGAACAGCGCGAAGCTGCCGCGGACATGAATCTGCCGGGTGTCCACGGTTCCGTAAGCATCCTGACCGTGCACAAGGCAAAGGGACTCGAGTTCCCGGTTGTGTTCCTGCCCGGCATGAACCAGGTTGCCAAATCGCTTTCCACGGGGCCTGATTCACTGATCCATGACGCGAAAGGGATCGTGCGCATGGCGATCAAGGACTCGTCGAATCCCGTGTACGAAGAGATGTGGAAAGGCGATGAGGGAGAGCAACAGGAGCTCATGCGGGAGCACCAACGGCTCCTGTATGTGGCTATGACGCGGGCCCGCGACCATCTCGTGATGATCGGAACGCTCAGAGATGGTAAAACACCGATCAGCCAGAACACGTGGCTCGACTATCTTCACCGGACCATCCTGGCCGGGCAGGGCAATGGCGATGCCAGCGCTCCCCGCATACTTCACTATTCCTATCCCTCGTGGCAGCCGCAGGACCGCTCCGCAGAACCGGCGCCCATACAGCGATCAACGCAGCCCAGGAGCCCCGGGGTCAGCATCGATGTCCGCGCCGTGCTTGAGAACCTCTCCCCGATCCCCCGCTCCGGAGCAATGGAATGGAAGCGGGCAACCGACTTCAACGCCCCCGAAAGCGGAACAGCAATCTGGCCGGCCGCCCTTCCAGTCCAGGCACCTGTGGTTTCTCCTCTCTTGCGAGGAACAGTGCTGCACCGCTGCCTGGAGGAGTATGCAGGCACAGGCGTGTACGAACTGGACAGTATGCTCCAGCATCCGGAGCTGCTCGCGCTTGACGCTGAAACCCGCAGCCAATTCAGGAACGATGTGGACACTGTTTTACGATCGATCCTGGGGAACAAGGACCTTACGTGGATCTTTGAGCGCGGCCCGGATACGTACTCAGAGCTGCCGTTCCTGTATAATAAACAGAAGAGCATTGTCAGCGGCATCATCGACCGGTTGATCGTGAGGCACAGGAAGGGTTTCGTTGTGGACTATAAATCCATTCTTATTGAGAATGATACAGCGCTCGCCTTCTGGAAAGAACACTATCGCCCTCAGATCGAGCTCTATTGCGAGGCTGCAAAGGACATCTTTGGGTTGGAGAGCGTTGAGGGATACCTCTTGTTTCTGGACAGCAATCGGCTGGAAGTGGTAATGAAGGGATAGTACGGGGGACGGAGTTCAGTGTTCAATGTTCAAAGTGATCATTCATAGTTCAGAAGCGATATACTATAAGTTAAAGCTTCTTCAAAAAGCTTTACCGAGGTGAGTTCCATGAAAGAATATGATGTTATCATCGTCGGCTCCGGCAGCGGGGCGAACGTGATCGAGGATGCGCTGTCGCATGGAAAGACCGTGGCTTTGGTGGACAAGGGGCCGGCAGGCGGCACGTGTCTGAACGTGGGCTGCATACCCACCAAGATGATCGTGTTTCCCGCAGACCGCATCATGGAGATACGCGAATCCGGGAAGCTCGGCATTATTGCCAAGATCCAGAGCATCGACTTTAGCGGGATCATGTCGCGGATGCGAGAATACGTCCGGAACAGCCATGACCACATCCAGGACGGCCTGAACCAGGCAAAGGACTTCGATTACATTCCCGGGGAAGCACAGTTCACTGGAGACCACACGCTTGAGGTGAACGGCACGACAATCAAAGGCAAAATGATCTTCCTGGTCTCCGGCGCGCGGCCGTTCATCCCGGCGATCAAAGGCATAGAAAGCATCGAGTATCTGACGAACGAGAGCGCGCTTCAGCTCACCGAACTTCCCGAAAGTATGGTCATTATCGGCGGTGGATATATCGCCGCGGAATTCGCCCATTTCTTCGAAGCCATGGGCACGGTGGTGACCATTGTTCAGCGAAACGAGCGGCTGGTGACCGAAGAAGAGCCCGAGGTGTCGGCCTTGCTCAAGACCGCCCTATCCCGCCGCATGACCGTGCACACGAACAGCGAAGCTATCGAGGTCCGCCAGCTCGGGAAGGCCACGACGGTCGTGTTCCGGGAGCAGACCAGCGGGAAGCTCAGGGAAGTGACTGCGCAGCGAGTGCTTATTGCCGCTGGCAGGAAGTCGAATGCCGATATCCTTAAGGTCGGGAACACCGGCGTGAACACGGACGATCGGGGCTACATCGTTGTGGACGAGTTCTTTGAGACCTCGAAGAAGAACATCTGGGCGTTCGGCGATGCCATCGGAAAGACGATGTTCCGCCACGCAGCGAATCATGAGTCAGAGCTCGCATGGCACAATGCCGTGCACGGCAAGAAATCACGCATGAACTACCTGACCGTGCCTCATGCGGTTTTTTCCTATCCTGAGATCGCTTCCGTCGGACTGACCGAAGCACAGGCCATCAAGCTCATCGGCAAACACGAGGTGCTTGTCGGCAGAGCACAATACACTGATGTGGCGCGCGGACAGGCGATGAAAGAGACCGAGGGATTTACAAAAGCGATCGTGCACCGGAAGAGCGGAAAGATCCTGGGATATCATATCATCGGGCCGCAGGCCTCGATCCTGATCCAGGAGGTCGTGAACGCAATGGCAGCAAACGGAAACCTCTGGTCAGTGGCCCAAGGGATACACATACACCCGGCGTTGTCGGAAGTGATTTTGAAGGCTTTTGGGAAGCTGGAGGAAGCGAAATAGCTTGTTAGTGGTTATTTGCCGTAAGCTGTTGTAAACGCAATCTGTGACTTTCCTCGCCCGTTTAATAGTGTGCCCCATACCTGCAACGCTGTACAGGATTCATGTTAACCATGCTGTGCGATACTGAGAGCAACAACACATAAACGCCATCATATACTAACGGCTTTTGCGCGCAGAGATAGAGCCGTCCGCTGCAGCACTTGTGTAGCCTGCTAAC
>Ga0315268_10005047_pt1 | contig 14237 bp, 11 predicted proteins | sample C1_top_MG_FD_204535 | JGI IMG/M metagenome (GOLD analysis project Ga0315268, IMG submission 204535) | Sediment microbial communities from Yellowstone Lake, YNP, Wyoming, USA - C1_top | ecosystem: Environmental > Aquatic > Freshwater > Lake > Sediment | place: USA: Wyoming | collected 2017-08-01 | reverse complement strand
CCAATCTTGCTTGGCACCCAGTCTGCATCTTGTTTTACAAGAACATCCAGGCTTTCTAGGAAAGTTTGCGTCGGCAACTCGGGCAGAGCCATGCGGGCGGCGCTGCGCTGGAAGCGCGCGGCGTTTGCCTCGGGACGGAAAAGAGAAATACCACCGTCTGGTTGGCGATAAGCCTTGAGTCCCTCAAAGATCTCTTGCCCATAGTGAAAAACCATCGCTGCAGGATCTAGCGAAATGGGTGCGTATGGCTGTAGCTCGGCCTGGCTCCAACCATCGGCTTCCGTCCATTCGGCAACCACCATGTGATCGGTGTAGTACTTGCCAAATCCAGGCTTTGCCAATTTCTCGGCACGCTCGGCATCCGACACCACATGGGTCGAAGGATTAATTTTGATACTCATCGTTCTATCCCTTCAGTGCCGCAGCAAGCGCACTTCCGATTTCGCTAGTGTTTCTCTTTGTCGTTCCACGTGCAAGCAAATCCTGCGCAACAACTCTTTCAACATCTGCTGCGGCTTCAATCAATCCCAAATGGTTGAGCATCATTGCCACCGACATTACCGTCGCAGTTGGATCAGCCAAACCCTTGCCTGCAATATCAGGAGCTGAACCATGCACCGGTTCAAACATCGACGGGAATTTGCCCGTCGGGTTGATGTTTCCAGATGCGGCCAAGCCGATGCCACCGCAGATTGCGGCCGCAATATCGGTCAAGATGTCACCGAATAAATTATCGGTGACAACTACATCGAATCGCCCTGGATTGGTGACAAAGAACATCGATGCAGCATCAACATGGAGGTACTCAGTTGAAACTAGAGGAAATTCCTTTGCAACTTCATTGAAGGTTCTAGTCCAAAGATCACCAGCATGGGTAAGTACGTTGTTCTTGTGCACCATGGTGACCTTCTTACGCTCACGAACCATGGCGCGAGCAAAGGCGTCGCGGATGACACGTTCTGCACCACGACGGGTATTCAGACTCTCCTCGGTGGCGATTTCGGCATCGGTGCCCTGCGCGAGAAAGCCGCCGGCGCCAACATACGGTCCTTCGGTTCCTTCACGGACCACAATAAAGTCAAGGGAATCGACCCCTGCCAATGGCGAGGTGACCCCTGGATACAAACGAGCCGGGCGCAAGTTCACGTAGTGATCAAAGGCAAAACGCAGTTTCAGAAGCAATCCCCGCTCGAGAACTCCGCTGGGAACGGTCGGATCTCCTACTGCCCCAAGCAGAATTACATCGCTCTTTGCCAATTCATCCATAACCGATTGAGGCAGAACCTCCCCGGTGCGGTGCCAGAAACTTGCCCCAAGATCATACGAAGTCTTAGAGAAAGTAAGGGTGTACTTCGCGCTGACAGCGTCGAGTACTTTCAACCCTTCAGCAACAACTTCCGGGCCGATCCCGTCTCCGCCGATGACAGCTAGATTAAAAGTCTTCTTTGTCATCAAATCATGCACCCAACGTCACTGAGCGAACCAAATTTGCACCGGTTTCTCGGGCAAGAGAGTCGAGAACCGTTGGCATAACAGGAGAGTCCACGGTAATGGCCATGAGTGCTTCGCCACCTTCATGGTTACGGGCAACTTGCATACCGCCGATATTGATTGACTCTTCCCCAAGAATATTTCCAACAGTGCCGACAACACCTGGACGATCCGCATAGCGCATGAAGATCATGTTCTCAGTCGGTACAAGGTCCAGATCGTATGAATCAATGGCAACGATCTTCTGCACTTGACGAATTCCCATCAAGGTTCCACTGACAGTGATCTTCACCCCACGAGACAATGCCGCATTCAGGGTGACGATGTTTCGATGATCTGGTGAAACTTCATCGGCAGTCACCGTGGTCCCCAACCCTCGCTCTTGAGCAAGTCCCGGAGCATTCACATACGTGACATCTTCAGCGCCAAGTCCCAGGAGTGCACCCTTGAGGGCACTAATTGCCAGTACGGAGCAATCGTGCGTGGCGATCTCGCCGTGCACTGCTACTTCGATGTTGACTGGAACCTCTCCAGCCAAGCCGATCAATACGCCGGCCAGTTTTTCAACCAGAGGCAACGCAGGGCGCACGTCTTCATGAATTATTCCGCCCTTTACGTTGACCGCATCTGGCACGAGTTCGCCTGCAAGGGCTTTGCGAACTGATACCGCAACTGCGATTCCTGCCCGCTCCTGCGCTTCATCAGTAGATGCCCCAAGGTGTGGTGTTGCTACAACTTGATCCAGCCCAAACAGTGGCGAGTCGGTGCACGGCTCGGTAGAGAAAACGTCAAGCCCGGCACCTGCAACACGACCCTCGGTAATTGCATTGAACAGAGCCAATTCATCAAGAACGCCACCGCGTGCAGCGTTGATGATGCGCACTGTTGGCTTAACTTTCTTAAGGGCCTCAACGCCGATGAGATTTGCGGTCTCTTTGGTCTTGGGCAAGTGGATTGTGATGAAATCACTGATTCCCAATAACTCATCCAGATCAACCAGGCGCACGCCCAACTGTGCCGCACGCGCTGGCTGCAAGTACGGATCGTAGGCAACGACTTTCATACCAAATGCCTGCATGCGAGCTGCTACCAACTGCCCAATACGGCCAAATCCAACGATACCCAGAGTCTTTTCAAACAACTCGACCCCTGTGTGCTTCGAACGGGCCCACTTGCCTGCACGCAAAGCAGCATGCGCCGGTGAAATGTGGCGCGCCGATGCAAGCAACAAAGAGATCGCAAGTTCTGCAGCGCTGACAATGTTGGATGTTGGTGCGTTTACAACCATGACTCCAGCGGCGGTTGCTGCGGGGATCTCTACGTTATCGAGGCCAACGCCTGCGCGGGCAATTACTTTCAGGCCTTTTGCAGCACCTATTGCCTCTGCATCCATCTTTGTTGCAGAGCGAATGAGTACGGCATCTACCCCTTTTCCTAGTGCTTCCAGAAGCTCGGTGCGGTTTGCTCCATCGCAATGGCGCACCTCAAAATCTGGCCCTAACGCATCCAGCGTTGCGGGACTAAGTTCTTCGGCAATCAGTACGACGGGTTTAGCCACGTTCTGCACTGCCTTCTGTGTAATCGTCCTTGGGGTTCTTAACCCAGGACATCATCTTGCGAAGTTCGCGGCCCACGGCCTCAATTGGATGCGCCGCACCCTTAGCGCGAAGCGCTTTGAATTCAGGCGCACCGGCGTCTTGATCATCGATGAAGCGCTTGGCGAATGCACCGCTTTGGATGTCGGCCAAGACTGCCTTCATGTTCTCTTTCACATGTGGATCGATCACGCGAGGACCTGAAACATAATCGCCGTATTCGGCAGTGTCAGATACTGACCAGCGCTGCTTTGCGATTCCGCCTTCGTACATCAAGTCGACGATGAGCTTGAGTTCGTGCAAGCACTCGAAGTATGCAACTTCTGGTTGGTAACCGGCCTCAACAAGAGTCTCAAATCCGTACATCACCAACTGCGATGCGCCACCGCAAAGCACTGACTGCTCACCAAATAGATCGGTCTCAGTTTCTTCAGTGAAGGTTGTCAAAATGCCGCCGGCGCGAAGTCCGCCGATCGCTTTGGCATATGAAAGAGTCAATGGCCAAGCTTTTCCAGTTGAATCTTGCTCGACAGCAACGATGACAGGAACTCCACGGCCTGCGGAAAATTCTCGGCGTACCAAGTGCCCTGGACCCTTTGGTGCGACCATGCAGATATCGACGTTGGTTGGCGGCTTGATGTATCCGAAACGGATGTTGAATCCGTGACCAAAGAAGATGGCGTCGCCATCTTTGAGGTTGGGAAGAATGGATTCGGCGTAGATGTGGCGCTGAACAGGGTCCGGAGCAAGGATCATGATGACCGTGGCCTCTTTGACGGCTTCGGCGACGGAAACTACGCGAAGCCCCTCTGCCTCTGCCTTCGCACGTGACTTCGAGCCATCGGCCAAGCCGACACGAACATCGACCCCACTATCACGAAGGTTCAACGCATGAGCGTGGCCCTGCGAGCCATAGCCAATAACGGCGACCTTTCGACCTTGAATAATGGACAGGTCTGCGTCTTCGTCGTGATACATCGTTGCCACGGTGTTCTCCCTTTTCTTATTCTTTGGTTTTCTTAATTCTGGTAATCGGCTTGCGTGCTGATTTCATGGAGCGTCGAGATTCCCTGTGCGCTAAGCGTACGGTCTGAAAGAGCGGCCGTGCCACGCTCGAGTGCCACCAAGCCCGACTGAACCAATTCCTTGATTCCGAATGGCGTCAGATCTCTGAGTAGCGCTTCGATGTGAACGCTCTCTGCGGTGCATTCGATCGTGAGTGCCTCCTCATCTTCATCGACCACTTTGGCATCAAAACGAGCAACAATGGCTAGGACCTCATCCATCTTGGTAGCTGCAACCTTCACGAGTAGCAGCTCGCGATGGACGGTTGAGGCCACCGGCATCTCGGAGATCGCGATGACATTTACTAATTTGTAAACCTGAGCCATCACTTGATCAAGAACATGGCCTTCGACGTTGAGAACAATCGTCATTCGCGACAGGTCAGGATTTTCTGTCGGACCGACCGCGAGTGAATCGATGTTGTATGCGCGGCGCGAGAAGAGCGAGGCCACACGCGCAAGAACACCAGGGCTATTTTCAACGAGAACTGCGAGCGTATGTTTACTCATCACAACTCCTGCGAATCCCAGTCGGGGGCCAATCCCCGAGCGATCATAATGTCGTCATTTGATGCGCCAGCGGCAACCATCGGCCAGACCATTGCATCTTTGAAGACTCGGAAATCAACAACCACTGGTTGATCGTTGATCGCCATTGCTTCCTTGATCACTGCATCCACGTCTTCGGCACGCTCGCAACGAAGACCGACGCAGCCCATCGCGTCAGCCAACTTCACAAAGTCGGGGATGAACTTGGACTGCAGAGAAGTATTTGAATATCGGCTTTCGTAAAACATGGTTTGCCACTGGCGAACCATGCCCAGGCTCTCATTGTTGATGATCGCCACCTTGATCGGAATGTTGTTGAGAGCGCAGGTAACCAACTCTTGATTGGTCATCTGGAAACAACCGTCTCCATCAATTGCCCACACCGTTGTATCAGGCATTCCGACTTTGGCGCCCATGGCCGCAGGTACTGCGTACCCCATTGTGCCTAGTCCGCCTGAGTTCAACCACGTCCGTGGGTTCTCATATTTCACGAACTGCGAAGCCCACATCTGATGCTGGCCAACTCCTGCAACATAAATCGAATCAGGCCCTGCTATGGCACCGATTCTCTCAATCACGTACTGAGGTGAAAGTGATCCATCTTCAGGAGTTGTGTACCCCAGTGGATACGTCTCACGCAGAGATGACATCTGTCTCCACCACGCGGTGAGATCTGGTTTTGATTTCTTGAACTCTGCCTGCACTGCAGGAATGAGCGCCTTGATCGTGTACATCAGGTCGCCGATAACTGCGACGTCGGCATAACGGTTCTTCCCGATTTCGGCGGGGTCGATGTCGGCGTGAATGACCTTGGCATTTACTGCGAAGGAGGAGAGCTTTCCGGTGACTCGGTCATCAAAGCGAGCGCCCAGTGTTATGAGTAGATCTGCCTTCTGCAGTGCAGTGACCGCAGCGACCGTTCCATGCATACCGGGCATGCCCAGGTGCTGAGGATGGCTGTCAGGGAAAGCTCCGCGGGCCATCAAAGTGGTGACTACTGGTGCTCCGATAAGTTCGGCAAGTCGCATCAATTCTTTATGTGCATTCGCCTTGATGACGCCACCACCCACAAAAAGGACCGGCTTGGAAGATTTGGCGATGAGAGCAGCAGCATCGCGGATGGCTTCATCCTCTGGTTCAACCTGCGGCTTGTAGCCGGCCAATTGAATCTTGGTTGGGTATTTGAATGTTGTCATCTTCTGCAGCGCGTCTTTGGCAATGTCGACAAGTACTGGTCCGGGCCGACCCGTACTTGCGATATGGAATGCCTCCGCAATTGCGCGAGGGATGTCATCTGGATCAGTGATCAAGTAGTTGTGCTTTGTGATCGGCATCGTGATGCCGCGAATATCGGCCTCTTGAAAGGCATCGGTACCGATTGCCGCCGAAGGAACTTGACCCGTGATGGCAACTAGGGGAACCGAATCCATCTGAGCATCAGCCAAAGCTGTAACCAAGTTGGTTGCTCCAGGGCCGGAGGTAACGATGCAAACGCCAGTTCGGCCAGTTGCTTGGGCGTAACCCGTGGCTGCGTGCCCTGCCCCTTGCTCGTGGCGCACCAGGATGTGGCGGATCTTAGAATCGAAGATCGGGTCGTAGGCGGGCAAGATGGCGCCACCTGGAATTCCAAACATGACATCTACGCCGGCGGCCTCTAAGGACTTCACGAGGCTGGCCGCCCCAGTCATTTCTTTGCTCATCTACCCACTCCTTCCCACACAATCGAAAATTCGCGCCTTTAAATGCAAAAACCCTCAGTGATAACTGAGGGTAGCGCGGGATCTGATTTTGCTAGATCGCGCGCTTTTCAATCACTACTGATGTCTTCACGCGCATATTCTCGTATGCGCGTGAAGCACCGTCAACCCTTTGAGATTGCGATCTCATAATGTGAGAAGTGATCTTAGTCGCAGACAGCGCCTTTGCTAGCTGACCCAACCAACTTTGCATACTTGGCAAGAACACCGCGGGTGTACTTGTGCGGAACTGGAGTGAAATTCTCACGGCGTTTGGCCAACTCGGCTTCATCTACCAAGAGATCAAGGGTGCGCTCGATGATGTTGATGCGAACGCGGTCGCCATTTTCAACGAACGCGATCGGCCCGCCGAGTGATGCCTCCGGTGCAACATGGCCGACACATAGACCAGTTGTTCCTCCAGAGAAGCGACCATCTGTCAGCAAGAGAACAGATTTACCTAGACCTGCACCCTTGATTGCGCCGGTGATCATCAACATCTCGCGCATGCCAGGACCGCCCTTGGGGCCCTCATAGCGAATGACCACAACATCGCCTGCTTGGATGTTTCCGCTTTCCAAGGCATCCATCGCCTGCTGTTCACGCTCGAATACTTTGGCTGGCCCTTCAAAGAGATCGACGTCAACACCGGCGGTCTTTGTCACTGCACCTTCTGGTGCAAGAGAACCCTTAAGAATTGTGAGCCCACCACCGAGTGAGAGCGGCTTGGAAATCGCATGCAAGATTGCCCCATCTGGATCGGGCGGTGCTACATCTGCCAAGTTCTCAGCCATCGTCTTGCCAGTCACGGTCAATACATCGCCATGCAATAAACCGGCATCCAGCAATGCCTTCAACACAACAGGGACGCCACCGACTTTGTCCATGTCGCTCATGACGAATCGGCCGAACGGCTTGAGGTCACCGAGCAATGGCACCTTAGAACCGATGCGATGGAAGTCATCAAGGGTGAGATCAACATCGGCTTCATGTGCAATGGCCAGCAAATGAAGAACCGCGTTGGTCGATCCGCCCAATGCCATTACCGCAGTGATCGCGTTTTCAAATGCAGGCTTTGTAAGAATGTCGCGAGTGGTGATTCCTTGACGGATCAATTCCACAACGGCAGCACCTGCTTTCACAGAGTACGCATCGCGACGGCGATCAACAGCCGGTGGCGCAGCAGAGCCTGGAAGTGAAAGACCGATTGCCTCCCCCACCGTTGCCATTGTGTTCGCGGTGTACATACCGCCGCATGCGCCTTCGCCTGGGCAAATTGCGCGCTCGATTTGATCAAGTTTTTCCTGAGTAATCAGACCGCGAGCGCAAGCCCCGACTGCTTCGAATGCGTCAATGATTGTTACGTCTTTGCCGTCGACTTGCCCCGGCAACGTAGATCCTGCATAGACAAAAACGCTAGCTACATCGATGCGAGCCGCAGCCATCATCATTCCTGGCAATGATTTATCGCAACCGGCGAATGTCACCATTCCATCAAGGCGCTCTGCTTGCATGACCGTCTCAACAGAATCTGCAATTACTTCGCGTGATACCAACGAGAAGTGCATCCCTTCGTGGCCCATTGAGATGCCGTCAGAGACAGAGATGGTTCCGAACTGCATTGGGAATCCGCCGGCATCAATGACGCCTTGTCGCGAGGCCTTTGCCAGGCGATCAAGGGAAAGATTGCAGGGGGTAATTTCATTCCACGAAGAGACGATGCCGATCTGGGGCTTGACCCAGTCGCCGTCCTTCATACCCACCGCGCGCAACATTCCGCGTGCGGGTGCGCGTTCCATTCCGTCTGTGACTAGGCCTGACCGTGGCTTCATTGTGCTCATTGGGCAATCGTAGGCGATCAAATGGGTAGCGGCATAAAGACTGCCTCCGCTCATTTATCGAGCGGAGGCAGTCTGGTGATATGCCCCTGACGGGACTCGAACCCGTATCGCCAGCTTCGTTGGTGTTGTGTATTAGTGCTTTATTAATTGAGTTACTACCTAAAGCCTCGAGAGAATGTCTCGGGGCTTTGGTGTTTCTAAAAACCCGATTCCGCAAGCCAATTGGACCTTGATTTGCCTCCTCACTTACGATACGGTACGGTATCGTTTCGTAACGTTAAGGAGGCGCCCATGAGTATCACTTCACTAATCGGCCGCCCCCGTGACACTTCTCGCGATGTGGCCATTGAGAAAGCAGCCATCGAACTGCTCCGAGAAGTCGGTTACGAGCAGATCACCATCGAATCAGTCGCTCTGCGGGCCCATGTCAGCAAGGCCACCATTTACCGACGATGGAAGAACAAAGCGGAACTCATAACCGATTCAGTTCATCACTACGCCTTCTGCAAGGCCCCCACTATCGATACTGGATCCCTTCGGGGCGACCTCATCGAAGTAATTTCAGAAAAAGTTAAGACGATGAAGAGCGCAGATGGCCAGTTGATCGCGGGTCTGATGTGTATGGCCCGAACAGATACCGATCTTGGCAGCGTCCTGACTCAATCGCTGGCCGATTATGCCAGCACGGCTCATTCGGCCATCTTTGATCGAGCGATTTCGCGAGGAGAAATCCCCAAAGAAGCAAAACGCGAATTGATCCTGCAAATAGTTCCAGCAGTAATCAGCTTTCGGGTATTCATGTCCCATCAGAGCATCAGTCGCAAATTTATCGAGAACATCGTCGATGACGTTCTCATTCCAGTTTTAAAGCACAGCAGCAAATAATCCGTCGCAAGCAGCAATCCACGAGGAGATACACGTGCCCCAATTAGCAACAGAGTTAAATAAAGAAATGCCCGAAGAAGGTCTCGATCCCAAACGGTGGAAGGCTCTTTTTGTTATTGCCATTGCGCAGTTAATGGTCATTCTCGATTCATCAATCGTCAACATCGCAATTCCCAGCGCAAAGATTTCTTTGCACATCTCCAATGCCAACCAGCAATGGGTAATTACTTCCTACACCTTGGCCTTCGGCTCCCTCCTTCTCCTAGGTGGTCGTATCGCTGACTATGTTGGACGCAAAAAGATATTCATCATCGGCCTACTTGGTTTTGCCAGCGCATCCGCCCTTGGCGGAATCGCTTCAACCCAAGCGTTGCTATTCGCAGCACGCGGATTGCAAGGCGCTTTCGGCGCACTATTGATGCCTGCAGCGCTTTCACTTCTCAACGTCACCTTCACTGTTCCAAGAGAGCGCGCAAAAGCCTTCGGCGTCTATGGTGGAATCTCTGGCGGAGGAGCGGCTATCGGCCTCATCCTTGGTGGAACCCTCACCGAATACGCCAACTGGCGCTGGTGCCTGGGCGTAAACGTCCCGATAGCGATCTTGGCTGCAGTGCTCGCTCGTCCCTATATCAAGGAATCCAAAGCAGTAGGTGATCGCAGTTACGACATCCCCGGTGTCCTCACCGCCACCGCAGGTCTGTTCTCACTTGTCTACGGATTCACTCTGGCAGCAAAAGATGGATGGACAGATGGTCACACCCTCTTGTTCTTCGCACTTGCCGCACTATTCCTCACCACATTTATCGCCATTGAAATGCGGGTGAAGAACCCGTTGCTACCGATGCGAATTCTTGCTGAACGTAACCGCGCGGGTTCCTACCTTGGTTCCTTGTTCGTGTCATCTGGCTTGTTCTCCATGTTCCTCTTCCTTGGCCTCTACCTGCAGGTGATTTTGGGGTACACGCCGCTTCACACCGGCTTTGCATTCTTGCCGTTCTCGATCGGAATCATTCTCTTCGCTGGTCTTGCCGCAAAGTTGCTACCGAAGACTGGCCCACGTCCATTGATGATCTGGGGACTTCTCCAGGCAACAGTGGGACTCGTTCTTCTGACTCGAATCACCACGCATACGGCCTACCTCACTCACGTACTGCCTTCGCTAATCATCATGAGCACCGGAATGGCCCTTGTCTTTATTCCAATGGCCACCACTTCACTTCATGGAATCGGAAGCCACGATTCGGGTGTCGGAAGTGCAATGCTCAATACCAGCCAGCAAATTGGCGGATCACTTGGTACTGCATTGCTCAATACCATCGCAGCAACCGCCACTGCCAGCTATATCGCAATCCACGGTGCCGCTAGCAGGGCTGATCAATTTGCAGCCCTTACCCATGGCTACACCGAGTCATTCAAGTTTGGTGCAGGCTTGTTGCTCACCGGTGCAGTTGTTCTCTTCTTCACAATCAAGATCGGTCGTGACTCACTCGTCGAGACTGACCTGATTGTCGCAGCGCACTAACTAGTAATTAGTTAGACGCTTGACCGCTAGTACTACCAAAGGTCAATCGTTTTACTTTTGACCTAAATGGCCAAGTAGAAGCTCCCGCACGCGGGCAGCATCTGCTTGGCCTTTGGTGTCTTTCATGACTGCACCGATGAGTGCGCCTGCCGCTGGAATATTTCCGTTGCGCACTTTCTCAGCGGTGTCAGGTTGTGCAGCAATGGCGCGCTCAATTGCAGCCATCAATGCCGATTCATCAGAGACAACTTTGAGCCCACGAGATTGAATTACTTGAGCAGGCTTTCCTTCACCGTTGATGACACCTTCGACGACTTGGCGGGCCAACTTGTCGGTGAGTTCGCCCTTTTCAATGAGGGCGACGATTTCAGCGACATCGGTAGGTGCAATCGAAAGATCTGAAAGTACAACTTCCTTCTCATTGGCAATACGTGAGATCTCACCCAGCCACCATCCACGCGCACGCGCGGGATCGGCGCCGAGTTTCACAGTCGCTTCGACAATATCGAGAGCGTCAGCATTGATCATCGCCGCCATCTCTTTATCTGGCACCGACCACTCTGCCTGCAATCTCTTGCGACGCTTGGTTGGCTCCTCTGGCAATGTTGCTCGCAATTTCTCAATCCACGCAGCATCTGGCTCAACAGGAACCAGGTCTGGCTCTGGGAAGTAGCGGTAATCCTCTGCCTGCTCCTTCGAGCGGCCAGAGCGAGTTAATCCGCTCTCCTCTTGGAAGTGGCGGGTTTCCTGAACAACTCTTTTGCCTGCATTGAGCAATTCAGCGTGGCGGATCATTTCTCCGCGGACTGCTCGCTCGACAGACCTAAGTGAGTTCACGTTCTTGGTCTCGCTGCGAGTACCCAATTTTTCCTCGCCAATTAATCGCAATGAGACGTTGGCATCGCAACGAAGCGAGCCCTGTTCCATGCGCACATCGCTGACGTCGAGGGATCGAAGGATGGTCTGCAATTCTGCGACGTAAGCCTTGGCAACCTCAGGTGCATATTTGCCGGTGCCAGGAACAATTTTGGTGACGATCTCGACCAAAGGAATTCCTGCGCGGTTAAAGTCAAGGAGTGAGTAGTCGGCTCCATGAATGCGACCTGTCGCCCCGCCCATGTGGAGAGACTTTCCGGTGTCCTCTTCCATATGCGCGCGCTCGATTTCAACGCGGAACTGCTTCGGACCTTCGTCGGTGTCGATCTCAACATCGACATAGCCGTTAACACAGATCGGCTCGTCGTACTGTGAAATCTGGAAGTTCTTTGGCATATCGGGATAGAAATAATTCTTCCTCGAAAAGCGACTATACGGCGCCACCGTACAGTGCAACGCCAGGCCAATCTTGATTGCTGACTCGATCGCCTTCTCATTAACAACTGGCAACGCGCCTGGCATTCCCAAACAAACCGGGCATGTCTGAGTGTTTGGTTCGGCTCCAAAAACCGTTGCGCATCCGCAGAACATCTTCGATTTCGTGTTCAGCTCAACGTGAACTTCAAGACCGAGTACGGGCTCGTACTTGGCGATTACATCTTCATAAGAAAGGCTCACTTCGCACCTCCCAATGCAGGAATTTGCGAGAGCAATGGAGCGCCCCACTTCGTCAGCAACTCTGCTTCAAGCGCAGCTCCAACTGAATACAGCCTCTGATCCTGCATCGCGGGCGCCATGATCTGGAAGCCGACTGGCAAGCCATCTTCAGGTGCAAGACCACAAGGCAAACTCATGCCGCCGATTCCTGCCATGTTTACCGGAATTGTTGCAATGTCGTTGAGGTACATCGCCAGCGGATCATCTACCTTGTCACCGATTTTGAAGGCAGTGGTTGGTGTCGTTGGGGAAACCAATACGTCAGCTTTGCTAAACGCCTTTGTGAAATCCTCGATGATCAACGTACGGACCTTCTGCGCGCTTCCGTAATAAGCGTCGTAATAACCCGATGAGAGCGCATATGTACCAAGAATGACGCGGCGCTTTACTTCTCGTCCAAAACCGACTTCGCGAGTTAAGTTCATAACCAACTCAGCTGAGACGCCATCCTCATCCCCTACTCGCAAGCCGTAACGCATGGCGTCAAAGCGGGCCAAGTTGGACGAACACTCACTAGGTGCAATTAAGTAGTAAGAAGCCAATGCGTATTCAAAGTTGGGGCAAGATACTTCAACGATTTCAGCCCCAGCGCTTGCAAGCAACTCAAGAGACTCTTCAAAGCACGAACGAACACCAGCTTGGTATCCCTCTCCGTTGAGTTCCTTCACATAACCGATCTTCACGCCCTTTACATTGCCATTTCGAGCTGCATGGACAACCTGTGGCACTGGTGCGTTAATGCTCGTTGCATCCTTTGGATCGTGACCCGCCATCACCTCATGCAATAGAGCCGCGTCTAGAACAGTTCGCGCGCACGGACCTGCCTGATCCAGACTCGAAGAAAAGGCAATAAGGCCGTATCGAGATACCCCGCCATAGGTCGGCTTCACTCCAACAGTTCCAGTGACCGCCGCCGGTTGACGAATAGATCCACCTGTATCGGTACCGATTGCTAATGGCGCTTCAAATGCCGCCAAGGATGCAGAGGAGCCTCCACCTGATCCACCAGGAATTCTCGAAAGATCCCATGGGTTATGGGTTGGTCCGTATGCTGAGTTCTCAGTAGATGAACCCATTGCGAATTCGTCCATGTTAGTTTTTCCGAGAATGACAATGCCAGCATCTTTCAACTTCGTGACAACAGTTGCGTCATACGGTGGACGCCAGCCTTCAAGAATCTTCGAACCCGCGGTGGTGGGAATTCCCTTTTGAACCATGACATCTTTAAGTGCAAGTGGCACTCCAGCAAGCGGCCCAACTTTCTCACCGTTGGCACGTGCTTTATCTACAGCTCTTGCCTGCGCCATCGCACCTTCATGATCTAGATACAGGAATGCATGTACATCTGCATCAACTTCCGCAATTCGATCAAAGTGCTGCTGAGTTAATGCTTCCGAAGTGATCTCCCCAGAAGCCATTGCCTCTGACATCTCATGAGCGGAACGAGTAATCATTTACTCTTCCCCCAAAATCTGAGGCACTCGGAATCGGCCATCCTCTTTGGCTGGAGCTCCCGACAGAGCCTGTTCTGGAGTCAGGCTTGACACGACAACATCGGGACGAGTCACATTGCTAATTGGCACCGGATGAGACGTGGGCTTTATGTCAGGGGTGGCAACCTCCTGGACACGGGCAACGGCGTTAAGAATCACGTCCATTTCCGTGGCTAGGTGGTCCAATTCGGAATCTGTCATCTCGATCCTCGCCAAGCGGGCGAGGTTTGCGACGTCACTACGCGACAAAGTGGTCATGGGGCGGAGTCTATAAGAACGGCGACTAACGGCGAATTTGGCCTCAGTGGAAGCATCATTCATGTGAGCGGAGATTTTCGGGGTTATCCCCGAAAATCGGTTAACCGCGATGGAAATTCTCAAAATACTCCCCGTGCCTGAAAAGTCAGAGTTGTAGACCGCAAAACTTTAGTTATCAATGAACCTCAACTAGTCAAGAAACCTATAATG
>Ga0315268_10005046_pt1 | contig 14238 bp, 10 predicted proteins | sample C1_top_MG_FD_204535 | JGI IMG/M metagenome (GOLD analysis project Ga0315268, IMG submission 204535) | Sediment microbial communities from Yellowstone Lake, YNP, Wyoming, USA - C1_top | ecosystem: Environmental > Aquatic > Freshwater > Lake > Sediment | place: USA: Wyoming | collected 2017-08-01 | reverse complement strand
TCCTTCCGGATTCCGATGCCTGTGTCAGCAACCTTGACGACGATGATGTGCTTATCATCTCTTACTGTGAGTCGTATTCTGCCGCCTTCAGGCGTGAACTTCGACGCGTTGTTGAGCAGATTCATCAAAACTTGGCTCAGCCTTACGTGGTCCCCAAGAGTCAGCAACGGTCTCCTTGGAACTGCGACGTTGAAGTTCTGCTTCTTCGCTTTTATGAAGGGTTTGATTTCACTGGCAGCGTGCTTTATGATCTCTCTGAAATCGATTGTTTGCAGATTCACCTGAAGCTTGCCAGATTGTAGGCGCTGAACATCCAGTAGTTCATCGGTTAGACTAGCCAGTCGGTCAGTGTTTCGCTTCACCACTTCCAGATTCGACTTGACTCCACTGGAGACAGGTCCAGACTCCCCCGAGAGGACGAGGTCCAAGTAGCCGCTAATGGAGATGAGGGGTGTTCGAAGCTCATGAGTCACAGCAGAAATGAAGCGGTCCTTAATCTCATCCATCTCTTTCTCTTCGGATATGTCGGTCCAATAGCCCATGACCTCAACCGGTTTCCCAGTTGCATCGCGAATCGCCTTCGCCTGTTCACGTATCCACAGATAGTTTCCGTCTTTGTGCAGAAACCGGTATTCGAAAGTGTGCTCTCCTTCCTTCCACAGGAGGGGTAACTCCGCATAATACCGGCGTAAATCGTCAGGATGAACGCGATCCTGCCATATTTCAGGATGGCCAATGATATCCTGCGGCCTGAAGCCAAGCAGCGAAACGACGCTCCTGCTCATGTAGGTTGCATCATAATCAGAGAAATCAGGACGAGGCCTACCCGTATAGATGACCGCCGGGTTAGACGTGATCAGATGCTCCAATCTGTCTCTGGCCGCTCGAAGCTCCTCCTCCATCAGCTTGCGCTGAGTGATGTCTGAGAACACACCGTCTGCGTACTGTACGCCATCTTTCTCGTAGCTTGACACTGCTCTATCGTGAACCCAGATCCACAATCCGTCTTTTCGCTGAATTCTGTATTCAACGTCAAACGTCTTGTTTTCTCTGAATAGGGATTGAAACGCATCCTTCACGCGCTCAACATCATCAGTGTGGATTCTTCCCAGCCGATGAGTATCGCCTGCCTCGCAGACCTCCTCTGGCGTGTATCCATACACTCTTGCCACATTTGCGCTGATGAACACAGTATTACCTTTCTCATCGGCAGTCCATGTGACATCCGGTATGTTTTCAACAAGAGAACGATACTTCCGCTCGCTCTCAGCGAGCTTCTTCGTCCTCTTGAGAACCAACTGCTCGAGATTCAGTGAATAGCGTTTGAGTTCCTCCACCATCCGCTTGCGTTCGGTGATGTCGCGGTTTATGCCCACAAGCCCTATGATTTTGCCGTGATCGTCCCGCAATGGCACTTTGGTTGTCAAGAGCCAATGTGTTTTGCCCTCCGGATCTATTGTACGTTCCTCTCGATTGAGCAGAGGTTGGCCTGACCGAATCACCGCTTGTTCATCGGCGTAGTAGCTGGCTGCCAGTTCTGGCGGGAAAATGTCGTAGTCCGTCTTCCCAACGATCTCGTCCGGTGTCTTCGCCCGCAGGAGGTGCGCATGTGCAAGGTTGCTAATCACAAATCGGCTCTCGGTGTCTTTGATGAAAATGTTGTCGGGTATGTTGTCTATCAGCGTGCGTAATAGGTTCCGCTCATTCGCCAACGCCTCCTCTGCCTGTTTGCGTTCAGTAATGTCGAATGAGACGTTGGCTAGATACTGTGGCTTTCCGGTGTTGGGGTCCTTTATTGTGAATGTGGTTGCGTGTACGTCGGTCAGTTGGCCGGATTTGAGGTTGCGGTATTGTAGGTCGCCCTCCCATGTGCCTCCGCTCATCAGTGCGGGCAGGAGTTCATTCTCCACTGTCTTCTGTAGGTGGTCTGGTATGGCCTGTATGATGTTTACGCGTTGAACCTCCTCAGGATTGACGCCGAGCATCTTGGCGCCTGCTTCGTTGAGGAAGATCATCTTCCCGTCGGGCGTGGCTATGTTGATGAGTTCGCTGCTGTGCCTGACCACGGATGCCAGCTTCTGCAGCTCTTCCTCCGCCGCCTTGCGCTCGGTGACATCACGGCCCAGCGCGACGGATCCGATCTCTTTGCCATGCTCGTCGAGTAGGTTTCGTTCGTTCCAGGATATGATCCTGGTTTGGCCGTCTTTCCGCCTGATTCTGGTCTCTACGTTCTCATCAACTCTTCCGCTTCGAACTAACTCGGCGACCGACTCAGTGATGCTTTTCCGATACTGCTCGTCTGGGTAGAGCCATTCCCATATCTTCCCGTGCCCTACAACTTCTTCTCGTGAGTAGCCGCTGATCGCTTCAGCTGCCTTGTTCCAGATCAGAACGTTCGCTTTCTCGTCGAGTACATCAAGCCAAACGTTCGCATTATCGATAATGCTCTCCCGTAGCTGGCTAAGCTTTCTAAGCTCTTCCTCCATCTGTTTGCGTTCGGTGATGTCCGTGATGATCGATACGAATCCGATTGTTTCACCTTGAGTTTTGAGCCTTGTAGGTCTAGTCCAGAGATGGCGAACACTACCGTCCCTGCGTACCGCTCTGAACTCTATGTCCTGCGCTTTCTCTGATGATGAATAGCCTTGCAAGAACAGGCCTAGCACCCTGTCTCTGTCCTCTGCATGCAGACAGTCAAGGAACGGTCGACCCGAAAGCTCCTTGATAGAGTAGCCCATCAGATCAGCGAAAGCCCTATTCACATAGGTGAGGCAGCCTGTCAGGTCAGTGACGCTAACAGGTGCAGCGGTATCCTCGACTAGGCTGCGAAACCTTTCCTCGCTCTCACGTAGCGCCTGCTCCGTTCTCTTGCGTTCGGTGATGTCGCGGAAGCTCCACACTCTTCCAACGATCTCTTCTCCTATTCGTTGAGGTTGTGAGTAGCGTTCGAACACTCTGCCGTCCTTGAACCATAGAAGATCAAATGATTCCCTCTCAGGTTCGGAATACAGTTCCCGCGTCTTCTCAAGAAACTGCTCTGGATCTTCAAGCTGATCCGAGACAAACTGCCGCAACTTTGGGCTATCCTTGGCTTCTAAAAGAGGTTGCGGTATGCGCCACATTTCAGCGAACCTAAGGTTGAAGGTACTCACTTTTCCATTTCTGTCGACTACGAGGATTCCATCCGCGGTTGATTCCAAGGTCGCGCGAAGAAGCGAGAAAGATTCCCGGAGTGCATCCTCAGCGAGCATTCTATAGGTACGGTCAGGTTCTTCTTCTAGTTCTCTTTCCTCAACCATCCATCTTCACCAAGAACCAGCAACGACTCGTCCAGAACATCAAGGAAAGTCACCACTGGGTGACGAGAATGCCCCAGTACAGGACTAAGCATGATCACCGCGCGGGTAAACCTATAGTATATACCGGGACGCTCCCTTTCGCCTACGTCTAGGGATTCTGACCTTCCTGGCCTGACTGTCGGGGAGGATCGCTCAGCTTGGGTTCTCAAAGCGAAGAACAGCATCCCTCCGGGCCGTGGTGGCGCTGCTCTGCCGTCTTACGCGGTGGGGCCAGCGAGGGCGCAAATCACATTTCGAACCAACAAGAATCTCTGGACACTGTCGTCATAGCTCCACAAGATACGCTGACGGGTATTTTCGACGGAAGTGCAACGAAGTGTTGCCCAGCAAAGCGTTGGGGGCGTCCAATCCCAGTTCAGACACCTTCCGTGCCTCAGCTACTCTGAACCCAGGTTGACCCCTAGTTCCATTTTGCGTCTGAGACTCTCCGTTCTCACTCTCAACCTAATGGTCTTGGCCTACTAACATGAGGAGAGACATGCCTGTAACCCATGGCAGTCACCTTCGATTTGTATGCTCTGGCGCATACAATTTACCCAATCCTCAGGGTGGGCGTTCTCCCATCGGGCGCGTCCAGTTTGCTGAGGCCGGCGGGACGTTGATAATTCGCGGTGGGGCTATCTCTCCAAATCGAGAAATCGTCCGTTTCCAACCATTTCTGACACCATCATGTTAGGTTCTGGGAGGGGAAGACTGAGCAAGTCTCAGCGGCCCCACCACATCCCATCATTGCCCAAGTGTTGGGGCGATCTTACCGCTTCTCCCTACTCTAATCTGAACATGTCACTACGCCTCAACCTCTATCCTACTCGCAGTTTCAACCACGTGGTCCCGAAGGAGCGCCTGAGTTATCTCGAAGACAAGCTCCAGATCGAGTCCTAACTTCTGGGCCAAGTCGCTGGGATAGTGGAAGCCGGGGTTTTGGTCAAGGTATTCCAATACGAGTCGCTGCGCTTCATCCCGTGAGATTTCTCTTGTTGAGACTATGGGTGTGCCCTTGAGTGCCAAGCGACAAGAAATAGGCACCAACCGAATTCGCATCAAAATCACCGCACCTTAAGTCTTATCTATGGTTCGCCTGATTCTTGTGCCTTATTGCTTCTATGACTGTCTATTGAGCATACAAGGAGGAGTGGGACATTTGGGCAGGTCTAACGAATGGGCTGAGAATCATGCAGGAAGAGTTGACAGCGATTCTACAGGAGTTCCAAGAACTCTTCTACAGTCAATCCAGCTTGTCTGATTATGGCACGTAGCGTACCCTTTGCTAACTCGCGCAGCAGCAGCGAAGCAGCGACATGGGATTCAGGTGTGAAGAACCAACTTCACCAGCCGTGATCTAGAACGCTTGAAGACAAGAAGTGTTCAGATCGGGTGTGCTGACTGGAGCGAGCCTAACAGCGTCAAGTTTGGGTCACGGAGGATAGTACGGACCATCCCTAGCTTAAACGCGAGACGATAACTCAGACGTGTTCCTTGGGGAACACAATCGACTTCTTTTCGAGAAGTCGTGATCGTTGGTCGTCGTGGGGCCGACGGGATTTGGCCCAACGATTCGTGGGACTAATTTGCTGCCAACCGCTTCACGCTGGGCTCGTTGGCTCCGACCCGAGCAAAATGCTTAAACATCTATGTTTACGTTTATGGTACCGTATTCGCCTTGAAGACCACCGTCTTGCTCAGGGAGGACCTCTACGAGATATTGAAAAGGCGATACGGGGCGAGACGCATCTCCGAGGCCATCAACACGATTCTGGCAGAGGCCTTGCTGAAGGGGGAGGGCATGTTCGGTACCATGCCTAGAACGTCACTCAAGGATCTGAGAGATCACAGGGATCGCATTTGAGGTACATTATGGATTCCTACGCATGGCTAGAATACTTCATGGGCACCGAAGCAGGCGCGAGAGTGAAAGAAATTGTTGACTCTGAGGCAGATGAGAAACTTACACCCTCGATATGCTTGGCTGAGATATACGCTAAGATTCTGAGAACAGAAGACGAACAGAAGGCCGAGCTTCGCAGAGCCTTCATCAAGTCGAGAAGCGCACTCGTTCCACTTACCGAAGAATTGGCCGTCGAGGCTGCGAAAATCGACGTGGCCATGAAAAAGAAGGTCCACGGTTGGGGGTTGGCTGATTCTGTCGTACTCTCGACCGCAAAGAACAGGAATGGGAAAGTTGCTACAGGCGACCCACACTTCAGAGGACTGGACGAGTCTTACATGATATCGTAAAAGTCACAGCACACTATTGTCGAGTCGTGAGACAACTACAATGGAATGGATGAAGTGATGAAAGATGTATGATCGAAATAGCTCCCGTCCTCGATGCAGGCGTTGTCAAGTCGAGTTGCCGCGTGACGCCCGTAGCTCTTTCCGCATGAATTGTCTGGTTCGGTCGGCAGTCGTGTTCTTCGATAGAAAGACAGTCCTCTCGTCTATTAGGACTTGATTCCTCTCCGGCGTAGGTAGGACGGGAGAGGCCACAAAGTGAGCATTTCGAGACTGTGCGCGCCTTTGGTCGATCCTGACGTTCTCGCTTCATGCTTGGATCTTGCCGTGCAGGTGCGAGAGGCCGTGCTGTGTTTTCTCCCAGTAGAATGGTTTCGTGACTAGTTGTATTACCCCTCTCCAGTCTCCGATACTTATCAGAACCCAGTAGAGTGGAATGATGAATGCCAAGGGAATAGATGTGTAATTCTTCTTCATGACGTATGGACCCATGTGTAAGAGAATGAAGACGCCGTTCCCAACGATCAGATTGAAGATGCATATGTATACTATTGGGTGGAAGAACAAGAAGTCGAATATGCCAGGCCTCACCAGAGTCAGCACTGTAACCGCCCACAACAGCGGGTTCACTAGGGGAAGGAATATGTTGCCGCCGAATGTCAGCTGGAAGTAGAAGAACTGTTTCCAACCCATCTCTCGCAACAGTTTCCGTGGGTGCCTCATGTGAACCAAGTAGGTCTGGACGTATCCCTTGTTCCATCTTGATCTTTGTCTGATCCAGCTTGGTAGCTTGTTGTTCGCCTCCTCGTAGGTGTACGAGTTGAGCATAGCGGTCTTCATCTGCTTCCTCGAGATCCTAACGCCAAGATCTGCATCCTCTGTGACATTGTATGGATCCCAGCCGCCGAGTTCACGCAATTGCTTGGTTCTGAAGTGGTTACTAGTGCCACCTAGAGGCAAGGGCGCCCCCACTTGATCCAGCCCGTCCAAGTAGTAGTCATACCAGAATGAGTATTCCAAGGAGAACCACCTCGTGAGTAGGTTCTCTTTTGGATTGTAGAAGTTCAAGCGGGACTGAAGGCACACAACTTCATCTCCGGTACGGGAGAACGCAATGGCAGCTTTCTTCAGCTGATTAGGCTCGGGGTCATCCTCCGCATCGTATATGACGCAGTACTTTCCCTTCGCCCTTTGCAGCCCATAGTTGCAGGCCCGCGGCTTCGTTCTGATTTCGGCATCGGGGACCACAACTGCATCGAACACTCTCAGCGAGTCCAAGTATTGTGCCATTAGTTCGTCGAGTTTGCCCTTGAGCAGAACCACATCGTCGGCTGAATCGACGAAGCTCTCCGGGATCTCCATTGTCTCGCCACCGTTGCACTTCACTGTCAGAATGACTCCTGAGTTGCCTCTGGATGCCTTGACGCTCTCAAGTGCCCCTATTGTGTTGGCGTCTTCATCTATCACCTTCATGCGGGGCTCTAGTCTATTGATGCAACTCGGTTCTCTCCTCTGCTCGATTGAGGTGATGGGTGCAATCACGGTCTCTGGCTTACCGAACAGCCCAAGTCTCTTTGCTTCGTTGATTGTCTCTGTGTCTTTCTCTTCCATCAGAATCTTGACGTCCAGCTTTTCGTGTGGATAGTCGATCTTGTACACGTTCTCGATTATGTGTGATAGGATCTTTGCTTCATGATAGATAGGGATCAGGATTGTGTAGACGGGAAGACTCTGCTCATCTAACCCCTTCAGGTCACTGTCGGATACGCGTACCGATCTTCTGGAGCCTCTGAATCCTCTAAATGAGATGTAGAACTTGATGGGGCTCACGCAGAAGTAGACTACATTTATGGCAGCGAACACCACGATGAATGAAAGTGGATAGTTCACGACGAAGAGCACTGCGATGAAGATCGCAAGTCCGATAATGAGCTGTCTTTGCCATGGATAGAGGACGCGATAAGCGGATTCGTCTGGATTACGATAGCAAAGGTCACGCAGCGCACGGTGCTTGTGGATTTCGCGATATCCTTTCCCAGCAGCGCGTTCAACCCCATCAATGGAGGTTACGCACAGTTTCACTTTGGCATGAAGTAGTTCCTCCAACATCGTCAGGAATCCTTGGTTCAATGGATTCGCGGTAGCGATCTTCAATCTCCCATCAGACAGATTCAGCGGCAAGGCCAGATTGTCGACTAGCACCTTGTATGGGAGAGTTGCTGCCAGTTCAGAGTTCTCTTCGACCTCATCGCCCCGAATGAATGGAACGCCTAGCTCACTGGCAAGGTCAGCAAAGAATCGTTCGTTCACGTTGATTCTGTGTGCCTGCAGGGCAAATATGAGGTTCTGTTCGTTCACATCAGGACTATCGAGGAAACTTAGATCTGCGTTGCAGTAGTTCCTCAGCTTCTCAACTAGCCAGCGTTTGCTTACTGTCGTTGCGACTTGCAAGCTCGTTCTCGCCTCCCTGGAAGCTACGTCGCACCGTTTCGGCATCCAATCGAGACGAGAGATCTTGTCTCGACTACGCCATCGATATGGGATAAAGCCTCAAGGATGAGATCGAGTCTCTCTTGTTCGACTATCAGTACAACATCAACGTCACCCGTAACCCTGAAAATCTCAGTGGCAGGCAGCTCGTTGATCTTCTGAATTGCCTCAGACCTCTTCTGAGGTAAGATCCTGACATTCACAATGACTGGTTCTCTTCGATATCCTACTGCTTCCAAGCCCTCCTCGGTGACGTTTATGAAGCCACGCCCGACTTGGATGAGACCGAATTCTCGAAGTTTCTTCAAATGAACGCTGAGTGCCTGACGAGTGATCTGCAACTCCTTGCCTAACTCGGCTTGCCCGATGGGCAGACTATAGACGGTCTTCTGGTATCCATTCTGAAGAAGCAGCTTCAGAATCTGCAGAGACTTCGAGGTTGGGAACCTCAATGAGAGACCGGGCAAGCGCTCCTTTGCTTCTCTTCCAGACAGGACCTTACCATTGTAAAGGCGACCTTTACGTTCGTCGCGAGCAACATCGGCAATAGTCATGATCATTCCAGTTGCTGTCGTGTCTTCACTCGACAATAGCATGGTGTCACTATGCTTTGTCAAGCTAGGTGTCAACATACAGAATTGGAGAGGTCACCATGCGCTATCAGGAGGACAGAGTGAAAGGAGTGAGGCAGCGAATTGGACAAGATCTTGGTTGTAGATGATGAATTCATTCTTCGAGACTTGATGCGGACAATCCTAGAAGAGGAAGGGTTCGGCGTGATCACAGCATCTGATGGGGAGGAGGCGCTCAAGAAGGCGGACAATGAGTTGCCCGACTTGATTCTGTTGGATTTGATGATGCCAGGGAAGAGCGGCCTCGAAGTCTGTAAGATCCTCAAGAGCCAAGCGAAGACAAAGCGTATTCCAGTCGTTATGGCCACTGTTCTCGGCCGCGAAGTTGATAGGACCCTGACGAAGGAGGCTGGAGCTGACGCGCACTTCATGAAGCCCTTCAGCGCTTTGGCGCTCTTGACTGAGGTCAGACGACAGCTTGACAATGCTAAAGAATCGAAGTCTCCCAAAGAATTGGGAAGACCCCTGTTGTTGAACAGCATCGCGATCAACGCTTGAGCATCGCATGTGATGATCTCGCTTCGCTGGCTCTGTGATTGACCCTTTAGATCGCCAAGGGTATGGGCAAACACGACACGGCTGGCATCCGGTCTAAGAACAGCTTCCGGATCTTCCCACTGAATCCGTTTGCTCTTGACGCAGAAGACGTTTGCAGCCTGACGGGGTTCTTCAGCATGCATGCGATGTACTGGAAACAGTGGATAACCAATCTTTGAATCTAGCCCCTTGGCGGCCTAGTATATGGTGAAACCTGTGGCTGTAGGACTCGATATCGGAGAAGACAAGGACAAGAAGGAAGTCATCGGCCTTCTGTGCAAGCACATCGCATCCGAAGGGGAGAAAGTGGGGCTATACGAGGAGACAGTAAGGGACATCAAGAGCAGTCCCGTAATGCATCTGTTACATACTCTGCGTCTCGATTCCAGAAAGCACATCGAAATTTGTCAAGCAGTCATTGAGGTGCTGGAAGGACAGGATTGGCTCCCGCCGGAGAAAAAGGAACTTGTCGAGCATCTGCAGCGCCACATCAATGCCGAGAAGGATGCCATCGACAGGGCAAACAGGATTCTCGACAACGTTTGGATACAGAAGACATCGGCATTGAAGGAACTTGTGGAAGCGCTGAGGAATGACGAGATAGAGCACTACAAAGCGCTCAAGAATCTCGGAATCCGGACAATTGAGAAGACGGCCCTCACTCACCCGGACGAAATTAGGCACGCAACGCTTGATCGGCATCCATTGAACCCACTGATAACTCCACGCCCGGGCTTGGACTGGGAAGAGAAGGGAACATTGAACCCCGGCGGAATCCTTGAGAAAGGTATCTTCCACATATTCTACAGGGCCTTCAGCGCACAGAATACATCCTCTATTGGATACTGTGCGATAAGCTCGGATGTGCGAATGATTGAGAGACCGAGCCGTCCCATCATGGCGCCAGAGTACGAGTGGGAAGAGCGTGGGTGCGAGGATCCAAGGGTAACCAAGATCGGCGACACGTACTACATGACGTATACGGCATACTCGAGGAGAGGCCCGAGGATCGCCCTGGCCTCGAGCAGGGATCTCATGACATTCAAGAAGATCGGAATCATTGGTCCGGACATGGACGACAAAGACGCCGTATTATTCCCTGAAGTGATCGACGGGAAGATCGTTCTGCTCCACAGGATTGAACCCTCAATGCAAGTCGCGTTCATTGATCACTCCAAGTTCGAAAGAATGTCTGATCCTCAGCTCCGATCTGAGTTTTGGACACAGTACACTTTGCGGCATCTCTCCGATCCGAACGCACATGCCCTGATGAAACCAACAGCATGGTGGGAGGAGAAGAAGCTGGGCGCTGGTCCCCCGCCGATCAAGACCCCAGTAGGATGGTTGATCATCTACCATGGTGTCGATAACAGCCTCGTCTACAGAGCAGGGGCTGCCCTAGCAGATCTTGAGAATCCGTTGAGGATCATCGCGAAATCGAAGAATCCAATCCTCGAACCAAGGGAGTTCTACGAAACGAGCGGGTTCGTCCGTCGTGTCGTGTTCCCGGAAGCGGCCATGGTCCAAGATGGAATTCTGTACGTATTCTACGGCGGCGGCGACTCGGTCTCATGCCTCGCAACTGCTCCACTCGATGAGATCATCGACTCAATTCAGAAGACCTGAGTCACTGTCTTCTGCAGCCAAAGACAATGATATCACGAGGGCTAGGCGCTCAACAGAGAAAGCGAGAAAAAGAAGGCATGCTTCATCAGTGTTGAAGGCGCTTCCTGCGTGGAGCAAAGTTCCATCCTAATTGTGGACGATGATGAGATCATCCGAGAGACTCTGACAGAGCTTTTGCAGTCCAAGGGCTATGCGGTTGAGACGGTCGGGACGGCGAGAGAAGCGATGGAGAGATCTAAAGCCAGATACTTCAACCTCGCATTGCTGGACATCAAGCTACCTGATATGGATGGCACAGAACTCTTGAAGAAGATGCACGGCCTCGCGCCAAAAACGATGAAGGTCATGATCACAGCTTACGGTACTTTGAAGAACGCGATGGATTCGCTGAACTTTGGGGCTGACGCATACTTGTTGAAACCCATCAACCAAGAGCAACTGCTGAAGACCGTGGAAGAGAAACTGAGAGAACAGTATGCGACCGAAGCGATGAGCGAGGAAGAGGTTGCAGAGTGGATTCAGACAAGGTTGCAGAAGCTCAAGAAGATCCAGTAGCTGCGAATTAGTTGATCGTCGTTGAATAGTGCTGCTCCTTCTGAAAGCAAGGAACACGAACTGGCGCGGAAGATCTTGAAGCTCTGGGAACGTTACAAGCCGCTCTGTATGGAACGTCTGAGCGTGATCGAAGCGGCACATGCAGCCGCTTCATCAGTCGCTCTGGATGATGAGGTCCGAGGCAAAGCAGAATCAGCAGCGCACAAGCTGGCAGGTGCCTTGGGGTCTATCGGCCTTCCAGAAGGCTCAAAGACAGCAAGTGAGATAGAGGCACTTCTTCAACCAGGAAATACCCTTGCCCCCGAGCACCTCTCACGTCTTTCCGAGCTTCTTGCCAGCCTGCGTTCTCAGTTGACTCGCGGACCCATCATTCGCGATGATGATTCAGAGACCCACTGACGTATCTTGGTAAACAAAGATCCTATGCATCACGTGCTCCACCCTAGTATTGCTGCGATCTGTCTTCCCAGTTTCATGGGATCGAACGGTTTTGTGATGACGTCCTTCACACCTAGGTCCGCAAATCTCCTTCTATCGGCTGCTTGAACTTTCGCTGTGAACATGATTACGGGGATTTGCTTGGTCGATGGGTCGGCCTGCAATTTCTCGAATGTGGCCGCTCCGCCCATGACCGGCATCATTGCATCCAAGAGAATTGCGTCAGGTCTGTCTTGCTTAGCTTTTGCGATGCCTTCCTCGCCGTTTTGTGCAGTGAGAACCTGCCAACCCGAAATCATCTCGAGGCTCATCTGAGCGACTTCTCGAATGTCAGGTTCATCGTCTACTATCAGGATTCTCTTAGTTGACATCGGTCCTCTCTCCGCTTCTGGAGATACGCTCCATGAATTGGATGACTTTCTCTTCGAATTGCTCTGGCGGAACGCGGCTCTTTGTAAAGAAGAGTGTTTCACCCAGCCTCAGGTTCTCCCGTTGCTGCTCATCCAGTTCTCTCACAGTGTACACGACTAGGGGCGCTGATCGGAGAATATTGTCTTCGCGAAGACTTTGAACAACAACTGATCCATCCATATCCGGGAGCCCCAAGTCCAACACAATCAGATCGGGGTGCATTTCTCTGCTGAGCAGTATACCCTTTCCACCCGTTTGTGCGATGTAGGGTTGAATGTCGTGCCGTTGCAGCATTGTCGCGAGTATGTTAGCTAGATCAAGATCGTCTTCTATGATCAGTACCCTAGGTGCGCCTGGCGCTCCAGTCGTCGATTCAGGCTGAAGCGGAGCCAGTGCTTCTTGGAGTAGTGGGAGTGTGAAGGAAAACGTGCTTCCTTTGCCGACTGTGCTGTCGACCCAAATCTTGCCATTGTGCTGTTCGATGATGCTTCGCGAAATTGCGAGCCCTAGCCCTGAACCGCCTCTCTCTCTTGCGTCTGAGCTGTCGACCTGCTGGAAACGTTCGAAGAGCATGTCGAGTTTGTCGGTTGGAATTCCTCGTCCTTCGTCTTGGACTTTGAAAAGCATTTGGTTCTCTTTGCGTTCAGCGGTCACCCATATCCTTCCGCCTTTGGGTGAGAATTTGATGGCGTTGCTTATGAGATTCGTGAGCGCCTGAACAATTCGATCTGGATCGGCCCATAATGGAGCGTCCTTGCTTTCCACGGATAACGTGACGCCCGCCTTCTCAGCCATCGGTTTCATCACATCCGTCGCCTGCGCGACGAGCTGTGCTGCACTGCATTGTTTCCTTTCCAGCAGGGTTTTGCCCGTGGCCAATCTTTCGCTGTCAAGGATGTCGTTTATGAGCCGTACGAGTCTGTCAGTGTTGGTGACCGCGATCTCGAGCATGCGTTGGCCCTTCTCAGGCAGCGTGCCACTTACTCCACTGGCCAAGAGCCCAAGTGAGGCCCGAATTGATGTCAGTGGCGTACGCAATTCGTGACTTACCATCGAAACAAATTGATCTTTCATTCGTTCAATCTTCTTGCGTTCGGTGATGTCTCTGAGGATTCCTTGAATTCCAACTACTTTCCCGTTACTGAGTATGGGGGAGGCGTTGATCTCAACATAAGCTGAAGAGCCGTCTTTTCTGAGCATCATGCCCTGTACTCCGTCAGCGATCTCGCCTTTTGCAACTTTGGCAAGTTGTTCGGCAAGGCTGGTTCTGAATCTGCTCAGGAACATTGGGTTGGGTTTCATCTCGATCTCCTCAGGCGTGTAGCCAAGGATCCTCTCCATCGCGGGGGAAACGTAGGTAAGATGCGTCTGCAGATCCATTGTGAATATCGCGTCAACGCTTCTCTCAGCAATTCCCCTGAACCTTTCCTCACTCTCCCGCACCGCCTCCTCCAACCGTTTGCGTCGCGTGATGTCGCGGGCTATGCTTAGCACGGCTTGCCTTCCCTTGTAGTCGATTATTCTGCTACTCAGTTCGATCGGAATCACTATGCCATCTCGTGTAACTTGAGCTATCTCGGAGAGGCTGTGACCGACTTTGCACAATTCCTCAAGCCGCTGTGGAATCGTGACAGCATATTCGGGAGAGTCGATGTCCGCCGGTGTCATCTGTAAGAGTTCTTCGCGGGTGTAGCCGAGACGTTCACAAGCTACCCTGTTGACCTCAAGGAATTTGCCACCCATGTCGTGGATGAAGATGGCATCGTTTGTGCTGTCGAAGAGAGTCCTATAGCGACTCTCTGATTCTCTTAGCTCTTCTTCCATTCGTTTGCGTTCGGTGATGTCTGTGATGAATGCGAAGTAGTATTGGAGGTTGCCTCCGGAGTCATACTCCGGGTGAACGACGAGTTCGACAGGGACTCTCGAACCATCCTTCCTGACGTACTCTTTCTCGTAGC
>Ga0315268_10005045_pt1 | contig 14239 bp, 14 predicted proteins | sample C1_top_MG_FD_204535 | JGI IMG/M metagenome (GOLD analysis project Ga0315268, IMG submission 204535) | Sediment microbial communities from Yellowstone Lake, YNP, Wyoming, USA - C1_top | ecosystem: Environmental > Aquatic > Freshwater > Lake > Sediment | place: USA: Wyoming | collected 2017-08-01 | reverse complement strand
CGATCTATACGACGTTGAGCGATATTCAGACAATTATAAAATTTCCGGTGGAACTTGGGTGGATGCAACCGGGGATACAATCACGGTCAAGTATTGGTATTGTCAAAATACCATTTCACGGGCCTTAAAGTCATACACGGCAACCGATCCTATTTTGAATTTTAATGTTTCGGGTGGTCGTGCCACAGTGCATCTAAACGGATCAAACAGTTATCTTTTAGGCAACCCGGCCGCCCCCAATGCCGCTTGGAATTTGGATTCTGTTTTAAATAATAATTTGGGTGTCCAATTCGTGTATTTGAGGATCAATGCTGACACCGGATCAGGTGCAAATTCGTATTCGATTCCGATCATATGCCGAGACAATACTGGCTATATGGGCCTGGTCAAGGGTACAATTGGCGCAAATAATAATGTCTGGGCTTGGAATTGGGATGGAAATGAGGATCGAACCGGAACCACTTATTCCACATCCGCTTTTGGATCGTGGGTATGGTATCACACGGGCGGAAGTCTTTCCCTATACAAAGACGGGTCAAGCATTTCTTCGGTTTCGTCTGGTAATACGTCGAGTATGAGCAATTATGCCTGTTTTGGCGGGAACGGAACTGCCGGGCTATATGCAGATACCGATTATGTTGTGGTTGCCATGTGGGATTCCGATTTGACCCAGAATCAAATTACCAACACTCATAATTTTGCGTCTGATCAGGGGTATGAGACACCAACGGCATCACCAACTAATACTGTTTCCCCTACGTTTACATTTACACTAACATCCACGCCATCGGTCACGGCCACACCCACATCATCGGCAACGCCTACGGTTACACCTATCCCGGCAACCCCTGTTGTGACAAAGGTTAACCCTGTGTTGCTTAACCCTTCTGGGTTATATGATACGCGCCGATTGACAAACAATTCAACTCTTAATATTTTACAAGTAACCAGTGCCTTAAATGCCGATACAAGGGAAATATGGGACATTCAAAATGGTACTTATAATTACAAAACCTCTTCAGCCACAAATTGGATAAGTGCGATTGGAGATACTTTAACCGTTACAAAATTTTATGATCAAAGTGGTTTCAATCGTACTTTCAATACATATTTTACCATAACCGTTGATTTTAATAAAATAAATGGCAGGGCTGCTTTATTTTTTTCTGGGGTAAATTCTACATTTAGGCATAGCGGAAATTTTTGTTCTGAATTCATTTCAAATACAGCTGGAACTTTTGCTTATTATGCCAATATGACAATAACCGCTGAAACCAGGTCAACTATAGGGAATTGTCCTTATTGGATTGGGGATGGCGAGGAAGGAAACGGATTACAACGCGGGAATGTAGGTGGATCAGGAGATATGACGTGGGCATATTCGGCCTCGGATGGAGGTGTTAGTGTCGGGATGCCGACTATTTTAAATCAATGGCATTCTTCTACTTGGCATTATAACGGGACAAGTTTAAAGATAGGTCAAAATGGTAATTTTTATAACACAGCCACACTTTCGCAGCCTTGGGCACTTGATTCAAAAAAGTTTCAAGCTGGCGATCCAAGCGGAGGTTTGTTTTATTTTATTGGTTGGTTGACAACTCTTATTTTTTATCCTACAGCCTTAACAGCCGAAGAACATCTCAGCCAATATTATTATATGGAGGATGTTACTGAAATTCCAACACTTACCTATACTATGACACCAACTTTAACACCAACTCCAACTCAAACTCCTGTTCTTAATGTTTTATATAGGGATGATTTTGATAGTACAGAGCCACCTGACAATTATACTTTATTTAAAAATGTAGGTAGCGGTTCACCTTCTTTTGTTTCTGATGAGGTTTGGCAAGGAAACCTTAATATAACACGAGGTACAACTACTTCTTATGGCTGGTATAAATATGACCTTGGTCATAGCTGGACTCAACCTTATACTATTTCATTTGATTATATTTCAAACACTCTTACAGGCAATGCTACAGTAAGTAAATTTACTGTTGGTTTCGGATGCAATACAGGAGGTACAAATTATTATTCTGTTCAACACAAAGTAAGTGGGCCAGATACATTTATCCCTACTTTAACAGGAGTTGGAGGTGGAGTATGGGAAGTAATTTTAAATTCACCAACAGCTTTAGCAAATAATGATCACATTATTATTGAAAATCTTGCTACATATCAAAATGTTTATCAAAATGGGACTCTTGTCTATTCTCAGCATCTTACTTCTGGTACACCTTTTACAGGTACCATATTTTTTGGAATCTCTTGTGGAGGTACAACTGGTCAAACAAATGCTTGTTCTATAGCCAATGTCCTGGTAACAGCGCCGGTATCAGCTACAATATCCAAAAGACAGAAATTAAGGGATTCAGGAACTGTACCTGGATTTTTGAAAAAGATTCATGGGTGGTTTTTGGAGGTTGACTGATGGATGTAATTGCTGAAGTTGAAACACTAGAAGCACAGCGCAAGTTTGCTACTAGTCAAGCAACCTACCCAGCCATTATAGGCGGTTATGGTTCTGGTAAAACCACAGGCGGTCTTTATCGCATCATGGACCTTAAGATCAAGAATCAAAAGTGCCCTGTTGCTATTTATGCGCCAACATATGGCGTACTCCGTGATGTGTGGTTTGATAAACTTGAAGAGTTTGCTGCCAAATATCGTTTAAAATATTTATTAAATAAATCAGCAAAAGAAATGCACATTCAAGGGATGAGCAAGATTATTATGCGAAGCCTTGATGAACCTTCTTCAATCATAGGATTTGAAGTAGCAGATAGTGTTGTGGATGAAATAGACACCATGCCGAAGGCTAAGGCTGAGGATTGCTGGAAAAAGGTTATTGCTCGCAATAGATTTAAAAAACCGTATGGAGTAAAGAATACAATTGGCGTTGTCACTACTCCAGAAGGATTCAGATTTGCTTATGATCGTTGGGAAAAGAACCGTACAGCTTCATATGAAATGTATAGGGCAGACACCCGGGAAAATTCTGCCAATTTACCTGAAAATTATATACCAGATTTAATTGAAAGTTATGACCCTGTTTTATTACAGGCTTACTTGAGCGGATTATTTGTGAACATGACACAAGGTTCAATTTATTATGCATTTAAGCAAGAGGAACATATTGTTAAAACGCCGATGATTGTTAATCCGGCATTGCCTCTTAACCTTTGTGTAGATTTTAACGTCAACCCCATGAATTGGTTACTTACCCAGCATATAAGCCGTGAAGATATACGGGTGCTTCATGAAATAAGTAAGCCGAATAGCAATACACCCAATATGTGCAAAGAACTTCTTGAATGGGTGCCTAAGAATAGGGAAGGCAAGTGTGATTTAAATTTGGTAGTATATGGTGATGCTTCTGGGGAACATAGGGATACAAGAGGGAACGGAACTGATTATACAATCATAGATCAAGAGTTGCGTCCATACTTTAATTCGGTTAAGTACCGTGTTCCAGAAGCTAACCCGGCTGTTGAAACGCGGATTAAATGTGTCAATGCACGCCTTTCTAAAAATGCAATTAGATTAAACCCTGTTGCTAAGGAAGTGAAAGAGGATTTCATTCAATGTGTTAGGAACAAATATGGAGAAGTGGATAAAACAGATCCATTAAGAACTCATGCCAGCGATGCGCTTGGATATTATATTGCTTGTGAGTTTCCTATAATTGTTAAGTCAAAATCAGCGGAGGTAAAATTCAGATGAGTTTATTTCAATTTGGAAATGGTGCGCTGGCAGTTATTAAATCAGTCATGCGTGCGATCATTCTCACAGATGAACAACGGCGCGTCTATGCTACCGAACTTATAGACACATACAGAGGCTTTGGTTCAACTTACTTGAGAACTGCTATCACGGCATCAATTAAATCGAAAACAATTCAGGATGCTATGTGCAACCTGATTACACCCTTTCCCCTTCTTCAGACGTTTACTGATGCTGTCAGTGCTGTTTACATACACCAGCCTAACAGGACATTCAGTGTTGATGGTAAAATCCTTGTTGATGAAATCAAGGATGGTATGGAAAAGAATAAGTATTATGCAGATAAGGATTTGAAAAAAATTCTTGATGGGTTTTATGATAGGGAATTTTGTTTGCGCATAAAGGAATCAGAAATATATTCCAACCTTTTGTCAACCGCCATTTATAAAGTGAATAATCGTGAAGGAAAGATGCGCCTTGATTTTGTACCGAGTGATGTAGTTACTGTTGCCGAGGACATTGACGACTCTACTCAGATGAATCAGCTTTATTTCATGCGTGGGATTGGCAGCAATCAGCAGCAAATACTTAACCCTATTTATGAAATGTGGACGTTGGAAAAATTTGAAGTTTTGACTGGCAGCGAAAGCGTTATAAAGCCTAACCGGGCTGTTGAAGAACTGGTTAAGTATAAGGGAAAGGTTTCTGGGGAGGATGGTGCACAAGAAACAGTCCAGCATATTGGTTCTGGCTTTCCTCCCTTTGTTGTCGTGCGAAGTGATTTGCCTTTGGATGGCTTTTGGAACTTAAAGGACAAGGACACAAATGATGTCATCAAGCAGATTTGTATTGCCTTGACTGAAATCCGGTATATTCAGAGATATGGGGCTTTTGGCCTTAAGTATTCTGTAAATGCTAAACTTCCTGATGAGCCTAAGATGGACATTACTGGTTGGATAGAATTTCAACAGGATGACCCTGTTCCAGGAAGCAATGTTAAACAAGTTGAAATCGGCGAGCTTGAGAACAAAGCTAAAATCACAGAACTTACTCAGAGTGTGATGGATATGATACGCCTTTTGTTCACTCTTAAAGGTATTAACTCTGATGCTTTAACAGGCAGCAAGGAAAAGACAACCGCAGAATCAAAGAATCTTGATAGAAAAGACCTTGTGAAGCAGATAACAAACCAGGAAGAAATTTGGAAGCTCAATGAAGAGAATATTTTCATAACATTAATTTGTGTTTATAATAGAGACAACAGCAGCAAGCTTCCTACTGGTCTTGGAATAAATGTTGATTATCCTGACCCGGAAGAAACTGCTGCTGATATGGAAAAGAAGCTTAACAACTTCTTGGTGATGATTGAAAACAACTTCAAAACTTCTGTTGACTGGATTATGGAACAGAATCCTGACATTAGTGAAGAAGAAGCAAAATTACTTTACGAAAGGAATATTGAATTCAATAAAGAAACAGAGCCTGAACCAATTATTCCTGACCAAGAGTTAGGGCCGGATGGCAAGCCCCTTCCTCAGCGACATGTTCAAGGGGAGATGCCTTTTATGAAGAATAAAAAAGGGATGATGCCAAATGGCCAAGCGCAAGATTAAGAAAACAACTCAACAAGTTTTTGATGATGTTGAGATAAAGGCTGCTGCTCTGAGAAAAGAAGCTGCAAGCCTTAGGCATAATATTGAGTCAATTCTTATCAGCAACCCTGATCAGCCACCGATGATCAAACTTGGTTTAGCAAATAAAAAAATCGGTAATGCTGAAAAGAAAATAAGCAATCAATATCAAGGTGATTATAATTCTGTTGTCAATCAACTTCAGTATAATTTGGCTGCTGAATATAGTATTAAGCTTACAGCAAGCGAATTAACGGTGCTTTCACAGCTCGCTTCTCCAGCCCTGGATCAAATAAAGTATGAATCAACTATGATGAAAGCTGATGTTAAATCCCTGCTTCTTCAAAATCTAGGTAAAGGTCTGGGATTCTCTGATATCGTCAAAGGGCTTAAAAACCTTTATCCTAGTTATGAGCAGCATATCTATACTTTGGCTAACACTTCCCTTTTGAATACTTATAAGGATGCGCATTTTACAAAGCTTTATGACAATTTCAGTTATTTCAAGTATGTAGGTCCAATGGATTCTGTGACCCGGCCTTACTGTGCTGCGCACGTTGGTAAAATATTCCCTGTTGATGAAGCTAAAGCCATACAAGCTTATATGATGACTCTTTATAATTGCCGCCACACTCTTGAACCTGTGACAGATCAAGAAGCTGGTGTCTTAATTTAATAGCTTTTTGAATGTTTATCGTTTAAAATAGGGGTTGGTAAAGCCTACCAATTAATATTCCTGCAAAGTCTGCCAAGAGTCAACTTGAACAAAATCTAAACCAGGAGTAAACCTGGACAAAAATCTGAGGGGAGTAAACCCCTTCAAAAAAATCTGATGGAGGAACAAATGGACCCAGAAACGCTGGCAAAAGAAATCCAAGGACTGGAGGCTGGATTGGCAGCTGAGAAGGATGAGACCAAAAAGTCAGAAATGACAAAATTGATCGAATCCAAGAAAACTCAGCATGCTCAACTGGTTGCTGATGAAAAAAGTAAAGTGCCGTATCACAAATTTCAGAAAGTGAATGATGAAGCAAAAACGCTTCGTGAAAAATTGGCTGAAATTGAGGCTAAAGAAAAAGCCAAACAGGAAGAAGAACTGAAGAAGGCTGGAGAATTTCAGAAATTGCTTGAACAGAAAGACAGTGAACTCAAAGCTACAAAAACTCAGCTTGAGCAACTTATCGGAGAGCGTAAGCAGGAAAAGATCAACAGTGTTTTGCTGCGTGAAATTTCTAAGAAAGACCCCTTTGATGCAGAAGATGTTCTGCGTTTGCTTGATAAAGGGAAGTTTGTAATCAAGGAAATTGACGGCAGTATTACTGTTGATGGGGTTGATGCTGAACTTGAAAATCTCAAGAAATCTAAACCCCACCTGTTCAAGACAAAGAAAGACGACACCAGAAATGGTGATGAAAACGGAAAACCAAATTCAGGAAACTTGGATTCAGTTGAAGTTGAATTCAAAATCTTGCAGGCAAAGGCAAACTTGACGCCCCAGGAATTGGCTAAGATGAGGCAATTGGCAAACCAACTCCAAAAGCTTCGGGATGCTGCCGGCAAAAAATAAATAGGAGGAAACATGGCTTTTGAACTTGGAACAATTACCATTTACGATGATGCAACCGCAGTACACCAGCCTGATGTCTTGGTCTCGGCCAAAGCTGTTCAGCTGGCTGCAACGCAAGGTGTTTTTTGGAATATGATGAGTGCACCTGCTGCTGCAATCACCGGAAAGAATTTTGAGATTTATGGCCGGACGATTACCGCGCTGAATGGCACCATTGGTACGGGCGCAGGTACAGGCTGGGTTGATGGGTCTGCGACAACTTCCCTTCCGATGGCCACTGCTAATACCAACAAGCTGATCCCTGGTATGATCCTGAAAATAGAAAATGAAATTGTCATCGTTAAATCAGTTGACAACTCTGCTTACACCATTGCTGTCTGGAGCCGTGGAGCAGCTGGAACTTCAGGTGCTGCGCACGCAGATACCACGGCCTATACGGTCTTGGGTTATGCCGCGCACGATACTGACCTGAAGAATTTGACGGGCCGGGCTGAGACTACATACAAATACACCAACTATGTCAATACCTACATGGATGTAATCGAGTATGAGTTGTCTCAGCAGCTTGTCGGTCGGCGTGGTGTTGGTGACAACATCCAGGTTTTGAAAGATGAAGCAATGTATCGCTGTGCCGGCCTTCTGGCCCGTATGGCTTTGCTTGGCGTCAAGCAGTCTGGGGCCAAGACCACTGACCCCTATTCCAGCGCCGGGTTGTATGCACAACTGGAAGACACTTCCAGCTCAACCCGTCCTGTGAACCGCTATAATGCCAGCTCGACGGCATTCAGCAAAACCATTCTCGATGCAGCATTGGCTCAGATTTTCGAAACTGGAAACCCTGATACCATTCTGCTTTCCCAGAAATACAAGACCATCCTGAATGCGTTCAATCAGGCGTTCATTCAGACAAACCGCCAAGATACACAGGCTGGTTATTCAGTCAGCCAGTATGTGTATGAGAATAAAACCCTGAATGTTGTTGTTGATCAGGACTGTGCAGATGCCAAAGTTGCCATTTTGACAGCAAGTAAATGTCAAAAGGGTTGGCAAGAAGGCGATGTCCTGCGCTTTGCTGATGAACCGGCAAGCTCCACACGCGAGAAGAAAATCTCTCTACAAGGCTCTGTTGGTTTCATTGTTGAAGGCGTTGGTTATGACCATTGTGAAATTTACGGCTTGCTGTAAGCCGTAAATAATTTGGCTGGGAGGGGAGTTTATCCCCTCCCTCAGCCATAAAGGGAGGGAATAGGAAATGGCAAAGATTGAAAAAGATCCATCCCAGGAAACCCTGAAAGCTGAAATTAAAAAGGTACCAAAGACTTTATTTTTTTCAGAGGGTTTCTGGTGTCCTGAGCTTAACAGAAGCTTTGTTATCGGCTATTATACTCCCAAGGATGAAAAAGAAGCTTCTGTCCTTGGTAAGTATGCCGGTAAAGAATTTAATAATTTGAAACCTGCTTCTTTGAGGTAAGGTTTAAAATAAAAAGGTATAGGAGGTCAAAATGCACAGGTTCAAAGCTTTATTCTTATTTTTGATTCTTTCCCTGATGTTCTCCCCTCAGGTCTTTGCAGCCCGTGGAGTTGATTATAATGGTCACGGGAATCCTGTAACAATTTCATCGGATGCAACTGGCTTGACTGTTGGTACCGGCCAGTCTATTTTCTTGGCCAATGGCTCTGCGTTTGTAACAGGGGCAGGGGCTTTAACCCTTCCTGGGGCTTCCACAATTCAGTCCTTGCGCGTGGCGCCTGGTAATGTAACTATCACTGCCGGCAGCATTTCCTTGACTGCTGGGGGATTAACCGCTTCAGCTGGAACTTTAAGCGCAGGAACAATCACTTCAACCGGGGCTTTAACTGCTGGGAATGGGCTTAAAGTCACGTCCGGTAGCACTACTATTACAGCCGGAAACTTAACCCTTTCGGATGGGAACGCATCTGCTTCAGGCAGCTTAACTGCCGGAAACGGGCTTGTTGTTTCTTCTGGGAATGTTACAGTGACAGCAGGAAATATTTCAATTCCAGCAGGAAGCCTTACTGCTTCTGCAGATGTTAATGCAGGGGCTGTTAATGCAGGGGCTTTGGGTGTGACATATGATACAGGGCTTAATGGAAAATTGACAGTCGGGAATGGTGTCCTTGTTTCCTCAGGCAGCACTACCATTACTGCTGGTAACTTGATTATGACAAATGGATATATTCAAAATCCTTCTGGGACCTGGTATATTTCAGGCACTGCAACCACTCGCGATGCAGCCCGGCTTAGTACCAACGGCCAAGCAGCGCCGATAGGTTCTCTTTATTTATCCACGGGCGGCGTGCTGTATTTTAAAGTTGCTAACAGCAATGCTACTTCTGATTATGAACGAGTTTCGACGACTGCTGGAGATTAAAAAGCCTTGGGGCAGGGCTTAAACTTGCCCCACTTAAAAGTTATTCATCCAAGAAAATAAAAATTTTCTTGAATAAAAATCCAAGGAGGATTTAAAAATGACAATGATTAAAAAGACAAGACAAGAAATTATTGAATTTGGACGCAACCTTATTAACTTTTTTTCTGATGTACGAAACACAAAATTTTCTCACTTTCTTCAGCGCAATATAAAAGTGACTCAGAATGTGGAAGCTGAATTGGTAAAAATTTCTGTAGTGAGTAAGGAATTTATGACTTTTGAAAATGAACGAATTGCGCTTTGTGAAAGGTTTTCCCAGAAAGATGAAAACCTTAAACCTGTTATCAAGGATGGGCAATATGTCTTTGGTGATCGCAAAGCTGCATTCGATAAAGAATTTGCAAAATTAAAATTTGCAAATCAAACCGTTATAAGCATTCAGCAAGCAAAACAAAAAGAAGTCCAAGAACTTTTAAAAGAGGAAATTGAGGTAGGTTTCTTGAGCATTGAAGCTGATGCCTTGCCTGGGAATTTGAGCATCCAGCAACTTGAGATACTTGACCCTTTGATCATCGGAGGTTAAAATGTTCAACTCATTCTCTGGATCATTTACTATTTACAATTCAGCCGGAATAACCCTGCCGGCAGCTTTGGCGGTTTCAACGAATGAGCTGAAAGGGTATCGAATAGTTATAACAGTAAGTGCTGTGGCAACCGAATATGAAATTACAGGGAATACATCTACTAGTATCCTTTTCTCAAATGCAATTGCAGGCTCTGGAACTTATGTTATAAGTTTTGTAACCAGGGGAACACTTGATGATTTTGAAAGCGATATGGCATCAGCTACCAAGGTTTCAAATACCCTGCTTGCTAATAAGATTGAAAGCGTTAAACGCTTTTTTCAGGAAAAGCTTAAGCTTCAGTTTCGTTTTCTATATGATGAATTTTCTGATGAAGCTGATCCTTTGGCGCGTATTATCAACCTTTGTGAAATCCAAACTGCTTTCTGTTATTATCTTATTGCTGAAATTTATGCTGATTTGCTTTTAACAGAAGGCGACATAAATCAATTCAAGTACAAACTTTATATGAACAAATATAAAGATATCATCGATGGGTCTTTGGCTCGGCTCGCTTACCTCAGAGAGGGAAGCACGGAAATTGAGAATGAAGATTTGGCTGCAGCAAAAAATCAAGGAGTGTTCATGAGCCGATGATAACAGTAAAGAGTGGTGCAACAAAAAAATCTTTTGAGGATTTGATAAACCGGATAAGCAATCTTTATTCTCTTATGCTTAAAACCGGGCAACTTATCAATTCTTCAATAAAGCAACGAAGTCAAAAAGGAATTGGGCTTAATGGAAAGATGCCTGGTTATACTCCGGCTTATAAGAAATGGAAGAAGAAAAAAGGCCGTCAAGTAAGTGTTAGGGATTTAACTTTCTCAGGCAAAATGTTGGCTTCGCTTTCAGAAGCTCTTATTGGTAAAAATGGAGTACGGCTTTTTTTTGGAAGTGCATCTGAACAGAAGAAGGCACAAGGGAATACTGAAAGGTCTCCATTTTTTGGGATGACTAAAGCTGAAGACACTATTTATAATAATTTCAAAAAAGAAATTTTTAACAGTCTTCATCTTTAAGGGAGAAAGTGAATGCCAAATACAACTCAGCGCAATGTGATTGATAAAATTGTTACTGCTTGTTCTGGACTCTTTGTATCAACTTCAATTCTTGATAAAAAGGTTTCAGAAAAGCTGCTTACGGATTCTGCCTTGCCTGCCCTTTGTATAAGTGAATTAAAAACCATATATGATAGGCAGCAAGGTAATGATGTTGTTGAAACTTATGAAATTAAATTAATCATTGTGGCAGATGATGATGCTGATCCTATTAATGCTTTAACAACAATTCAGAATACTGTTATTAAGGCAATCTTGGCAATTCCAAAATCAGATGGTATGTTTTTTTTACTTAAGGAAAGCACAGTTTCAAATGCAGTTGAACAATATTCTTTCGGCTCTGGTATAAGTTGCGTGCTGAGCGTAACTTGTTCAAAGGTTGTATCTTACAACCCATAGGTGAAAAGGCAAGCAAGCCTTTCATCAATTAAATATCAAGGAGGGTAAAATGGCTTTAAGCAATCCGCTTTTTAATTTTGGTATTCACCAAGCCACACTTCGTGATTTAGTCACCCATGAACTTTTTACCATGCTAGTTTTGGATGGTGGGGAGGCTGACTTTTCCCAGGATTTGATTGACTTGCGTGGCGGTTCTTCAGCTTTCCCTTGGGCTTCGGCACCTGGGGAAGCAAAAGGTGAGCTTAAACTCACTGTAAAAGAGTATAATGCTGGTATCATGAAATATTTCAGCCCATGGGTATCAGGTTCTGTTGTTGAAGATACGGATGGTGAAGCAGCCGGCAACGTAAGCACCCCTGTTAATGAAGTCGGTTCAACAATTTATAACGCAACCACAGGTATTGCCACAGTTGCGTCCAGTGATGCTGGTGTTTCGTTGAAGTGTGGCGATTATTTAATTAAGTATCAGGATGCCACACACGTTGATTTGTATTCCAACTCCAGCGTTGATGGAACTGTATTTATCAACGATGCTTTAAAAATCAACTCTGCACCTTTGGAAATCACCGCTGGTGCTCCGACGACATCAAATGGTTTAACCCTGACAGGTGGAAGTGGAACCATCGCTTTCACAGCGGGCAACATCGCATCCTTCAGGGTCCGTCCAATCAGTACATATTTGTTACAGCACTATGTTGGGAAAACAGGTTCTGCGCCTTATGAATTTGCTCTGACGATTTATGGAGAACGGATTGGTACCAAAATCCGTTCTGCTTATTATCCGAAGTGCATTTCTTCTGGCGGCTCTGGCCTGAAATTTTTGTACAAAAACTGGGCATCCTTTGAAACAACCATCAAGTTGCTTCAAGACCCGGTGTTTGGTGCTGTTGGTTTGGAAACTTTCATCAATCGGTAAGCTCTGCTGGGGGAGGGGTGAAAGCCCCTTCCCCAGAATTAAACAAGGAGGCATAAATCATGCCTGAAAATTTTGAACTTAAATTTGATGAAAAGACTTATGTTTTGAAGCAAATGAATCCTTCCCGGAAGTCTCAAGTGATTAAAAAAATTGTTATTCCGATGAATACTAGCAAGGATGCTTCAGCAACCGAAAATCAACTTTCACAAATGGCCGATGCTTCAGCCAATGTTCCTGAAGTCATATGGTCATTTCTTAAAGATGAAGATAAACAAGTCATCGGAACTTTTGAAAAGTTTTCTGATGAGATTGATTCAAATACTTGTGATCAATTTACCATCTGGGCAATGCAGCGTATAAAGGAAAGCAACGATTTTTTCTTGAGCGAAGCACAGAGGGCGGTGAAGCCGGAGTAAAAATTGATCAAGTCTATGCTTACTTGGCAAAAGGGTTTGGATGGACTTTGGATTATATAAAGGAATTATCTGAAGTTGAACTTTACCAGAGTTTAGAAAACCTTTTAAAGATAGAAAAAAGGCAGAGAGCTGTTGATTTGAATATGGCATCTATTGCTGCTTCAGCAGGTTCTGGGAATAAGGATGCTTTGAAAAAAGTTAATGAAATAGTTGGTGAAATCAGGGATGAAGATAGGCTTGAAGAGAATCGGGAAAGATTTTCCAAGGGTGTCGGTGAACTTACGGCACCACTTTTGACAGCCGAACAATTGGCCAACCTTGAATCTGGAGTTAAGTAAAATGGTCTTAACTGATTCAAAATTAATAGAGATCATTCTTAAATTGAATGATAAATTAACTGCTGACCTTAAAAAAGCCAAAGGTCAAATTGTGGCTTTGGAAGGTCAATTAAATAGCACCAGCAGCGCCGGAGATAATTTGACATCTTCGCTTAAGAAAGTTGCCGGTGTAGCAGGAATGGCTTTCCTGGCAAAACAAGTTTATGATATTGGAAAGTCAATAATTGAAACAACAAGTAACTTTGAACAATGGAACATTGCTTTTTCTGTCATGCTTGGTTCCTCCGGTAAAGCAAAAACCCTTATGAATGATATCAAAAAATTTGCTGCTGAAACTCCGTTCGAGCTTCCTCAGGTAGTTGAAGGGAGCAAACGCCTTTTAGCTTATAATGTATCTGCTGCTGATATCATCCCTACCTTTACAACCCTTGGGAATATTGCAGCTGGCGTGGGGACAGAAAAACTTCCTCAGCTGATTACAGCCTTTGGTCAGGTATCTGCTAAGGGAAGGTTGATGGGTCAAGAACTTTTACAGTTTACAGAAGCTGGAGTTAATTTAGGAGGGGAACTGCAAAAGGCTTTTGGTGTAAGTAGAGAATCTTTAGAAAAAATGGTGTCGGCTGGCAAGGTTGGGTTTGAAGATGTTCGAAAAGCACTATTCAATTTGGGAGGGGAAACGGGAAAGTTTGGCGGTTTAATGGATGCTCAGGCCAAAACTATTGGAGGGGTTTGGTCTAATATAAAGGATACAGTTACACAAGCCTTTTTGGCCATAGGGAATGCAGCCCTTCCCCAGTTAAAGCAAGTTGTTGGATCCATGCTTTCTTCTTTGTCTTCCGTAAAGGCTTGGCTTGAAAATAACCAAGAAGCTTTAGCAGCAGCTTTTGTGCTGATGTTTAATAAAATTAGTGATGTGATTAAGGTACTTGGAAAAGTTGGAAGCTTTCTTTATGAATATCTTATTAAGCCCATAGGGGAGATAATCAAGCTTCCTATAGTCCAGTGGATAGGCGGTCTTGTAGCTGGTATTTATGTCTTAACTACAGCCTTTACAGCACTTGCAGCCGTTAATCCTTTAGGCTGGATTGCTATCGGTGTTGCTGGGGGAATAATTGCCTTCAATTATCTTAAGACTCACTGGGATGATGTTGTAGCCTTTTTTAAAGCAACCA
>Ga0315268_10005044_pt1 | contig 14239 bp, 12 predicted proteins | sample C1_top_MG_FD_204535 | JGI IMG/M metagenome (GOLD analysis project Ga0315268, IMG submission 204535) | Sediment microbial communities from Yellowstone Lake, YNP, Wyoming, USA - C1_top | ecosystem: Environmental > Aquatic > Freshwater > Lake > Sediment | place: USA: Wyoming | collected 2017-08-01 | reverse complement strand
CCGGCGAAATCGCTCATCTTTTTCTCCTCTCGGCTCGCTCGACAAAGAGCACCGAATCAGAACCCCAAACTTTCCAGCAAGTCATCGACCTGCGCCTGGCTGGTCAGCACATCGGTGCGACCAGCAGCATTAATCACCGGGCCGTTCATCAAATTGGCCGGTGCTTCGGCCTTTCTGTCTTCCGGCATGGCTTCGATGAGCACCTGCAACAATTGCGTTTCGAAACCCTGCACCATTTCCACGACGCGCTTGATCACCTGGCCGGTGAGATCCTGAAAATCCTGCGCCAGCATGATCTCGGTCAACTGGGCGTTGGTGATAGCAATCTTGGCGGGAGCTTCGGTGAAGTATTGGCGCGTTTCGGCAGCCAGTGCCTTGAACTCGTCCACCGAAAGCTGGTTGGCAAACATCTTGTCCCAGCGCGCCTTGAGCGCCTTGGTACGCTTTTCAAGTTCGTCTTGCGCGGGCTTGGCAATATCGGTGGCATTGAGGACGCGCGAGGCGGCCTCTTCGGTCATCTTGGCGATATAACTCAGGCGTTCGCGGGCATCGGGAATTTGCCGCGCGGTTTCTTCCAGCGCCTTGTCGTAGCCCAGTTCGCGCATGCTGTCGTGCAGATTGCGCGCCATGTGCCCCAAACGATTGAACATGTCTTCGGGAGCACTACTCGGTCCGGCAGCGTGCAGCGCAGCAGTGGGTGCGGCGGCCACGCTGGATTCTGCTACCTGTTCGGCCACACTGTCGAATAACGACTGCAGGTCGTCCGAGTCACCGAAGGGACTGGATTCCTGCACCGGCGCCTTCGGCGCGGTGGTGGAGGCAATAGTATCGAACAGTGCCTGCAAGTCTTGCGAGTCGCCAGTTTCGTCAAATTTAATCGGTTTAGCCATGCTTGATTCCGTCCCCGTAGCCGGGCCACGCAGCGCACTGCGCGGCGGCCACCTGATTATTTACCAGCCCAACCTCTAGAAAATTTTGGTGAGCTTTTCATTGAGCGTCGCCGCCGTGAAGGGCTTGACGATGTAGCCGGAAGCGCCGGCCTGTGCAGCGGCAATAATGTTTTCCTTTTTCGCCTCAGCCGTGATCATCAGCACCGGCAGCGTCTTGTGGGCCGCATCGCCACGAATCGTCTGGAGCAGCGTCAGGCCATCCATATTGGGCATGTTCCAGTCGGTGATGATGAAGTCGAAGGTCGTACCCTGAATTTTTTGCCAGGCTACCGCACCGTCCTCGGCTTCTTCCACATTGGTAAAACCGAGTTCTTTCAGCAAGTTGCGCACAATACGACGCATGGTCGAAAAATCATCAACGACGAGAAACTTGATTTTGCTGGGATCTGCGGGCATTAAACGTTCTCCGGATCAGGCTTTACAAATGAGTTGATTTTATAGTTGACGATCAATCGCGTTGCGATCTGAGTAAGAGCGGACGCAAGGTATCGGCCAGTGCGTCGGCATCGAATTTTGCAACGTAGGCATCGACACCCACGCTCTTGCCCATCGAGCGATTGGCCTCGGATGACAGCGACGAATGCATCACGACGGGGATACCATCGAAGCGCTTATCCGACTTGATATTCTTGGTCAGCACGTAGCCATCCATCTCGGGCATTTCAGCATCGACGAGGATCACATTCACCTCCGCGCGCAGACTCTGGCCCGTTTGCTGCGCGTGGGAAGCCATACCGGACAGGCGCGTCCAGGCTTCCATGCCATTTTGCGCGTGCTTGTGCTTGACGCCGAGCTTGTCGAGGACCTCGATGATTTTCTTGCGGGCAACCGCAGAGTCGTCAACGAAGAACATGTTGTAGTCGTCATCGCCGCTCATTTTCTCGATCTGGCCCACCAGGGCTTCGCCGAAGGTATTGGCCATGATTTGCTCGACATCGACGATCGACACCAGTTTGCCGCTGTCGAGCTCGGTGATGGCGGTAATGTAGGCATGCGTGCCGCCAGTCACCGACTCGGGCGCACGCACCCGGTCCCAATCGACGCGAATGATGCGATCGACGTCATGTACCAGAAAGCCCAGCGTGCGCTTGCTGTATTCGGTCACCATCATCGAACCGCCACGGCCGGGAGGCGCATCGGCCAGTTGCATGACGCGGGCCAGCGACAGCACAGGAATAACGTTGCCGCGCAGGCTGATCAAGCCCTCGACGCCATCCGGCATATGCGGTGACTTGGTAATCGCCGGGGTCTTGCTGACTTCGCGCACCTTGAACACGTTGATGCCGAATATTTCGTGGGTACCCAGCGAAAACAGCAGGATTTCCATGCGGTTCGACCCCGCCAGTTTGGTACGGGCATCGACGTTGTCCATCAGCGTGGCCGGCGTCTGACCGGGTACCAGAGAGGAAAAAGTAGCCATGAGTTATCTCCTCAATCGACCGTGGCGGACGGTTCATCTTTTAATAGCAGGCGACCGAGCGTTTCAGCCAGGCGCTGCGCTTCAAACTTAGGCACGTAGTCATCGACGCCCACTGACCGGCCAATCTGCTGGTTGGATGTCGATGACAGTGAAGAATGCATGATCACCGGAATACCGGCAAAGCGCGGGTCTGACTTGATGTTCTTGGTCAGAATATAGCCGTCCATTTCGGGCATTTCGACATCGGTGAGCACCAACTGCACCAGTTCCTTGACATGACGTCCCGTGGCATCGGCATAGTTGGCGATCTTCAGCAGTTCGTCCCAGGCCTGCCGGCCATTCATCGCCGCCATGCCGCGGATACCCATGGCGTTCAGCGTGCGCTCGATCTGGCCGCGCGCGACAGAGGAATCGTCGGCATAGATGATAGTTAAACCTTCTTTGCCGATCGGCTGGATGGCATTGAAAACCATGTCGTCATCGTACTTGGCGGTCTCGGACAAGATGCGCTCGACGTCGAGCATCATCACCAGACGGCCGTCCTGCAATTCGGTCACGGCCGTCACCAGACCGCCCAAATTGGCCATCAACATTTCCGGTGGCACACGCATCTTCGACCAGTCGAGACGCAGGATGGTGTCGACAGATTCGACCAGAAAGCCCTGAGTGTGACCGTTGTATTCAGTGACGATCATGATGTCGCGCGGCGTTTCTGTCTGCATGCCGATGAAGTCGGCGAGATCAACCACCGGTACTAGGATGCCGCGCAACGAAACCATGCCCTTGACGGCGGCCGGCATGTCGGGCGCCGCCGTGATGGCGGGCGTGCGCATGACTTCGCGCACCTTGAAAACATTGATGCCAAAGGTCTCCTGACGCCCGGTACGCAGATCCGTACCCAGCGAGAACAGCAAAATCTCCAGCTTGTTGGTGCCGGCCAAACGGGTGCGCGCATCAATGTTCTTTAGTAATTCTGACATTTATTCACCTTTAGGGCGGTACAGATGGGCTATCTATTGCCAAGTTTATCGGTCAGACGCCGGATTAGCCCATTTTTTAAAGCAAGAATATTACGCCATTCCTCATAGTCTGAAGCGATGGACCGCAGTTTCGAGCTTGCCAGCGAGCGCTTCGAGTTGTCCCGCGCCATCGACTACCTGTGCGACGGTGCCATCGAAGGTCGACGCCATGGCAACAATATGGCCGACGCCGGACGAGATTTCCGCATTAACCTGAGACTGATTCTTGACGGCTAGATTAATGCGCTCCATGCCCTCGGTCGTCTGCGTCACCGTGTGATTGGTTTCGCCCAAGGTAATCGCCACTTTTTCAAGATATTCCTGCGAAGTTGCCAGCGCTGTCAGGCCTTGATCCAGCACATCTTCGACACGGCTCGCCTGTTTTTCGAGGCTTTGCGTCACGCCGTCAATTTCACTGGCCGTCTTGGCCGATTTTTCAGCCAGTTTGCGCACCTCGTCGGCCACCACGGCAAAGCCGCGCCCCTGCTCGCCGGCGCGTGCCGCCTCAATCGCGGCATTCAGCGCCAGCAGATTAGTCTGATCGGCAATGTCGCGCACTTCTCGCGTCATGTGGTTAATCGCCGAAGCACTACTCACAAACTCGCGCGCGGTATCGGTCATTTCGCGTACCGAATTTTCCGCCAGGCTCAACTCGCCAATCATGGAAGAGAGGCTTTCGTTGCCCTCCTGCGTACGCAACAAACTGGCCGTTGCCAGACGGTCCACCTCTGCCGTCTGTGTTGCGATATCGCCAACGCCATCCGACAAGCGCGTAGCAGCGTTCGCGGTGTCTTGCGCGGCAGCGCTTTGCGCCGCCGTACTCGACTGCATGCCTGAGGAAATCTTTTGGAAATTCATGGCCGTACTGCGCAACATGCCAGACGCAGACGTCAGCTCTGCCGCCATGCCGCGCAAGCTGTTGCGCATGCCGACGATTGCCGCCAGCAAGCTGCTGTTATCGCCTGGCTTGAGCGCAATTTCAACGCTCAAGTCGCCGGCCGAGATGCGCTTGACGACATCGGCGGCATACTGCGGCTCACCGCCGAGCAAGGAGAGTAACAGTCGCGTCAGTTGTACGAAAGCCGCCAGACCGATGATGGAGGCCACGCCAATCACCAAGATCATCCAGTTGCGCGCGCTCTCTGCATCGGCCAACAGCTTGGGATCCAGACGCCCAGCTGCGTCCGCCAGACGCAAATACATCACGAACGAAAATCCGTTGGCGATGACCGTAACCGCCACCAGAATGGCCAGAACCAGAAGCAAGCGCTGACGCAAAGGCATTTTTCTAACCCTTATTCAGTTTGGTAGCCGATGCGGAAACCGCCCCAATGGCGGCCTTTCACATAAATCGGCGCCGAGATGTCGTGCATAATTTCGCCGGTATCGCGGCGATAGGTTTGCAGCAGGAAGGGCACCTCATGGGTGCCACAACGTTTGCCGACGCTGTCCGAAAATACCCGTTTGGTTCGGTTGCCCAGCGTATCTTTTGCCTCATCACCCGTCAGCGGCTGGGTAAAGCGCTTGTTGTGGGTTGGCACGTAGCCATTCGTGTCGCAAGCGATGGCGTAGGAGATTTCGCGTTGCTTCTCAAGCAAGGGTTCCTGCACCGCGGGCAACAACCGGTCGGCCAGACTGTCAAAGCGTGTATGGAATTTTTGCGGTCGGCTGTTGGGGATCGGCGTGTAATTCTGGTCAAACGCATCTTCCAGCTTCAGCTCGCCACGATCAATGGCGCTTTCGAGCAAGCGTCCAATGGCGGTGGCAGCCGCCCGCACCACATCGGGCATGCGCGCATGCAAGGCCAAGGCCTCCTCGCCACGCCGCCCCAGCTTGAAGATGGTGCCCACCTCCTTGAGGTTGGTGGCCAGGTAATCGAGTTGGCGCGCCTCATCGAGGGTATGGCTGGCCCCTTCGCTATTGCGATCGGCCAGCGCCATGATGTTGGTGACCAACTCAGCCACTTCGCCGGTACGTGCCGCCTGAGCCTGGGCGGCACGCGCGATCAGATCGACCTTCTCGGTGGTTTCCTGCGCCCCCTGGTTGATTAGCTCCAGCGCATCGGCGGCCTGCCGCGCCAATTGCGCCCCATTGCGGGCCTGCGTCGAACCGTCGCGAATCATCGCAATGGCGCTTTGCGTCTCACTTTGGATGGCGGCGATCATTCCGGTGATTTCGCCCGTCGCCGCACTGGTGCGCTCTGCCAACTTTCTGACCTCATCCGCCACCACGGCGAAGCCCCGTCCCTGCTCACCGGCGCGAGCCGCTTCAATGGCCGCGTTCAGCGCCAGCAGGTTGGTTTGATCGGCAATCTCGCGGATCGTCCGGGCGATGCCGGAAATTGCTTCCGAACGCTCACCCAAGGTCGCCACCACCTGGACCGATTGCTCGACCGAGCGCGCGATGCGCTCGATTTCGGCGGAAGCCTGCTCGACGATCTGCGCGCCACGCGATGAATGATCCTTGGCCTGCTGGGCGATCCGTGCGGTTTCTTCCGCATTGCCGGCAACTTCATTCATGCCGCCGGCCATAGCGGCGACGGCTTCGGCGGCCGCTTCGGCTGCGTCATTTTGTTCTTGTGATCCGCGTGCGGTACTCTCGGCCTCGCTGATCAGTTTGGCGGCCATCGCCGACACCTGACCGGCATTGAATACGATACGTGTGGTAATGCCGTGAAATGATGCCAACAATTCGTTATAGGCCGTGGCGGCAGGTGCGATGGCGCTACCGCTGGAAACCTCGACACGGCGCGTCAGATCGCCGTCGTTGCGTGTCTCGCCGATCGTTTCGCGCATCAGCGCCAGCGGACGCCCCAATGATGCGGCGACCATTAGGCTGGGCAGAATCGCCACCACCAAGCCAAGCGCGGCATAAAAGGCGATCACCCCGGCACTCGCGCTGGCTCCGGCCAGATACACGCCACCGAGCCCGGCACCCGCCACCATCAGCCCGGCGACGCTATGGATCAGGCGTGCCTGCATCGCTATATTTGACATTTTCCCCCGCTCCTCGGGTTTGTTCTGCTACGCCGTACCGCCAGCGCCGACTTTCCCGTTATTTCTATGACCAAGGACATAATACCCTCAGGCACGACTTGCGCGTAACCCGCTGCCACAAAGAAAATCAGGCGGGTGGCGCGGGGTTATCGTCGAGTGCAAGCAATACCGTCACCTCGTTGCCATTCGCGCTGAAATCGAGGCGCTGTGTCATGCTTTTCACCAGTACCAAGCCGCGCCCAAAGGGGAGTGGGCCGGCAATCAGGGTCTGTTCCGCCAGTTTCCTGACGGTGGCGTTAACGTCGAAACCGGGCCCGCTGTCGCGACAACGGATACGCAGCCAGGCACGTCCCGCGTCGACAATCTGCTCTACCACCAAGCTGATCTCGCCTTCTTCGAGACGCATTAGCCGCTCTGCGCGCAATTCCAGCCAACTCTCCATACCATCCGGCACAAGCTTCAAAGCGGAGTCGAGACGTAGCACACCGTGATCGAGCGCATTGTTAAATAGCTCAGAAAGGATGACGAAAAGTTCGCCGCCGCGCTCGCGGGTCGTCTCGAATTGCCCCGCGACATCGAGCAACAGGGGCACGACATCGAGATGGGCGAGTTCATTGGCGCCCAGTTGCAGTTCGAAGCGCCAGTTGCCGGCCTGATGCACACGCACCGGCCGGGGCAACACCACGCTCTGGGCAACCGCTTCCCGCTCGCAGTCGACGAGCACGAGGGTAGCATCGTCGTCTAACACCGTATCTTCCAAATGGGCGTCGAGGGTGGCGATGACTTCGTCACGGCGTTGGCTACGCGGCAAGCCGAGCAGCGTTTCGGTCAAACCCGCTATGCCAAAGCGCATCCCCATTGCGTTCTTTGCTTCAAGTAGCCCGTCGGAAACCATCACCAACTGCTCGCCGCGCGTAAAGGAATGGTATTCGAGCTGGTCGATAAAAACCGCGTCGTCCAGCGCCCCCAAGGCGGCGTGACGCCCGGAGAATTCACGGAAATGCTGGCCGAAACCATCGAGCATGAAAGCGCAGGGCATGCCACCGTTCCAGACGCCAACGACGCCCTCACGCGTATCGACGGAAATCAGTTGCACGGCAACCGTGCGCTCTGCCGGTAAGGCTTGGCGCACCTTATGATTGAGCTCGCGCACGATGGTCGCGAGGGGGAAGCCCTTGTCCGTCATGCGGTAAAACGGGGCGGTAATCGGCAGCAAGCTGACGTAGGCCGCCAAGCCGCCGCCACTGGCATCGGCCAGCATGACATGCAGCACACCACTCGGCGCACGGCTGACGGCAACCATGTCACCGCCGAGCCGGCTACAGGCGCGCTGCCAATACTGCACCGCCGGGTCGTCGAGCTGTCTGGCGCCATCGGACGACGACATCTGATGCTCGATCAAGTGGCGCGCAATACGCTGATCTTCTTGTTCCGCCGCGAGGTAGCGGCTGAGCTGTGTCAGACGCGCCGCCGCTTCCTGTTGCATTTTGAGCAGCCGGGCAATGACTTCGAGGCGCGCAACCAAGGCGGCGCTGGCAACCGGCTTGCTGAAAAAGGTGTCGGCCCCCGCTTCAATGGCGCGTGCGTGCAGCGTCTCATCGCAAGCGCTGGCAATGAGGATAACCGGCTGCCAGTGTGGGGCGGCCTGCTGCTGGATCGCCTGGGTCAGTGCAAAACCGTCGATACCGGGAACAGTGGTGGCTGCAATCACCAGGTCAGGCAATTCAACGCCATAAAAATCAAGGGCAGCACAACCGTCCGCCAAAACGGTCACTGCATGCCCGAATTGATTTAACTGTCCGGATAAGACCGCCGCGTCAGCCGCGCGATCATCGACAAGCAGGATCTTCATCGCTGCCCGCCTTGTCTCATGAATCGTTGGAGCGCTTTACAGCAGCGAAAACAGTTTGCCGAAATTAGCGATGTCGATCACTTGCTTCACCGACCCACGCGCATTGGCCAGCGCCACTTCCTTGCCGGCGCCTTTAGCCTTGTCACGCAACATCAGCAACATGCCCAGCGCGGAGCTATCGAGGTAATCGACACCCGTGAGGTCGACGTGAATTTCGTGCGCCGCATCTTTCACGGCCTGATCGACGGCTTCGCGGAACTCGCGGTGGGCATTGAAATCGAATCTTCCGGTGAGAGCAATAACGATCTTGCCGTCACGATTGCTTACAGTTGTCTGCATGAAACATTCCCCTGGGTTACTAGCGATGTATATCTAAAGCACAGTATAGCTTGGCCGGAACAATCATACACAGGCTCAACACGCGCCGTACTGCCAGCGCCGACTTTTCTCCCGACTTTCCTCATGTGCTAGCGCAGTTGTGCCAATAGGCGCGCCGCGACATTGTTAAGCGCAACCACCTCATCGACCGCGCCCACCAGCGCCGCTTCGCGCGGCATACCATAGACCACGCAACTTTCCTGATCCTGGCCAATATTCCACGCGCCGGCCTGGCGCATCGCCAGCATACCCTGCGCGCCATCCTTGCCCATGCCGGTGAGGATCACGCCGAGGGCGTGCTTACCGACTTCTTTCGCTACCGAATTGAACAGCACATCGACGGACGGACGGTGGCGATTGACCGGATCGGATTGGGCAAGCTCCGTCACCCAGCCGCTGCCGCTTTTCTTCACGGTCAGGTGCGAATGGCCGGGCGCCAGGTAAGCATAGCCGGGCTGGATGCGCTCGCCGCCCTTGGCTTCGATAACGCGGATGGCGCCTAGGGTATCGAGGCGCTTGGCGAACGAGGGCGTGAAGGTTTCGGGCATGTGCTGCACCATGACGATACCCGGCATTGCAGCGGGCAAACGGATGATGACTTCCTTAATGGCTTCCGTGCCGCCAGTCGATGCACCGATGGCGATGATGCGTTCGTTGAGGATACGGCTCGACACGCCGGGGAGGGGTGTTTCCGCACGCTGCGCAGCTGCAGCTACCGGTGGACGGCGCTGCAGTTGGGCGCCATGCGCGGCGCGAATCTTGTCGCGAATTTCCTCCGCATAGCTTTGCAGCAGCGAAACATTCTCGGCACGTGGCTTGGCGACAAAATCAACCGCACCCAATTCCAGTGCCTGCAGCGTCACCTCGGAACCGCGTGCTGTCAGTGCCGAGATCATGATCACCGGCATCGGCCGCAACTTCATCAGCCGACCCAAAAACTCCAGCCCGTCCATTTTGGGCATTTCGACATCCAGCGTCAGCACATCCGGATTGAGCGACTTGATCATCTCGCGCGCGGCAATCGGGTCGGGGGCGCTGCCCACGACGACCAGATCGGGGGCGCCACCGATGATCTCGGTAAGCAACGCCCGCATCAGGGCGGAATCATCAACGATAAGAACTTTGGTGGCCAAGTTGGAGGTCCTTAGAACAGTTCAATCTCGCCAGCCACCGGTGCTTCGGTAAGGCGCGCGGCATATTCTTTTTCGCGGCGGACGAGCGTGTCATTGTGCATGCGCACCAGTTTTTTCACCAATACCTTGCCGGTGTGGGGGAAAAAGTAAACCTTGCGCGGATAGATATCCAGCAAATCCTGCGCAGCCACGGCAATGCCTTCGGTCTTGAGAAAGTCGATGACGAAGCGCGAGTTGCGCTCACCCACCTGCGAACTGGAGAGCAAAGCCATCACCCGCCCGCCACCGAACACCTTGGCTTCCAGATTGCTTTTGCGCGCACCCAGTTTCAGCAGATGGTTAATGAGAATTTCCATCGCATAGGTGCCGTAACGCGCCGAGGACGATACCGCGCTCATCTCGCCCGAGTCTGCCAGCATGAAGTGATTCATGCCACCGATACCTTTTTCACGGTCGCGGATGCAGGCCGACACGCACGAACCCAACACCGTCACCATCAACACGTTGGTGGAGGTGACGAAATATTCTCCTGGCAAGACCTTGACCGCCTCCGCCTCGAACTTGCGATCAAAATAGCGATTGCCCGCCAGATGTTCGACGAAACCCTGCTCCTGCCCGCTCATCACGTCATCCTGGCGGAATGGGTGACACGATCGGTGCGCTCATACACGGTGCGGCCCAGCGAACGAAACAGGTCAGCCGCATGCAGGAAGCTCTCGGAGTGACCCGCATAGAGGAAACCATCCTGGTGCAGCAAGGGAACGAATTTCTTGAGGATCTGATATTGGGTTGGCTTGTCGAAATAGATCATCACATTGCGGCAAAACAGCACATCGAGCGGCCCCTTCACCGCTGGCCAGACGGCATCCAGCAGATTTACGCGGCTGTAGGTGATGAGTTTTTGCAATTCCGGACGGATGCGCACGAAGCCGGCCTGCGATCCCGTGCCCTTGAGGAAAAACTTGCGCAGGCGTTCGGGGTCAAGGCGCTCGACGCGTTCGATCGGATAGACGCCACGTTCGGCCGTCTTGATCACATTGGTATCGATATCGCTGGCGTGAATCTGCACCGGTGGCGTCAAGCTATTAAAGGCTTCGCAGGCCGTAATCGCCAGCGTGTAGGGCTCTTCGCCGGTCGAGGCGGCGGAACACCAGATCTTGATCGGCCGATGAGCCAGCCCGACCAGCTGTTTTTGCAGGATCTCGAAATGGTGGCTTTCCCGGAAGAACGAGGTCAGGTTGGTGGTCAGTGAATTGACGAAAGTTTCCCATTCGTTCTCGTGCGTGCCTTCTTCAAGGTAGGCAAGATATTGGTCGAAGCTCTCCATGTTGAGCGCGCGCAAACGTCGCGCGAGCCGTGAATACACCATGTCCTGCTTGATCGGCGCAAGCGAAATGCCGGCATGCTTGTAGATGAGTTGCCGCACCCGCTCGAAATCCGTCGAAGTGAAATTGAACTCACGGTTAGGCGAAAGCTGTTCCGGCGCTGGCGTGGAAGTCGCTGCGCTGCGTGGTGCTGCCGTCCGGCCAGCGCCGACTCTTGTTGTATTGGTCAAAACTCCGCCCATTCTTCATCGTCATCCGCCAGGTGCGGCGGAGGTATCTGTTTCGGCTTGGCCGCCGGGCGCATGGGTGCGGGAGCCGGGCCAGGTCTCGGTTTGTTGTTGCTCAGTTGCCTCGGTGTGGCATCGCGCAACACCGGACCGGGCAGGTTCGTGCTGCCTTCTTTCAGTTTGAACATGCCCACCGATTGCACCAGTCCTTGTGCCTGCTCTTCCAGGCTTTCGGCGGCCGCGGCGGCTTCTTCGACGAGTGCGGCGTTTTGCTGGGTGACTTCGTCCATCTGGCTGACGGCTTGCGTCACTTGTTCGATGCCGCTGCTTTGTTCGCGGCTGGCGTTGGTGATGTCCATCACCAGTCTGGCGACTTGCTGGAAGCTGCTGACGACTTCGTCCATGGTGCTGCCGGCTTCATTGACGAGTTGTGCGCCACTCTCGACTTTGTCCACCGATTCGGCGATGAGTACTTTGATTTCCTTGGCGGCCGTGGCGCTTCTCTGCGCGAGGTTCCTGACTTCGCTGGCAACCACCGCAAAGCCTCTGCCCTGCTCGCCCGCCCGCGCGGCTTCGACGGCGGCGTTGAGTGCCAGGATGTTGGTCTGGAAGGCGATGCTGTCGATGACGCCAACAATGTCGGCGATCTTCTTCGAGCTGGCCTGGATGCCGCTCATGGTGCCAACGACTTGTTTGACCATCTGCCCGCCGCGCGTGGCGATTTCGTTCGAGGTGCCGGCGAGTTCATTCGCTTGCCTTGCACTTTCGGCGTTTTGCTTGACCGTCGCGTTGAGTTGTTCCATCGAGCTCGCTGTTTCTTCCAGACTGCTGGCTTGCTCCTCCGTCCGGCTCGACAGGTCTTGGTTGCCTGCGGCAATTTCTTTCGCTGCCACGTTGATGGCTTCGGTGGCTTCCTTGATCCGCCCCACCACTTCACGCAAACGCTCCACCGTCGTGTTGGTGTCATCTTTCAGCTGACCAAAGATGCCTTCGTAATCCTTGTCCATGGTCCGCGTGAGATCACCCTGCGCCACGCGTGATAGCACGTCGGATGTTCCCTGGAGTGCTTCATGGGTGGTTTCCAGCAAGCCATTGATGCGCTCGGACAGCACGGCAAAGAATCCGGATTTTCCTTCAGTACTGATCCGACTATCGAGGTTGCCGCGCGAGGCGCTCTCGACAATGTTGGACACTTCACGCTCGACGGCCATCTCGTCGGTACGGTCCTGCCACTCACCTACCGAACCGAGCCGATCGCCGCTACGGGTAAATACCGGGCTCGTGACAACGCGATAGGTGCGGCCACCGATTTCCATTTCAGTCTCTACGGTGGCTGTCAGGTTGGCAAGACGATTCAATGCACCCTGCGGATCCGCATAGAGGTTGCCGATGCTGCTGCCGACGAAGGTATCAACGCTGAAAGCCGGGTTCTGGGAAATGAGCACCTGTTCGATGTGCCTCAAGGCATCCATCAGGGCATTATTGGCATAGATCACCGTACCCTTGGCGTCCGCAATGCGTACGGGGGTACCGACGCAGTCAAGGGCGATCTTGATGCGCGTCATCTCGTCCGCCTGGCGCTTTGTCTCCGCGACCTCGAAGCCCATGCGCGTCTGCAAAATCTGCAAGCCCTGCATTGCCTTGCCGATTTCGTCATTGCGCGTGACATCAATCACGTTCGAGTAAATCCCCTGCAATACATTGGCGAAGGTATCGTCCATTTCCTCGATGGGGCGGCGAATCATCCGGCCCAGCAATACAGCGATCAGACCGGCAACCATCAGCGCAATCAAGCCGAACAGTAGGGAAACTCTCCCCGCACTTGCCACCATTTCCTGGACTTCAACTTGCCCCTTTTCTGCCTGAGCATCCAGGGTCTTGCGGCCATCGACAAGGAGTTGCTTGTACTGGCGCCATAGCGGTGTGTCTTCGCTGTTGAGCAAGACGCGCGCCTCATCCAGATTGCCGGCCTTGACGACATCGACAATGTGCGCATGCACGGCAAAGTGTTTTCTGCTCAGCGTACCAATCTGCTCGAGCGACTGGCGAATCGCCGGATCGGCATCCGGCACGGAACGCGCCTGTTCCAGATTTGCCTGGAAATCGCGCTTGGCCTGCTCGAGGTTCTCGTAGGCTTTTTTGTTGGCCGGATCAAGTACGACATTGCGCAGAGCCTGCCCCATCTGCAAACCTTGCGCATACATCTCGGAATAGCCGTCGAGCAGTTTCTGCTCGTGGCTGATGAAGCCGCTGAAGCGCCGTTGGGTATCGCTCATACCGAGCCAGGAACTCCCCACCGCCACCGCGCCAAAGACGAGGACCACAGCGATACCACCCCAAAGCTTGGCGCCGACGCCGACATTCTTCAGGCTCCATTGGCCACGCTTGACTGCCTGGCCGTAGCGGATGACGAGATTGCCCTGTTTCTTGTCACGGAACAGGCGATAAGCCGCCTCATGTACCGCAATGGCCGCATCCGCCGCCTTGCGTCGCACGGAGATATAGCCAGTCACCTGGCCGTTTTCAACAATCGGTGCAGCATTGGCCAGCACCCAGTAATAATCACCGTTCTTGCAGCGGTTCTTGACGTAACCCGTCCACGGGCGACCCTCCTTCAAGGTGCGCCAAAAGTCCTCAAAGGCCTCCACCGGCATGTCCGGGTGACGCACGAGATTGTGCGGCTCACCGATCAGTTCCTGCTCGGTAAAACCACTGACTTCGAGAAAGTCGCGGTTGATGTAGGTGATGCGCCCCTTCAGATCGGTCTTGGAGACAATCAGGGTGTCGTCATTCAGCTTGACCTCGTTCTGGGTCACTGGCAAGTTAGTGCGCATGATTAAGTTTTCTTAGAATTCCGCCCACTCTTCATCGTCATCCGCCAGGTGCGGCGGAGGTATCTGTTTCGGCTTGGCCGCCGGGCGCATGGGTGCGGGAGCCGG
>Ga0315268_10005043_pt1 | contig 14240 bp, 13 predicted proteins | sample C1_top_MG_FD_204535 | JGI IMG/M metagenome (GOLD analysis project Ga0315268, IMG submission 204535) | Sediment microbial communities from Yellowstone Lake, YNP, Wyoming, USA - C1_top | ecosystem: Environmental > Aquatic > Freshwater > Lake > Sediment | place: USA: Wyoming | collected 2017-08-01 | reverse complement strand
TCTTCGAGAATTCCGGCCTCTCGATCCCTTCGCTCATCTCCGTGCTCCTGATATACATCATCGTTGGGCTGCTCGTCCTGTTCATATTGAAGGATGTCATCCTCGGAGGCAACCAGTCGCTGCAGGTGAACCTGCTCAATTCCGCATATGTCCTTCTGGATTCCATACTGCTTGCCCTTAGCGTGCCTTTGGTGCTCCAGTTCCTCTCTTCGCCGGAGAAATCACGGGGCTCGTTGATAGGGATAGTGGTCCTGCTCATCTCGCTCGGGGATATCTACAGCCTGTATTTCTCTGTGCATAATGATCTTGGCGCTGTGGTTTACGGCGATATCTTCTTCGTCCTGGCTTATCTATGGGGCCTTGTCGTGATAATGATATACCCAAGGCCGGAGATGAAGGCCGAAGCTAAATTAAAAGTTTAGAGGAAAAATGGCAGGGATCATACCCTGAAAGGATGGATACGCATGAAGAGGTTCGATTTGTATATCCTGGCCGGCCTGCTGATGAGCTTGGCCTTTTTCGCATACACCTACCTCTACTCTTCGACCGATGCATACGACAAGGTCATGGAGACCTCGATACTTGTTTTGGCGGTCCTCTCGGCTATCGCCCTTTACCAGCTGATAAATGCCTTGAAGAAGGCCAAAAGCCCTGAAGCCAGGTTCTTCCAATTCATCCTTATAGCGTTCATATTCTGGATTTTGAGCGAAGCCGCATATACATCCTACAAGGTCTTCTTCAACACCGTCCCGGACATCTCGGTAGCCGACTTCTTCTCGATATTGGGGTATTTCTCCTTCATCTATGCGATATACCTGTTCTTCGAGAATTCCTGCATCTCAGTGCCGTCACTGCTCGCTGTCCTTGCCACATACCTGGTTGTTGGCTTGAGCGTCCTGTACCTGCTGAAGGATACCATTGTCAATAGCCGGACATCGATGGTGTCGAACCTGCTCAACGCCATATACGCCCTTCTTGATTCGGTAGAGCTGTCGCTCAGCGTCCCGCTTATCATCCAGTTCCTCTCCTCCCCGTCCAAGTTCAGGTGCTCATTGATAGGCGTCGTGATCCTTATGGTCTCCCTGGGCGATATATCCGCCCTGTATTTCACTGCGCAGAACAATCCGGCCGCTGTTCAGGCGAGCGACATCTTTTTCGTGCTCGGCTATATCTGGGCCCTTGTCGTGATATTGATCTATCCAAGGCCGGAAAATAATCATTCTAACGTAAAGCAGAGATGAAGATAACGCCTCTATTATTACACTTTTTTAGTTAAACAATAACTTTATATACTGAAATAACCCATATCCCAATCAGATTTCCATGGCAAAACCAATGGGGTACTCATTCCAGGAGGCTCTGATAAGCCGGTTCGTCGGAACCTCCCTGGCCGTGACCCATCTATCCTATGATGACAAGAAAGCTTTGGCCAAAAATATATTGTCAGACCCTATCTACAAGGATGCCTCCCCGTTCTCCCGCGATTCCATAGAATTCAAATATCACCTATTTGGATTGTTTTCCAGGGCAGACCCGAAATTCCCCTGGCTTGATAGTAAAAAAACAACGGTCATCGATCCGACCTCGATAGTCGTGAAAAAGGGACGCTATGAATCCGTCTACAACGGGAACATCTACCATTTTTCCATCGGTTCTGCGGTCCATTTCTATGACGATGCGCTGTTCAGCGTGATCGTGCCCGGGAAATTCCAGCTGCACACGATCCTGGACGGCGTCAGCGAATGCACGGGCGGCAGGAGGGCCGCTGATCTTGTCAGGGTAGCTCTTATCCGGGCAGTATCGATCGGATTAGTCTCCTCATCAGAAGACATCGTTGATTTCCTAAAAGCCATGCACGGGGATCTGGCTAGGGAAGGGCTGAAGACGACCGCAAGCATGGTATTCGTCGGGCCGGGGACCCACAAGTTCATCAAGATCGGGGATTCCCCAGTCGGGTTCATACTCGGCCGCGGAGGCTCTTTCCCAGACCAGACATGCGATCCGGGCTATGAAGGCCATGATATGCGCATGCTCGGGAATGATAGCGGTTACGTCCCTCCTTTGGTTGTCACTGCGGCGTCCTTGCCGACGGAAGCCGTGCTCGCGCTCTATAGCGACGGGTTGGGGGATTCTTCGACTTCCAGGGCGATCGCATCCTTGCTCCAGAGGAGAAAGATCTCCAAAGGGCAATATGATTGGAACGGGTTCGGGGATGAACTGGTATCCGTCCTGAGCCAGGGATTTTTTGAGCGGGATGGCATAAGGTATGTTTTCGACGATGTCTCGCTGATCCTGGTTTCGAAGTGATGCTAAATCACTGCTGTGCTCTTCTAGTATTCTCCTTTTCATACTCTTCCAGCGCTTCCTTAGTTATCTTCCAGTTGCGGCCAAACTTGACCGCTCCTATCTTCCCGGTCCTTGCGAGCAAACTCAGATATTCCTGGCTGTACCTGCTGGATTTCGCTGCTTCGCCCAATGTGAGATACTCCCCCGGGGTTGTCCCGAATGCGTCCAGGTAGATATCCAATGTTCGCTCCACGGCTTTGGCCACGAAATCCACGAATGGCGTTGTATCGTGCCCAGATTGGCCCTGCATCACTGTCCGGATGTATTTTTTCCGCTCTGCCCTGAGCAGGACTATCGGCGGGTAGCCATTGCGCATCAGGTAAAGGTTCAGGAGCAGGCGCGCGGTCCGGCCATTCCCATCAATGAACGGGTGGATATCCACGAATCTCTGGTGGATCAATGCCGCCGCCTCTATCGGTTCCGCGCTCTTGATATTCAATAGCCGGTAGACCTCCTGCATGAGCGCAGGCACTTTGGCAGGATTCGGCGGGGTATAGTCTGTCCCGCTTATCCGGACAGCCCCCCTCCGGTAAAATCCTGCGTTCTCAGGGTCTATCCTATCCAATATCATGGCATGGAGATTGAGCACGTCGTTCTCCTCTATCTTCGGCTTGTACACCAGCGATTCGACGAAATCGATGGCCCTGCTGTGATTCGTGGCTTCCAGATGCTCCTTGAGGGATTTGCCCCCTATCGTTATCCCCTCTTCCAGGACAAGTTTGGTCTCGACCAGGCTGAGCGAATTGCCTTCGATGGCATTGGAATTGTATGTGAGTTCGACCCTGAACGTTTCCTGAAGGCGGTGAAGCGAGCCCTTATCGAATGGCCTCAATTTGTCCAGGGCCTCCTTTCGTTCTAGTATCCGCTTGAGTATATTCTCATCTATCGGCATGGGTTTATTATATATCGGATAGTTTAAAAAAGTTACTATCCGATTCAGAATATTTGGGGTGTATAGATATAATATGTATCGGATAACAGAAATTTTAGTCTATCCGATATAAAGCATCTTCGAATCCTTGAGTGTCTAGCCGTTCAGCAGCGAAGGGTTGATGCCGTATCTGGGCTGGACATCTAGGACCATCCCGATTTTGCCCTGCTCGAACTGGCCAAAACTGGAAACCGAGATCCCGATCGTGTCGCTGTTATCAGCGTTCGTGAAGTATCTGGTCTGGTCCGGCCCTGAGAAAACAGGCGTGTATTCGCTGAAGGAATTTCCGGTCCTTACTTCGACAGTCGCAGTCCAATTGCCGTTCTCCAGTTTGACATGCGGTATTATCACGAAACCAGAGCTCTGCTGGAACTCGTAGCCGTCGCATACGAATTCCCGGCCCCCATCGCCGCCGACATTATAGCATTTGGTCTGGCTCGGTATCAGGCTCGGGCTCATGCACCGGCCGTTCATGCACCTGGAATCCACCGACTTCTTGTGCTCCTAAAGAACATCTAGTGGGCGTAAGAGAGTAGTAGCACTGGGGTATACCTCATTTACCGACGCGGCCTGAGTTTATCGGTGTCCGCGTCCACCTTGTTCTCCTAAAGAATATCTAGTGCTCCTAAAGAGAGTAGATTACCGGAAGAAAAAATAAGGTACGCCCCGGCCGGGATTCGAACCCGGGTCGCGAGAGTGACAGTCTCGTATGCTGAACCATAGAGCGCTCAGGATAGCAAAAATTCATCTCGCCATCCAAAGCTCTACACTACCGAGGCACTAAAAAGCATTTCAAATCATGCAAGTTCGCTTTTATAAAATATTCTATTGCGCCTGAGCGATGGGAGTGATCTTTTTAATTTTGCCTATTGAACCAATGAATAGGTGATTATCACCTGAACCAGGATATCGTATGAAAAGATATATCCAGGCCATCGCAATCGGCTTGTTCGCCACCCTCGTGCTTCTGCTGTTCACCTACTATTTCTCTTCTGATGGCATGTACCAGAAAGTGATGGAAATCCTGCAACTTGTCCTTGCGATCGTCTGCACGATCGCTCTTTACGGCCTTCATTCGCGCCTGAAGGCAGCAAACAACCCTGATTCACGGGTATTCAGGCTGATGTCCGTAGCATTCGTCTTCTGGATACTCACCGAGCTGGTTTGGACGGTATATGCCGTATTCTATACGATCCCGACCACGCTTTCGCCTGCGGATTTCTTATCTTTCATCGGATATATCTTTTTCATATTCTCGATTTACCAATTCTACGAGTCTTCCGGCCTTTCTCTGCCGTCGATTTTGGAAGTCCTGGTCACATATGTGGTCATAGGCCTCCTTGTATTGTTCATCCTCGAAAATGCCATAGTGCAAAATAGCGTCTCTGTCGAATCGATGCTTCTTAGCTCCGCATACGCCCTTCTGGATGCCATCATGCTGTCCCTCAGCGTCCCGATAATACTGCGCTTCCTCTCCTCACCGACAAAATACCGCGCATCGCTGATCGGGATAGTCATTTTTTTCGTGGCAGCAGGCGATTTCTTCGGATTGTATTTTTCTGCCCAGAACAACGTTAACTCGTTGCCGCTGAACGAGATTTTCTTCGTTCTTGCATTCCTCTGGGGCTTTGTCGTGATATTCATCTATCCTGTCGAGATGGATATCGCGGGGAAAAAACAGGGAGCTATCGCTAGGAGCTGAATTTAGGGCCTGGATCAGGGAAATCCTGACTCGCAAAGCTGAAGGATCAGATATCGTTCGATTCACGGGGCTTATTGATGGATATCCACTCCCAGACATTCATCCCATAGATGTCGCGCTTATCCATGTCAGCGCCCCTGTCTCTCAGCATCCGCACAGCATCGAAGTGGCCTGCCGATGCCGCCACGACGACCGCGCTTGCCTCGAAGTCAGGATCCATCGCTTCCTTGCTGGCTCCTTCATCCAAGGCCCACTCCATCTTTCCGACATCGCCGCATCCTGCGGCTTTCAGGAGTATCTTGTCCAGGATGAGATTCTCGACCTTTGTATAATCGCTTGGAGGAGCAAAAGCAGGGCTGCTGTTTCTGCCGTAAATCGAGCTATCCTGCTCCGCACCCTTCTCGGCATCGAAGGCTCTGATCCTCTGCATCCGGACGTAAGTCAGGGGGGTGGATTTGGATTTTTGGTGCATGGCTTCAGGATCAGCGCCATCAGCGAATGCTGATTTAGCCTTATCCAGGCTTCCGAGCCTGCACGCATCGAAGAGTTGTTGGTCGCACGGGTTCGGCATGATGATGTTTTCAGGTCTGGAGCTTATCGGGCGTGTGGATGAGATGGGCGGCGCTGGGCTGGATATCGGCCGCCCTGATTGTGGGGGGCGATAGTCCAATTCCGCTGTCCGTAGTGCTAAGTTTGCCATAAAAAATGTCACCGAATGTGATAAATCATTTACGCGAAGCATTTATATAGTTGTAACATTTTTTTCGCAAAAAGGGCGTGATTTTCACGTCGTAGAATTTCGCCGGAAACATGTTGAAAAACACAGCATCTGCAGGGAAAATACTGTGAATTCCACACGAATCGCGCACTGTGCTGTGGAAACGAGCCTGGATACGCGGAATCGCGCAGTCATCGCATCGGAACGAGCTTGTGGAACAGGGAAGAATGCGCATCTTTCCGCAAACCTTTTTAAGCCGGGTAATCCATATAGTTTAACTGTTTCTTTAATATCAGAAATCGAGCCTCAGAAATCGTACTGGCGGGATCCATATGAAAGTCAAACGGGCACTGTTAAGCGTCTATGACAAGACAGGCATCGTCGAGCTGGGGAAAGTCTTGGCAAGCCTGGATATCGAGATAATCTCAAGCGGAGGAACAGCCCGGCTTTTGTCTGAAAACAAGATCAAGGTCCGCGATGTCTCTGATTTTACTGGCTCCCCCGAGATGATGGAAGGCAGGGTAAAAACATTGCACCCGAAGGTCCATGGCGCGATCCTTGCTGACCGCTCAAAACCAGAACATTTAGCTGAAGCAAAGAAATACGGGATAGACCTGATCGACATGGTAGTCGTGAACCTTTATCCGTTTGAGGATACTGTCCATAAGGGCGCATCGCTTCCGGATATAATCGAGAAAATCGATATCGGAGGACCGACCTTGATCCGTGCAGCGGCCAAGAACTACCAGCATGTGGCTGTCATAAGCAGGCCGGACAGGTATGAGACAGTCATTGAAGAGATGAAAACGGGCAAGGGCGAAATCTCAGAAAAAACGCTCGAACGCCTTGCCATAGACGCATGGACCTGCATAGCCCATTATGACGTTGTCATCGAGCAGTTCTTCAGGAAGCGTTTCAATTCAGACAGTGAATTCCCTGATTACATGAACCTGACATTCCACAAGAAGCAGGATCTGAGATACGGAGAGAATCCGCATCAGCGCGCTGCCTTATACCGCGACGAGCACTACAAGAACCCTTCAGTCCTGGATGCTACCCAGCACCAGGGGAAGCAATTATCCTACAACAATGTCCTTGACTGCAATGCCGCATTCAAATTAATCAGGGAGTTCGAGGATCCGACCGCAGTCATAGTTAAACACAACAATCCCTGCGGAGTCGCTTCCGATCCGGACCTGCTCAATGCCTACAAGGTCGCGAAATCAGTCGACCCAGAAGCGGCTTTCGGGGGAATAGTGGCCCTGAATAGGCCTTGCGATGAGGCATTGGCAAAGGAAATCACCACCCGTTTCGTGGAAATAGTGATGGCCCCTGCTTTCAGCAAGGAAGCTTTGGGGGTCTTCAAATCAAAGAAGAATATCCGCGTGATGGAAGCCAAAAGCATCAATTCGAAGCGCGTTCCGTACCGCAAGTACCGCTCGATTTTAGGCGGCCTCTTGGTCCAGGACGCGAACATCAAGCTATTGGAAGATATGAAGGTCGTGACTGAGCGCAAACCGACGGACGCTGAGATGAAATCCCTGCAGTATGCCTGGAAGACAGTGAAATACGTGAAATCGAACGCAATAGTATACGCAAGGGAGAACCAGGCTGTCGGAATAGGCGCAGGCCAGATGAAGAGGATAGATGCAGCGAAACTGGCCGCCATGATAGCCAAGGATTCAGGGAAAGACCTGAAAGGGTGCGTGATGGCGAGCGATGCCTTCTTCCCGTTCAGGGACGGCATAGATTATGCAGCGAAACTAGGCATAACCGCGGTCATCCAGCCAGGCGGTTCGATAAACGATGCCGAAGTCATCAAGGCCGCGAACGAGCATAAGATAGCGATGATATTCACAGGCATCAGGCATTTCAGGCATTAGAATACGAGATTGAAATAGTAGAAGAAAATGAAAAAGAAATAAAAATGAAAAAAATCAATATTCGGTTCTCGTAAGCGCTTATTTCCTTATTTTTGTCGGATCCGGCCTCGGTACCCCGCTCTTGAGAGCCGCAGAGCGCGTGCTGCTTCTGCGTCGCACGGGCGTCTTGGCAAATTCCGTCACCGCCTCTTGGACAATCGCATCCATCGCTTTCCTGGCCTTTTGAGTTTCGAATAGTTGCTTGATTTTCCCCTCGATATCGGCCTTGAGCGTTTTGGATATGGGGTCGCTGCCATTGAACATGGCGAACAGGCCAAGCAGCTGGTTCACGGATTCTGCCCTATAAGCCCTATCTATCAGTTCCTGCGAGGCACGTATCCTTCCAGGCAGTTTATCCTGGACGATCTTGAAAAGCTCAGCAATCCCCAGCTTATCGATTTTAAGATCCTGGGTGGCCACCATCGGCGGCATATAATTGCAGTCCCTGAGGCTTTGTTCCAGGTCCCAGCTGGCATCCCCATTTATGATGGGCCTGCCTGCGAGGACCGCCGGCGCCTTTGATCTTGGCAGCGCCGAAGGGATTATCCTGTCCCCTGGCTTGTCCAATAACGGAGTAGGGGTCAGCTCGCTAGCAGGAAGCTCGGGCGGGCCTTGGATGGCGTCGCGTATCATCGTATGGAGGTTTATCTCCTGGGTCCCGAATTTGATTATCGGCGGGATCATATGCAAATTGATCCTCGTGAGCTGTTCCTTGTTGCACATCGCCGTCAGCTTCTGCACGGCTGCCAGGCGTGTTTCGCTTGTGCAGGACGACCTGCCTGCGAGCTCCTCGAGATCTTCGATAGTGCCTTGGTCTATAACGTATTCCCCGGCCAGGATCTTGACTTCAGGGAACCCGCCGATGGCTGCGATGATCATAGCGACATTATAGTTGGCCGGTTCTTTCAGCTTCTCCCTCAAGATCTTCATATTCTGGTCGTAATACGCTTCGGCCGATATTACGCCTTCTTTAGATATCACATCCTTGAATTCTTGGGTCTTTGGCGGGCCTCTTGCGAAACCCACGATGGCCCAGACGCACGCGGCGCCCAGTTTCTTATCCGTGATGAAATCAACAACACGGGAATCCCTGTATCTCTCGACTCCCTTGGTCAGGAGCTCATAATTGGCCCGGGTCTTGTATTTGGTATCACCGTACAGCCAGAGCATCGGATTCACGGTTTCGACCGGCATCTCTTCCTTCTTTGCAGGTATGTCACCGAACCGTACGTCGTATTTCGCCCTCTTCACAGGGTCGCTCAGCGTGTGGTATGCCTCGATGAGGACCTGCGCCACCAGGTTCTCCTTCTCAGTCAGCGGGCTGGCAGGATTGAAATTCCTGATAGCTTCGAAGAACGCTTCCTTTATAGCCTCGGGCTTAACGCCCGGCTCAAGGCCGAAAACGCCATAATAAGATATGCTCGTCTGGATCCTTTCTGCTATCACAGCCTGTTTCCCAGTAAATCCTTCCTTTGTGCTCATGGTAAAACCTGTTTGTTATATATTGAATAACAATTTATAAAGTTGCAGGTTCAGTAGCGGAATGTAATGCGTTTCCGCGCCTTTTTAATCATTTCTCATCATTATTTACCATGATTATGATGGGTGGGAATGCATGCGCCTAATAGATCCCAGGCCTCTGAAGGCAAGGGAGCAAGGCGCCTCTTTCGACGGCTTCACGAATCCCACGACAGGCAATAAGCATTTCGCATCCATGATAGCGGACAAGGACAGGACATATGCCCTGGAAGCGCTTGCGTTAAAGGCAACCAGCCGCCGCTATGTCATCAAAGCGCCCCTGATAGGCGCTGACGAAGGCTCGTTCCTCCCGAACACCCCATACGACGTGTCATTTTTCCTCAAGAAAATCGCTGCCAATCTGCCCCAAGGGGCGGATAACCGCACGAAATATTTCGAGAGATTCTTTTTCGATGAGGATGGCAGCGAAAGGACCGGGAGGGCCCTTCTCCCTAGGGTGGTGGTCCTCCCTGAAGCCGACAGATACAAGATACAGAAGGAGTTCTGGGGCATGTTCCTGTTCGTGATGGCTGATAAGAAGGAGGATGTCTACCCTGCGATTGCCAAGAAGATGGATACAAGCGTGGAAAGCATCCTTGAGACCGCCCGCCTGAACGCCCGCTTCATAGCAAAAGAGCGGAAAACGAAAACCCTGCAGGTCTATGAGGAGATTTTGAAAAACGCTTTCTCTGATTCCGGTCTCGAGCTCCACCCGCTCATCTCCATGGCGCCATCAGAGCTCCAAAAGCTGATGCTCAGGACCTACATGTACCTGTTGCTTGCCAAACCGAAGCTGAACCCTGACTTCATGATTGAAGCGATAAATGGCCTCGCATGCTCGGCACCCGATAACTTCCACCCTCCAAATGATACGCAGCGCTTCAAGACAAAGGAAGCGGACGGCATAGACGGATTCTCACAATTGCTCTACGAAGCGGCCCTGACGACGATGGATGTCACAACCAAATCCACGAACGGCATGAAAGGCTTCAGGCAGTGCCAGAAGGAAGTGGAGATGATCCAGTTCATGGAGGATGTGGCATTGCTGATCAGGCATTTCGGAGTATTCGCATCAGAGCTCATGTCTGAAGGCGAGACAATAGTCTTTGAACCGAAATCAGCAAAGTAGATACGAACCGATCATGGCTGGATGCGAGCCGATCGCCGTAGCGCTATTCAATGCGTGTGCTTGCGCTTCTTCCGTCCGTGCTCAAGCATGTTGCACATCTTCTGGTTCTCGCACGAGCAGCCGACCGGCTCGAATTGTATCGTGACATGCGTTATCTGGAATTCGTGATGGAGCTTCTCTTCTATATCGCTCTGTATCGGCCGGGTCATCACCAGGGGGATGTTATCGGTCTCTATATGCATCATGGCGAAAACCAGATCTGAGCAGGTGCGCCAGATGTGGATATCATGGACGCCCTTCACCCCGTCGATGCATTGCACCGCCAGCTTCACCCGCTCAGCATCGACCCCATAAGGAGCGGATTCGATGAGGATGGAAAGCGAGCCTCGCAATATGGTGTATGCGCTGAATAGTATGATAGATGCTATGAGTAGGCTGACGATGATATCTATGACGACCAAGCCGGTTATCATGATCAATACCGCGCCTATCAGCACGCCGACAGATGACAATGCATCGCCAGCCGCGTGGATGAAAGCGCTCCGTGTGTTCAGGTTCTCTTCGTGCTGCAGATGATAAGCTACATAGACATTCCCGGCAAGCCCTACAAGGGAGGTCACGAGCATCGGAACACTATTTATTGCATAGGTCGCCCCGTTTAGGCGCTGTACTGCCTCGTATGCAATCAAGAGAGACATCGCTACGAGGAGCATGCCGTTCAGGAACGCGGCTAAAACCTCGAACCTGTGGAAACCGAAGGTCCTCCTTCCGGTTGGCGCCCGAAGAGCAAGCCATACAGCGAGCAAAGACGCGCCTATAGCTATTATATCAGAGAATACATGTGCGCTGTCGCCTAAAAGCGCAAGGCTCCCAGAGAGCTGGAAACCTATCAATTGGACAATCAGGACAACAAGCGTGACCAGGAAAGCCCGGCCGAGCTGTTTAATCTCTTCATCCATAGGGGAAAAAGCAAACCAATTCTTTTAACTGTATCTTAGATGCCCTTTCCTGTATTGACAATCAAGCATTTTTCATCAGGGCTAATCAAGCCAATATCGTATTGAAATAAGTAGAGCGCAAGGCCTGCGCATGCTGACTTCTCGCAAGGGACTATCCTGCTCATGATGCGGTATGCCTCATCGAGATAATCTTCCGGCACCTTATACTTCCCGCTATCAAGCCCGGTCAGGCCCAGTTTCTTCATGACCCTGAGGTCAGACTCTGTGTAGAACCTGAAAGGATTATGATGTTTTGTCAATTTGTCAGCGGAGCTATTCACTATCCGTCTTGGTTCAGCTGCCATGATATTCATGGAGGGCACCCTGTTTTTTGGTATCGCCAGGCGGGGATCGGTATTTCCGTTCATCCGGGCGATGAGCTTCTGCCAAGTCAGGTAGTTCTCGAAGAGCAGGCCCGAGCCATACGGAAGGAATATCCTGTCCGCGCCAATGTTCAAGGCTTCGATGACATGCCAGTCGTAGGCGACTGAATTCAAATCCAGGCTTCTCACAGACGAATCGATGTCTATCCCGGAAGTGTTGCTCGTGAGCTTGCGGATATCCTTCTCGCCAAGCTCGCCATCCAAATCAGCCCGATATATGTCGGCATGCATCCCCAGCAGAGCTTTCACCCTCTCCTTCGGGCAGGATGCGTCTATGAGCAGTTTCACCGGAGGAAGCCCATAAGACTCGAACATCGATGCGAACGCGCTGCCGGCATTGCCTGATGTGATTATCGAGAAACGCGGGACACGGACGCGCCTATGTTCGAGAGAGCGTTCTTTATCCAAAGAAATCGCCCAATCCCGATATATCGTCGCGACCTCCCATGCCAGGCGGTCCTTGAATGTCCCTGTGGGATTGCTCCTCCTGTCGGACTCGTCCTTTATGCTCAATATGCCGTATCCGTCCTTGGAAAGATCGACCCGGCTGACTGGCGTCTCCCTCCATTCCGGTTTTTTCGGATTGTTGGATTCGTAAAGAGGTATCGCTGCGAATCGCTCGACAAGCTCCCTGCTCATGAATAATGGGTAAGGGAGTTGTTTGAGGACCTCCGCTTCCTGCGGAGCGCGTCCTCGGAGGGTTCTACTTTTAGGCATGAGTTTATAGTGTTCATTTGAGTTTATAAATATATACTTATTACCACAAAATAGAGGTCCAAGAGCCCATCACAGCATCCCTGCATATCTCTCTGCAAGTAAAAGGTATTTCTTTATCCTCTCTGCCGCATCCTTGGATCTTGTCGCTTCGAATTCGATCGCAGCGACCTTCGCCCTAACATTCGCCCTGTAGCATTTGTAGAACTGAAGAAGCGCCCCCAGCTGTGTATCCTGGGTATGCGCTTGGTATTCGTTCACGAACGCTATCCCCAAATCCTCTTTCGAGTGGGCATCCAAATCCATAATCATGAATGCCACTTCGCTCGCCACATCCACGCACCGAAAATCCTTGTTGAACTCTATGCAGTCGATTATCCAAATCTTATGGTCTATGAAGATGTTGCCTGAATGCAGATCCCCATGGCAATCGCGGACGAATCCGTTTTCCATGCGCGAAACAAAGAGCGATTTGTTCTTGTCAATGAACCGTTTAGAACGTTCAAGGACAAAATCGACCTTCACGCCCATCTCCTTCCCGCACGCTTTCTCAATCCCTTTCTTGTGCGCCCCTAGGTCGGAGATGTGCTCCCATACCATCTTGGGTGAATTGAAGCCGTCTTTCGGATCCATCTTATCGATCCGGGAATGGAAATCAGCTATTATCCTGCCAAGCTCCTCGACCCGTTTCCGTGGAACCTCATTGCGGTCAAGCAGCCTATCCATCATCCTATCCTCATCAAGGCGGAGCATCTCGACAGCATACTCGATTGGCTGCTCAGAGCCGGTCATCTCCCACAGCCTGACCAAGGAAAATCCTTTCTTTTTCGCATCCGGCAGTATCCCTACGACATCCAGATAGATGTCCGGCGCCAACCGCCGATCAAGCCTCAGCTCTTCCATGCAGGATGTTTTCCTTTTCTCCAGGTCCGAGTAATCAAGGAACGAGAATTTGACTGGTTTCTTTATCTTGAACGCCCTCTCGGCGGTGAGTATGACCCATGAGATATGGGTCTCGCGCAGTTCAGACCCTGGAAGCGAATCCAGGAGCCTCTTGATGTCCTCTCCATCCATTTCTCCCACCCAACAATCCATTATGCCCCGAATCCTTCATATATCAGAGCCTTCCCCGACATTCTCCATCCGCTCGATATATGCGACTATATCCTGCAAGCATTTATCGAGCGGTTTCGAAGAATCCAGCTCAAGATGGTCTTCCCCTATCCCCTCTGCCTCGCTCTTCACTTTCAGATATATCTGATAATCAGCATCGCTCGGCCCTGCTTTCCTGGCATCCAGGCGCTTTTTCGTCTCAGCTTCATCCAGCTTGCAGACGATTATCCGGAGGACGCTACCTGCCTTCTGCGCAGCGTTCTTCGCCATCTCTATATATTCGCGCTTGTAGAACGTGGCATCCAGCACAATCGTCTCCTCGCCTCCGCGGAACAGCTGGAGGGTGCGGAATGCCATCTGCTTATACACGCCCCGCTTCTCGTCTTCGTCATATGATGGCAGGCCCTTCATCTCTTTGCGGATGATATCGCTGCTCAAATAGCATCCCCCGAGCTTTTTCGAAAGGGCCTCTGCTATCGTCGTCTTTCCGCTCCCTGGAAGCCCGCAAACGATTATAAGCATGTATAGATAATGATTCACAAATAATATTAACCGAGTTCTATTTTACGGAATCCAGGTGTGAAACATGGCTGAAGCGAATACCCAGCAGACGAGCGTTCCACAGGATAAGCGGATGAGCGTTCCGCAGGATAGTTACGATGTCATAGTAGTCGGCGGGGGCCCTTCGGGCTCCAGCTGCGCATCTTACCTTGCCAGGGCCGGAAGAAAGGTCCTTCTTCTCGACCGCGACAAGTTCCCGCGCGAT
>Ga0315268_10005042_pt1 | contig 14241 bp, 16 predicted proteins | sample C1_top_MG_FD_204535 | JGI IMG/M metagenome (GOLD analysis project Ga0315268, IMG submission 204535) | Sediment microbial communities from Yellowstone Lake, YNP, Wyoming, USA - C1_top | ecosystem: Environmental > Aquatic > Freshwater > Lake > Sediment | place: USA: Wyoming | collected 2017-08-01 | reverse complement strand
CGAAATATAGCCTTGCAAGCATGAAATTCTTGAACTTCCCACTCGCATAGACCACATGAGTGTATGTAGGCGGTATGTTGTTTATCCTATCTGGATATTGCATGCATACAGTCAATATCTCCCCAAGAGTCTTTACACCCATAAGCGACGAATCGTGGGCCTTCAACCATGTACCCCACGCTATTCTATTACCATCCTGAGTAACAGCCTCAAACGAAGCACTGTCCCCTTTTATCGTTGCTATTACTCCATTAAGCCCATCACTATTGTATGTGCATCCAAACACCAGAGTCTTAGCCATAGCAAACCCCCCATTACTATCGGTCACCAAAGATCCATTGACATTACTGTATTGTGGAAGGAACTGACATACAGTATATGAATTGTATTCCCCATCTGCCTGATTCGTAAGATTGCCCGTAGCTATGAAACGCATAGCGCCAGACTTCCCAATCATAGTCCAATCTATAGCCACATAATCTAGATTAACCCCCCCAAATTGCTTGTAATCTGGGTTCGAATCATAATATCCCTGATAAGTTTCTATTGTCTTGTATGCATTATCCTCGTTATCATCCATCATAAAGAATCTCGCTACATCCTGGATCTCTCTGTGATCATATTGAAGATTGTCTATCAAGACGAACCTATGCGACACAGCCGTTAACCAGTGTCCATAGTCCCACCATGTTATTATCGCCGTATTAGCAGCAGTAGAATTCTTGAAATACTGTAATGTAGACTCCCACCCCATTCTATCGTATGTAGCCACATTATAGAAAATAGCAGAAGAATCATAACTCGTGGCAAGCGCCCCCAACGGCGAATACATCACAACCGCCGCCAGGGCTATTAAGGTTGGTATTATCTTAAGCCCATCATAATCCTTCTTCGAAGATATAATATATTGAACAAACCACGCCCCACCAATAGCAAATGGGATGCTCGCCAAGAATATGTATTGTGACTTGTTATATAACCCCCATACGAACGGCACCAACCAAGAGAACATGACTAACTCACCAAAGCTCTCTTGCTTAATTCCCACATAAAGCATTAATGGAATACATATTAATGCAGCCATAGCACCCAAACCGAAAACACTGTACAAAGCAGTCAAATACCCACTAAATGTAGATGCAAAAGGCTGTTGTTCCGCTATAGTCTTGAAAACCACAGAAGGCTGACCTATATCAACGAACCCCACCTTATAAAAGTTATACCAGGCCGTAGGACCGAATATCGCTATCCCGACAGCAAACAACCCAACCACAGCTAAAACCTGATGCTTTGATATCGATACAGAATTCTTGTATCTTAGCATGAATTCGTTGAACCCCACAGCAAACACTATCAAAGCAAACGAAGCCAACTCTATACCAGATGGCATCAGAGTAGAGAATATCTGCTCCGGCTTATGTATTATAAGCCTCCAAAGAAGATTCCCCCCTATTATTATAGCAGCATAATGTTTTAGATAATCCAGAGTCCTTTTACCGCTATATGCCCCATAGAAAGACATCAGAGCCACAGCCATAGCTATGACCATCGAGAATATCTTATGCCCATCCCACACTGTAACGAACACCCCATATATTATAGATGTGACCAGTATAGAAAATTTAAGTTCCCCCCTATTAACAGCATACATATATGCCAAGAACAACGATAATAGTATAAACCCCCCTATCGCATCGTTCTCTGAATCTGTAGCATGCGCCTTGGTGGACCATCCTATCGACATCATCAGAATGAATGCCCCAAACATAGCCGCATATTTGGCGTTCTCTTTCTTGTAAAGGAACTCCTTTATCAACATGAACATGACAACGACAGAAAGACCTGCAGCAAGAGCAGATATCAGTAATGCCGCCTGATGATATCCCTGACCTATCATAGTCAGGATGTTACCCATATACGCCATCGTAGCAGCAAACCCAAAGGGCATTAAGCTCCTGTCTAATCCCCCTATCTTGGGATATGTCTGCCAATCATGAACTGGTATCTTTCCAGTCTCGATCATAGCAGCCCCCCATTTATAGTCGTAATACGGATCTATCTCTTCTATATAATCCGTCATTAAGACCGGAACCGCATGTATGTATGTAGAAACTAAAAACACCCCCAGAACGAAAGCCGCTTCAGAATTCATCAGCCTTGTTGCCCACAAACACGACGCAAACAAAGCCATACCATAAGCAACCGGCCAATATGCATTTCCTATCCTCGAAGGCTCATAGTACGATAATGCAAGCATCAGGATAAGAGATATAGGTAGCAGATTCCTAAGAAGTTCCTTTCTCCTGTAAGAGAAATGTATGGACAGTACCGCAGCAGCCGCGAAAAAAAGTGGAAGAATTATTCCTGCATTCGTTATAGAAAGACCCGAAGAAACAAACGGTAAAACCGCAATAAGAAGATAAACGAAAATCAACGGATTGTTCAACCTAACCCGCATTTCATCGCTTATTTGCATTTTTATTTGTTGTTTGGAGAATTAAAAAAAAGAAAATGGGAGTGAAACAAAGTTCACTCCCGTGCCTGGTATCTTAGAGTTCCTTGATGGCGTACTTGTCGTACACCTTGTCCAGGAGTTGTCTTAGAACGGGCAGATCAGACATCCTTAGGGTGTCTGTGTTCTTCCATTCTTTCTCGTTGTCCTGGTAGGACCTCTGGATCTGAGCAGTGTAGAACTTTCCTTTGTCCTTACTCGTTTGCTCCCAGACGGACACTGTAACACCGTGTGACGCGGCCTTATACACAGGCTTGTTTGGTTTGTCAGCCATTTTTGTTTTCACCTCTATCAAAGAGGATTTTGTTCACCCAGATATACTGGGGTTTACAAAATCACCGCCGCAGGTTTTGCAGCGGATTTTTTACTGGAAGTTTTCCAGCTATACTATATAGGGAGTACTCATATAAATACTTGTCGGTTTTACAGCATATCGGTCTTACCGTCTAAAACTGCCTTTTGAACCACTCCCGAGTCTATTTCCATCGATATCACATGATTTGCAGAAACATTGCCCCTCTCACTGAACACACATTTCGCATGATACGCAGAACTATTCACCGACAATATATCGCATGTCATCCCGCGCGCATCGAAATTATTCCTGACAAACCCTATGGCAATATCCCTGGTTGCCGCCCTATCGTAACTCTCTATGAGTTGTGTAGTCTTGTCACCTATACAACCCGAAATTAGAATAACAGCAACGAAAAACAGCAATAGATATTTCATATCTCTAATCAAATTTAAGCCACGGCATATAATCTGCCCACACCCTTCCATCAACCTTGTAACTGCTGCTATGCACAACCGTCCCTTCATTTGTCATTTTTGTCATCTTTGTCATCTTACATCCTGCTCGTGACACCATGTTTGGTGCCGCCAGACATTTTTATCTTGCCATAAGCCTTCATCACTCTCTGCTTCAGCGTCATACTGTGCCCCGCCTTTAACCTAAACACCGCTATTATCTTGACCACGGTCTCGTACTTCATGTCAAGAACCTCGGCTATCATATTTGCATCGCCCGGCGTGAACTTCTTCGTAACCATCGAACCTGGCAAACCAACGAATTCCCTCAAGAATATTTCCACCACAGCAAATATATCCTCTCTACCCAACGGAGCAAACTCCCCCGATGCATGCATCGCATCTACTATCTGCCCAACCGTCAGCCCCTTAGTCTCCTTCGGAATAAAAGATTTCATCTTGCATACCCCAATAACACACCTATCATAGTTACAAACGCAACCACTATGAGAATGACAGTGAATACATCATCTGCATAAATCCATAGATTATCAGCAAATCTCCTTATTGCAGTCTTTTTCTCAGCCCTCGGCATAGTGCACCACATATACTACAAACAGAAAGTTTGATACAGCATATATCAGAAGATCCCAGAATCCCCCTATCCCGAACAACACATATGTAGCCAAAGACGCCCCCCCAGAAACCAGAAATGCACATATAGTTCTGAGAACCAACCTCGGCCAACTCAATATCCTCTCCTTATTTTTCATTTTTTCACCTTGAACTAAAAATCTCCTTTAGTCACCCGGATTTGAACGTTGCTGAGCTATCAACCGCAGGAAGGGACAAAAACCCCATTCAAGGGTGGACAAAGCCTTCATGGCAAAAGGACGTATTCCATGGTATTAACCGGAGATCTTCGGCGCAACCTTAACGCTCACATTTATTGGCGTTTTATTTTTTACATTTTCCATCAAACCGAACACTTCCACTATGGAAATTGGCACTGTCGCAACGTGGCTTCCTCCGCATTTCCAAGGTCTTGATAGGAATGTGAAATTCTCACGTTCCTTTTTGAATGTGAGAACTAGCATATCTCCACTGCCATTCTCTTTCAAACTCCTTAGAATTGCAGCCGGCACCGTGAATACCACACTGCTGCCTATCCTCCAAAGGGTAGCACTTATGTTTCTAGCCATCTTGTCACCTGATTATATCGAAGACCTCTCTGGGTCCTTCTTGAAAAGCTCTCCAATGTCAACATTTATCTTCTCCTGCTCCATTACTTCGAAGCAACTTATGAGCACAATCCTGTTCACGAACCTTATGCCCTCTAATATATCCCCTACCGTCACCTTTATCTTCGTACGCCCCTTTGTATATATCTTCACTTTCGCCTTCAGATTGTCGTCCTTCATTTTCGAATACTGATGTATGAGATATACAAACGGCACAGTGACACCCGGCTTTATCTCTACCCCCTCGCGCATCTTGTTGAGACGGTCCAACACCGTAGAATTCTTCGTTATATACGCCAGCGTCACCGCATAATCGAAGCTCAGAAGATAGTTTCCCTGAGATGACGCATATAAGAGATTCCATACTATATTCGCCTTTGGATCCATTCATATCTACATCGTGAAGAGCCATGCAACTATTATCACTAATGCCAGCACAACCGCTATTATAATCCAGATAGTACAACTACACGGAGCAGCCTCAAGATCCGCAACCTTCTTTGTAAGTTCAGTTACAGTTCTGTTGGCAGAATTGTAATTGGAAACAGCCGAAGCTATCTGAGTCTTGAGTTCTGCATTCTCATTAGACAGACCTGTTATCCTATTATCCTTGTCAACGGTATCAGAACATATCGGACAGTTCTTCTGACACGACCCAGACAACGCTGTATATCTATTCTCGCAGTCAGATGTCCTCTGCTTCTCATTTAATATCAATGAAGTACAGTCTTGACAATTCTGAGGAATCGTAGTTGGAGTGACCTCCGAAGTACAATTCTGCATCTTCTTGTTGACATAATCATTGCATTTTGCATTGCATTCTTTTATAGCTATATCTACGTTCTTGGTCACCATACCAAAGCACTCGGTCTGATTATAGATCTTCTCATCAGTAGCCCCCGTAGTAGCATTTATGGTCGTTGCCAGATTATTAGTGACCTCTGAATATACGTCATCTATATAATCCCTTATATCATCCATCTTTGGTTTTGCCTCTGAAACCTTATGTGAAGCGAGATTTGACCTATAGCCCGCTATTATATCATACCTAGGAGTGAATTTATTCCAAGCGCTTCTTACATTGCTGTAATAGTCATCGACGTCACTAAGATCGCCATCATACATATTAAATACCTTGAAACACGCATTTGGAAGATCATCTCTAGAATCTGATATGGCATTATCATACGCATCCAGAGCACTTTTTAGATTCGACATATCCTCAGAAGCATCGTTTTTTCTATCTACAAAATCTGTAAAATCATCCGACGCAGAAGTCAGATTCTCATCATTATTCATGTCATCAAGAGTATTATACAGATCATCAGCCCTACTAGCGAGTCTTTCGGTAGTTAACTCTAATGACGACGCCGCAGAAACCACCTTTATTCTTTTATCCGCCGCCTTAGTAAAGTACCCAGTGCAATCTGTAGCGCTCACCACCCCAAGCATTAGGCATAAAATCCCCAACACCACAATTATTTTTTTCATCACCAAACACCCCATACCTTGCTTATCACAAGCAGAATTATTATGATCAAGATAGGATCTTTTATAAGAGCCTCCCCAACCGTAGCGAGAAACTCGCCCAATGAACCTAACGTCATGCTTTCGCCTTCATCCCACCCTTTATCTTCTCAAGCCCAGCAACAATGGAATGATAAAACACTATCACCGCCAAGACTATCAGTGCCGCAACCCCCTGTGGTATCGAAAGATACGTAGTCATGATGTAATAAACGACCATATACGCAGCAATTCTTAGCACTATCTCAACGATGTTCTTTCCGAGCGAAGACATCAATATCTTGAACAGATAAAGAGGATCCTTCACGCATTCCTCCTTTATATGATTCAACATCTCAGCCTTGCTTGTGCTTTGCATCTCTGGCCTCCCTGTCTGCCTGACGTTTGCCCGTAGTCCAATACACTGTCTTGTTGAACACATCTCTACTAAGATATCTACCTATACCCTTATGTGTCGCCATCCTATAGACTATTCCAAACCCACAATTTGTACACCTGACAGAGAAATAATCCCCGTTGTTCTTTATAGTCACAAGCCCCTGACACTTCCTGCATTTTGATTTATGGTCAGACGACATAAACACCGGCTTATCATCAGCGCTCCTGAAGAGTATAGCGGGATTAATCTTATATAACACGACAAGCTTCCTGCACCCAGGACAGTAACTCAAAATGTACTCAGTCTCATCCTTCAGAATGAATTCCTTCCTGCAATCCCTACATTTAACCGTCTTTTCATAATTCATAATAATCCCACCAACGAAGTAACCAATATCATAAGGCAATACGCCAAGAGAACGAACGATATCACAAGCAGCCTATTGCCCTTATTCAGCTGATCCCAGAAAGAATCCCTCCTAAGATATTTTTCATATTCCCTGGCAAGATCCACCAACTCACCATCAGCTGAAGTTACAACATCTCTCATTTCTTAACTGCCCCCGGCATCGAATCCTCGCTAAGTTCTTTCCTTATTTGAACCTTTGGATTGGCCTTTATAGCAGATTCCACTATCTCAACGTTCATATCAAGCATCTGCATATACTTCAAGTTTAATGAATCCATTTCCAACGTATGCAATATCTCACCATCATCCCTTTCGTTCGGGAAGTAATAACGCCCCACCTTATCAAAACCAGATGAGTATATTCTAACATCCCCGGCAAGCGGAAACGAATGATAGACAGGAACCGGCCCATTACATCTCCAACAATTAGAATTTATCGGATTATGCCTTACTGGAGCCCCGCACAAAAATCTCTTACCATCCTTAGTTATTATGTTATGACACCTCTTTAGATTGGACGGCACCCTATAAACCTTCTTCTTAGCAAGCCCACTGAACATCGGTAGCCTATATAAACCTATATTATTCTTGACAATGAACACCAATTCCTTATCATAAGGAACCATTTTGTTCAACTTCTGACTAAAATCATCTGGATATTCCGGATTTGGATCAGACCACTGCGTAGCCACCGGAAGCTTCCCAACCCCCACTATAGAACCCAATACCTTCCCACCTATGTCTACAGTTGGCCCTATCTCGAAATTATGCCCCTTTAGAGAATCTGGACACATATCCTCAGAAGTCTCTATCAGAGCCTCGAAACGCCTCAATGACTCTGATTTTTGTTTTCCGAACTTCTTGTTTATGTAAAAGACTATCAGATAGACAAGAACAAGCCACCCGGCTATATTCAATACCTGTTTAAACAGCAGAAGAACCCACGATAACGGGCTTATCTCCTGTGTTTGCACCCCACCCTGCGGCGCAGCAGTTGCCTGAGCAGATGCCATAACCGAGAGCATGGTCAAAAATACCATACCCAGCATTATTTTATTAAACTTCATTTTTTGAACTCTATTACTTTTTGTGTCTGTGGTTTCTTTCCGACAAGCCTCATAAGACCCCTCTTCAACCTCTTAAGGAATTTATTCCCCGAAGTGGACGGCCCATCCAATATCCTTACTTTGCCATCAGACTCATCTATCCTAGCCTCTGTTATGATAGGAACCGTATGCTTAGTCTCCTTGAATCTGAGCTTCGCAAACAAACCTTTCTTTTCGGGCTTCTTTACTGTCTCTTGAACAACTGATTTGGATTCGACAGCAGCTGGTCTCTGCTCGATCCCCCTCTCCCTTAACGGATCACCAAGCGAAGTCTCGGGAAGACTCTTTACCTTCCTTGCAAACCCCTCTTCATCAGCAATGCTAGAAATCACCATATCGAACTCCCCCCCAAGCTTGGACAGACGCCCAACATCCTTTGATCTCTCTCTGCCAACCATACGTGCCTCGAACTCCTCCAGCCTCGTAGAAATAATGTTATCTATATGCTTACCATGGGCAGCAAGAAGAACCTGAATATCACGCTTGTATCTAGAAGTAGTCTTGGCGTATACCAAGAACATTATTGCAAAGACAACCCCTGCCATCGCAGCATTGGCATAAATCAGCCTGCTTACTTCCTGATCGAGCAGCCTAAACGTATCCTTGAAAGCCTCGTTGAACGAACTTATGTCTTCCCTTATATTCTTTTCAGACTGCGCCACCTGATCGCGCATCTTCTGTAGACTCTCAAGATAAGTATCTTCGGCAGACACAAAACCATTTACAACCAAAAGCAACAATACCGTAAACACAAATGCCTTATTTCTTATTTTAATCACCTTTAATCTACCGCTATAACGAAATTCATCAAAGCCGTGCCATTCTTGGCAGTATATGCATAGCTGTTCAATTCCCTCCCGGAATAGAAATATGGCCTATAATAAGCCGTTCCAACCGAGACAACATACATACCTTTTGGCGTCCCATCAGCCACATCTATGATTACCTTATCCTTGACAGCCCAATCGTCATCGAACACCGGATATGCCTTTCCTATAATGATTCCACTCGGCTCAAACCTCGCACTTATAAAACCCCTCACTGCAGAAGCGTCCTGGGTGAAAACTATCCCATCATCAGTCTCCCCACTGCTGGGATAATAAAGATACGGAGTAAATGCCTGCGCAGCCCCCGCACAGAAAGACGACCTAAACACAGCATATGTCTCTACAGAAGACCCATGTGTTGTGTAAATTCTCTGCGTTGAAGGAGTCGCGAAGAATCCCGCCTTACACTTCATGATACCATTGTCATAATAGCTGATACCCAAATTGAACCAATCGTCATACATCTCCGGCTGAAGATAGTATTCCGGACTTATAGCCCTTAGAATGTAATACTTTCCATTGTCCAGAGCATATTTCGACTTACCCCAATCGTCTGGAACCATCGGAAGATTCCTGAAAGCAGCCTTATCAAAAACATATTCCACCCTATTGATCTCGACCGGACGTATCATCTTCTGACCCATAGCTGATATGTTAATCTCTCTCACCTTACTGTACTCCGACTCCATGGCTAATTGATCAAACCTATCTGCGAACATCTTATCGTTTGACTCATTAAGGGATACTATCACATTTGACTTGAACTCATATGTCCATGCCAAAATCATTATGCTCAAGGCTACAACACATATAAGACCAAATCTTAGTGAATATTCCCTGTCAAAAAACTTCGGTTTATTGTTCGACATTTATAAAAGCCTGCAAATAAGGTTTATCGGTAACTATCATCTCAGCACCCTCTGAATAGAGATTTAGATATTGCAACAGCCATTTATCCGACTGGACACTTGCCGGCTTCTGCAACCTCATGCTAAGAATATACAATCCAGGAGGCGTATTGTCGGCTATCTTCCCGGTGAAAGTTAGCTTCTTTGCCCACTCTTCTGTAAACTGCGGGAATGCAGGAGTCAGTAAAAACTCATCCGGAGTAACATTCACGCTTATATATTTTGATGCATTGACCGACGCATTGACTAGCTTCCCACCATCAGAAATAGCCTGCTCAATGAATATCGGTATTACCTTAAGCCCCTGATACGTCTCTACATTCCAATCAGTAGATAATATCAATGTTGAGTTAAAACTATAACCCGGTTTTGCGAGTATATATTGACTGTATGGATAAGATCTGACACCAACGGTACCCCAATGAGTCTTCTTGTAACCAGCATCCTTCCACTCTTCCCAATACTTCAGACCAAACTTTGTGAAAAGAGGATCGAACTCCGGCTGCTTGTAATACTCCGGACCCAATGAAGCTATATCCACGAATCTTCCGTATTTCAGCAGATATACTTTATACAGAAAATCGTTTGGCACCGGAGGAAGCTTCTCGAAAACCCTCACGCTAATACCATATGCTGCCCTGTCTGGAACCGAATAATTGTCCCTAAACAGCCTCTTCTGCTTATAATCCTGAAGATATTTCTCGAATTCCGCATCAGCGGCCTGTTGCTCAGGAGTGAGAGCAATCGTTGTAGGTGGAATATTAGGACCTATATTAGGAGCATTTGTAGTCTGCGTCACCTGAGACACAAGCGTCGTTTGAGTAGTTCCGGTAGACGGACCGGCGTTCATACAACCAGAAATCAATACAGCTAAAGCCAACACCATAAACAATTTATTTTTCATACAATCGCCCCTCTGGACCTATTTATACTATATATATATAAGAATCCATAGCTTAAAAACAAAATCTTGGATCACAAGATACCCGGAATGATGAACAAAACGACCGCCCAGAATGCTATGAATAAGATCACCATAGAGACAAGATTCATTTCGGACGCAAGAGTCCATCTTATCATCATAGATGTGAAATCCAGAAGATATGTCATTATGGCAATACTCCAACCTATGATATCAATACCCAAAAATTGTAGAGCCAAAATCGTAAGAGTAGCCACCCCCCCAACAAACAAGATACTGCCTAAAATCTGCGGAAAGAAAACCAAAATCCCACCAGCAATGGCCGCTGGAAGAACACTTTGTATACCACTCTCAAAGTCCTTGACAGACTGACTTTTCTGATAACCGGGATCGTTTGTAGCCGCAGTCACCATTCCGCACAACAGCAACATAACCAAAACAACATTAAACATCTTCATATACATCACCTAAAAAAGCTCATGAAATTGCTATACGTCCCGAATTTGCCTAGGATCAGCAATATCAGGAATATCGCCAACAATAATACATATATAGATACCCCACGTCTTGCCATAGCCTGCCACAGATATACTATCAAACCATATATCAACAACCATAATATGAACTTCGAAACATAGAAGAGAACAACTAGCATCGTCGTATATAGTCCCCTAACTATACCATTCTCGAAATATTCATTGATTATGCTAACAAATGTCATTCCTGGTGGGAGATTCAAATTTATGCTGAACATCGCATAGAACGTATCTAGCCACTTCTCTGGCTGCCTTAACGTCGCGTCTGCAGTATTTAAATCATACATAGATGGCTTTACCTTTCCTTCGCATACTGGTTTTGAATTGAACTTAAACTGATGATAATAATCCGTATAACAGTACGGAACTGTTGTCCCCGGCTGTGTCATAGATACATCATTCGAATTCTTGCCCACCGTAAATACGTCTGTAAACAAAACAGTCGCAGACTTGCTACTCAGTAGATTATTATAATATATGTCTTCAACGCACATACCGTCCCTCTTGAATATTGGAGTACACTTAAAGTCCTCACCCGGCAGATATGAATTGACGAAATCTTTTAGCGCACTTGGGAACTGACTACCCTCCATCAGATCAATTAGACTATCCCCAGCCAAATAATCCTTTTTGGCCATCGTCCATAGATATTCGTTAGCACTGCTATAAGACTTATCAGCCTCTTGAGACAGTGCATCTTCAATATACACAAGCCTTATCTTGTAAGACTCGCCCTCGCACAACGGCATCCTCAGCCTAGGTCCGTATCTGACCTGACTTACAGAATCCCCACCCCTATACATGTCGAAATAAGTAGAAGTGTCTGTCCACAGCCTATATGCATTTGAATTGAGGTTATCATAAACCAGACATTCCTTGTTATCGGCCGCAAGCCTTGATATCATGACAAGCACCTTCTTTGGAGTTGCCATATCATCATATGCACGATAATACTCCCCACCATTACACTTGCTATTACCGAAAACCTCGCTATACACATTAGTAAAGTCTATCAAAACATCCTTTGGCTCATTACCATCAGCGCATCCCCACTCTTTCAAAGGCCTTTGTAAATCAGCCCTCCATATTAAATCGCTCACATCAGGAGATATCGCACAAGATGTTTCTATGAACCAAAGATTCTTCACCTTCTCGGTATAATCGCACCCAGTCTCCTTATAATATCTTCTATAACTGGATTCTGGATCGAAAACGCTTATCTCCGTCTTTGATGTAATAGCCTCATAATCACATCTTCCAATATCCCAGAACAGCGGCTGAACACATGCAGTGTCCGCATTGAAAGCCTGATCAGTCTTCCCCGGAAGATCGGATGCCTGAGTACACGGCATGAAATATGTAACCTTATCATAATCCCCAGCAGTGAAAGTCGCAACACAAGCAGGATATGGAACCCTATCAATCCTACCCAACTCGTGCTGTTTACCAACAGTATCAACTCCATAAATCTTTGCAGAAACCCTATATTTGAACGTATAACCATTACCTGATGCACACAATGGAATATACATACACTCAGATTGTGGTATTGTTGGATACCCCCTCAGATTTCCTGTAATACCTTCGAACGGAACTGACCCCTCATACGGAGTACAATGCTTACATTCAGTTGGACATTTAGTGAAATCCCTTATGCCTTCCCAATAATCAACCAGATTATCAAATACAGACTTGCCAGCACTAGAACAGAATACACTACACTTGAGAGACCCAGTGATATCTGATATATCGAAGTTTGCCATTTGGCATTTGCCCAAAACAAGCTTATTCTCAGAATCCTTGACCCCAAATATACCATAATCGGAACAATCAGTATCCGAGATACATTTGTATTCCTGCCCCTCGGATGCCATCCAGAATGGCAACCAGTAGAATCCACCATCCTTCGGGAAACCAAGATCTATGTGATAAACCACCCTCGGAGTGTAACCACCATAATCCATATTCTCCCCACCCATACCTATCCATAAACTACTGAAATCGGAGAAGTCCATAGCAAAATGCTGTGTTCCCATCCCCCTTCCATAGAACAGCCCCGTATAAGGCGGATATATCCCAACAGACTCAGCAAGACCTGTACCAGTCTCTGGATTTAGCATCGGATCAGTACAACCTATAATACCGCCCAACCCAGCATACTTCTCTGGAGCATACGTCTTGTCACCAGCACCCGAACAGAATGCATTATTCATACCAGTTCCACGTAGCCCTATGCCCCCATATTGTCTTCCTTTCTTTAATTGAACCTCATCTGTTGGAACCTGACATCTATCAAACTGATTGCATACCAGACCATCTTGACAATCCATGGTACCGTTACACATCTTACCAACCCCACATCTGTCACATGGCCCTCCACAATCCATATCGGACTCACCTATCGTAGGATTGTACATATTGTTCCTGCACGCCTCGATGTTACGGTTGCTCATGCAATGCCCAACCTTATCTATCACACCGCCACCCGCACCCCTGTGACAATATAACCCATCCTGACATTCATAATCAGAGGTACAGTTCTGCCCCTTCGCACAGGCCGGACATGCCCATATACCGAACCCCCCACAATCAACATCGGACTCACCAAACTCTGGACCGAAACACCCATCCTTGCAGTGGTTCTCATAATCTGAATTATCCGTCAACCCCAATGTAACCTCTTTATAAATTCCTGTAGCATTCTCCTGAACAAGAACAGTCTGCTCGGTCCTTCTGATCTGAGCACAAGCACAAGCATCGCATGGACCCCCACAATCGACTCCCTCTTCCATAGAACCATTATGATAATTCCTTGCACCGTCATTGCAAGTTCCGTTCATGTGATAGAAAGTGAACTCCTTCGACCAATTACTGTAACAACCCCCAGAATACGATCTCACCCTCCACCAGTACCTAGAATTGTTATATGACTCCGAAGATATGAAATAGTTCGGTATCGGATTTATATCAATGAAATTATATGTGAAATTGCGCCCATCAGACACCTGGAAATTATAGAATACGTGACGAGACACATTAGATGTGAATGTAGCAGTCCAATTGAAAATCAGCGGATATGAACTCACTTCTGACATATTGTATGGGTATAGAAGCTCCGGTGTATT
>Ga0315268_10005041_pt1 | contig 14245 bp, 15 predicted proteins | sample C1_top_MG_FD_204535 | JGI IMG/M metagenome (GOLD analysis project Ga0315268, IMG submission 204535) | Sediment microbial communities from Yellowstone Lake, YNP, Wyoming, USA - C1_top | ecosystem: Environmental > Aquatic > Freshwater > Lake > Sediment | place: USA: Wyoming | collected 2017-08-01 | reverse complement strand
GTGGAAATCTCTGCGGGCTTGAGCCCTAAACGTTGCATAACAAGCTCCTGAATTTTCATGGCATGCTCGCCCAAACCAGCTTGTGTACCCACAGCTCCGCTTATTTTTCCAACCAGAACACGTTCCTTACATTGTCTAAGTCTCTGAATATGTCTAGAAACCTCTCGCATCCAAACTGCAAACTTGAAGCCTAAAGTTATTGGCAAAGCATGTTGACCATGGGTTCTGCCCATCATAAGCGTATTCTTATATTGTAATGATTTTTCCATCAATATGCGTTCAAATTCATTTAGCTTCTTTTCGATTAGTTCTGATGCATCTTTTAATTGAAGCGCATTAGCTGTGTCCACAATATCATAGCTTGTCACTCCAAGATGCACATACGCCCCACTTGATCCGCAAACTTCTGCTAAGGCTCTAACCAAGGCGGTAATATCATGCTTTATTTCTCGTTCAATTTCTTTTATGCGGTCCAACTTAACATATTTTGTGGAAGCCATAGCCACAATCTTTTCCGCATCCTTTCGTGGTATATTGCCAACCTCAGCGTGCGCCCAAGCCAAAGCAGCTTCAACATCAAGCAGCCTCTGAACACGTGCCTTTTCTTCAAAGATTCTCAGCATTTCAGCAGTTCCATAACGTCCTGTGTCAATTGGACTTGTTTCTATGGGAATTATAGGCAAGTTTCTTTTTCCCTCGCGAGAAGGTAAGCCGATTAAAGATTAATGTTTTACGATACAAATGATAATGGCGTATAATTAAAGGTCATTCCACATGAGCGCCATAATAGTAGCCCTAAACAAAAACGATGAAGATGCAACAGAAACAGCAGTCGCCATGCTCAAAACGTTAGACCATAAAGGCACTGAAACTTTCGGAGTCGCATCGCCTAAAATTGTAAAAATAGAAAAAACAATTGAAGAATTACAACGCCAAAACATGAACTCTCCAGTAATTATTGGGCATACTCTATCAAGAATACTCTCGACTGACAAACCTCAACCGCTAAAGCTCTCTGATGGAACACTGGTTTTTGCTGGAAGAATCTATCCGACTACATCAGAAATTTCTGATGTCGAGGTTCTTGTTCAAAAACTTGACCGAAAAGAGGCGATTGAAAATCTTTTTGAATCTGATGGTTGCTTCGCTTTTGCAGTAGCCAAATCAGATAAGATTATCACGGGCAGGGACATTATGGGCGTTAATCCCTTCTATTATGGCGAAAACTTGGAGTTTGCGGCTTTGGCTTCTGAACGTAAAGTCTTATGGAAAATAGGAATAAAAAACGCAAATTCCTTTCCACCCGGGCATGTGGCGTTAGTTGATAAAGATGGTTTTCAGTTTAAACGTGTGAAAACTCTTCGTTATTCCAAGGAAAAACAAACAACAATGCAAACAGCTGCAAAACATCTTTTGAAGCTTTTGCAACAATCGGTTAAAGAAAGACTTTCTGGGTTAAGGGACGTTGCTGTAGCTTTTTCTGGAGGTCTAGATAGTAGCCTAATCGCATTTTTAGCTAAAAACGCAGGGTTGGATGTGCATCTAATATATGCAAGTTTAAAAAACCAATCTGAGACAGAGCATGCGAAGAAGGTAGCAGAAGAAATGAAACTTCCAATACATGTTTACGTTTATGACGAAGAAGACGTGCAAAATGTTCTTTCTCAGGTTCTTTGGCTAATTGAGGAACCAGACTCCGTTAAGACTAGCATAGGTGTTCCTTTCTATTGGATTGCAGAAAGAGCAGCGCAAAAGGGTTTAAGAGTGATGCTGGCTGGGCAAGGCGCAGATGAACTTTTTGGAGGCTATAAGCGATACGTAAACGATTATTCAAGATATGGTGGTGAAAGAGTGCATAAGATATTATTTAGCGATGTGCGTAAAATGTATGAAACCAACTTTGAAAGAGATTTTAAAATCTGCAATTTTCATAATGTGGAACTGCGCTTACCCTTTGCGGGGTATAAGATAGCAAAATTCGCAATCGGTTTACCTGTAACGCTAAAAGTCAAGTTGCCTGATGATGGATTACGAAAACTTGTTTTAAGGCAAGCTGCAAAATATCTTGGTCTTCCTCAGTTCATTGTGGAAAGACCGAAAAGAGCGATACAGTACGCTACTGGTGTGAATAAAGTTCTCAAAAAGTTGGCAAACAAAAAGGGATTACCCTTGAACGAATATTTGCACCGAATTTTTCAGGTGCTTCTCCAAAGGATGAAGGAAAATGACTAAGACAGCGGTCGTTTTTTCATCCAAATACTATCAGCATAACACGGGTAAAGGTCATCCAGAATCGGCAAAACGTCTAGGTGCAATTATTAACGAATTAAGACGAGGTAAGCTCTCGAAAAGCAGAAATTGGCAATTTGTAGCACCAGAAATAGCTGAGATAAGAGATGTTGCATTAGTCCACGATATAGACTATATCAGATTTATTGAAGCTTTTTGCAAATCTGGAGGTGGTCTTCTCGATTTAGAAGACACAGTGGTCTCTTCTGAAAGCTTTAATGTTGCTCTTTATGCCGCTGGTGGAATGCTTAAAGCTGTAAATCTTGTCATGAAAAAGAATTTTGACAACGCATTTGCACTTGTGCGTCCTCCTGGACATCATGCCGAAAAGTTTCGTGCACTCGGTTTTTGCATTTTCAACAACGTAGCTATAGCCGCTAAATATTTAATTGAAAAATATGGTTTACAAAAAATTCTGATATTGGACATTGATGCGCATCATGGAAACGGTACACAAGAAACCTTCTATGATACCAGCAAAATACTATACATAAGCCTACATCAAGATCCTCGCATTTTTCCTGGGACAGGCTTTATTGATGAGCTTGGTGAAGGTGAAGGTTTGGGTTATAACATAAATATCTCTCTTCCATTTCGAACTGGCGATTATATCTATCTTAAGGCGATGAAAGAAATTGTGGTGCCAATAATACTTCACTATAAGCCACAATTTATGTTGGTTTCTGCTGGTTTCGATGGTCATTACACAGATCCAGTGGGTGACCTTGCATTATCAGGAGTGTGCTATCAAGAAGTCTACAAGATAATGGTAAAATTGGCATCCGAAATATGTAATGGAATGCTCGTGTCGGTTCTTGAAGGTGGTTATAACCTCAGCTATGTTGGAAAAATAGCTGCTGCAGCGATTGCAAAAATGGCTGGAACGAACTACATTTTGAATGATAATATTCCTGTTTCAAGTAAACCTGTTAAATCCCAAGGCGAAAGAACCATAAAGAAAGCAAAAGAGGTTTTTAAAGCCTTTTGGAACATACCGTAGCAATTTAATCAGAAATCAATTGCTATTCTATTACTTGTATCGCGTTTTCTGGGCATTGAGCTTCGCATGCTCGGCAAACTAGGCATTCTTCTGGCTTTACTGGAACGCTTTTGCCGTCTTTTATTTCATAGACGGCTACTGGGCAGGTTTCAACACATGTTCCACATCCAGTGCACTTGTGGTTGTCAACTACTATTTTCACCATTTCTATACCTCTCTAACCAAGTTTTCATTGAAAAACAAGCAGTAGAATAAAAGCATTTAGGTTCATTTAGTGAATTTCTTCACGTAGTCTTAAGAGGATTCCGTTGATTGTTGTTTCAGCTCTCTCCTTTCTGCGCTGGTAATCTGCTAGACGTGCTCTATAGACTTCTAATGAAATTTCTCCTCGACTGTGACGAGCCTCAATACTTTTGATAGTGGCTTCAGCTTCGCTGATTTCGATTTCTGCTATTTCAAGTTGCCGCATTAAGTCTGCATATTTGCCGCCTGCTCCTCGCATTTTTTCTTCTAATTCTGTCAAGTTTCTTGACAATGTGTTTAAACGTATTTCCAACGTTTTCTTCCGCACTTTATATCGGCTCCTCGGAATCCTTCCTTTGCGCACCATGTTTTCGAGAGATTCTGACTCCAAAATGAGCTTCCGTTTCTCTTCATATGAATCTATAAAAGATCTTATGTCTTCTGAGTGAAGCGCTACAGCCACAGTAGGCACCGCCGCTGGCGCTGCAGCTTTTGGTCTTTTCCAAACAACAGCTACCACACATCCTAGGAGTGTTAAAGCCCACATGATCAAGGTAGGGCGGAAGGATGACCATAATGGATTATACTGATATCTAAGTTGTAAAACGTTTTCTGAAGGCAAAGCGTTGTCTAGATAGCTGATGCCTCTTTTGCTAGTGGCTACTGATTCTTGTAAAACATTTCTTGTTATACTGCTAACGCTATCGGTTAAAGTATTCTCAAAACTAGATATTTTTGCTCCTTCTGGCAAGACAATGGTCAATGATGCTTGTTCAATGTAGTAATTCACATTTTTGAATAGCGGAAATTCGAAATCGAAATTGTTCGGTTCTGTTTGTATTATGTAATTGCTTGGCAAAAGATATTTCACAGAAAACCTTGTAGACCCTTTACTTTCCAAGACTACACTAAAAGCAACTTTGTAGCGACCTGTTTTCTCGTCAGTCCATGCGGATCCAGTCATGCTTCTTCCAAATTGGTCTTGTGCACTAGGATCAAATGCATTTGGCGGTAAAATTATTTCTATAGAACTCATTTGTGCTGTTGCTTTGCTTGTAATGTAATAACTGTCCAAGCCTTCTATTGCGCTTGTTTCGCATATTCTAAATTCGCTTTTTAGTTCATTTACGTCAAACAATTGTATTTTGTTACCTGATACCGTAAAGGTTATGTTTGCTGGAGAAGGGGTGAACGGGGGTAGATTTTCTTCTCCGTACGTAAAACTTGGGACTGTTCCGCTGATTCGCGTCGCTCCTTCAATTATGATAGAAGCGTTGACAGTTTTTGCTGTTTCTGTGAAAGTTGGATAGGCTGGAAAGTCCAAGGTGTAGTTGCTTGAGCTTGAAATTTGGGTTAGAAGATTGCTTGAGAGTACAAATCCAACAGTAAATACTGCTGGCGTTCCCCGTGGAAAGTCTACTCTAACACCATAAAAGCCCATGCTGTTGTTTAAGGGCACATTAAGGCTTACTTGAAAGGTGTCAGATGAATTATACGCTACGCATTTAAGAACATTAGAACCATACTTGTATGGAAAGCCCATAAGAAATCCGTCGGATGCTTGTCCTGTTATTTGTATAGTATCATTCACGAAGACATAACCATTATACATGACCTTGATCGTGTGGTTTACGTGTTCTATGCTGTAATCAGCGTCATTTGCTGATACTTTTCTTGTGTTAAAAGAAACAGAAACAAGAATCATGAGTGCAAGCGTTAATATTGTGAATGTTAGAGCTGTTCTTTTCAATTATGCTCCTCCGCTCATTCCTCTGAATTTTAGGTTCTCTATTATTGGCAAGCACATTTATTTACTTTTACAAATACACAATACAGGTTACGTATATACTTACCCATCTAAAATAATAATCAGCTTCACGGGCATGATTGCAATTGCCAAGAGGCTTAGTATTGTCCTACGATTCTCTTCAAAGGCATCTGGCAATTGAAAAGTTAGTTACTCGCATTGGGTCAAAAGGTCTAGAGAAAAAGTATTATCGTATTAGACCAGCAAGATGGTATGGCGGAATAGTTACCGCAGATTGTGTTGGCTGTGGCTTGACGTGCAAGTTTTGCTGGGTTCCAGATGCCATTATGCGTCGTCCCACCGTGGTTGGAAGATTTTATAGTGCTGCAGAAATTGCAGATAATCTAATTAATTTAGCCAAAAAGCGCCACTTTTACTTGTTACGAATCAGCGGTGGAGAGCCTACAATAGGAAAGGCGCATCTGTTTGAGCTTTTTAGCATGCTTCAAGGAAAAGGTTACAGTTTCATTCTAGAAACAAATGGAATATTCATAGCCGCTGATGAAAGCTATGCTGAAAACATTTCAAAGCATGATTTTGTTCATGTAAGAGTTTCTTTGAAAGGATGTAACGAAAAGGAGTTTGCGATGCTTACTGGAGCCAAACCAGACGGTTTTAGACTGCAGCTTCAAGCCTTAGAACGGTTGGTAGACGCTGGGGCTCATTGCCATCCGTCAGTAATGGCTTCATTTTCGCCAAGGCAAAGTCTTCAGGAACTAATCCAAAGGCTTAAACAAATCTGTTCACGTTTGGCTGATGAGCTTGAGATTGAAGAATTAATATTGTATCCACATGTAAAGGAAAAAGTGAAACGATATGGCTTAAAATATTACACAGCTTACACTCCTGAAAATGTGCCGCCAGAACAGATATGAGCTTATGCCCTTAAAACTCACCGTGTTTAAGATAGTAGTCTTTTTCTTTCTTTGGACCGAAGCTTCTTACACCCTTTTCTTTAAGCTGCTTTCGAAGTTTCTCAGCGTAAGGTCTTTTCACTTCGCCTCTCTTTTCTAAGTAGGCGATTATCTCTTCAGCTTGCTCTTCAGTATCACATCGGCGAATAAAGTCTATTACATCGGGTATGTAATTGATGAACCTTTGTGAAGCTGCTTTCTCCGCAGCTTGATTGTCTGTCCGCACAGAGTTTACTCCAACCTTGTCTTCATCAGTTTCAAGTTCATTAGCCAAGTTTGGGAACATTTTTCTGAAAGTCTTTTTGTCAAATTCCATAGAGGCACCCTATGGCAAGACGTTTCTTCTAATCTAAATATAGGGAAAGAATTATTTAAGTATCTTCAAACGGAAGAAATCTTTTTGTTGGATTTTCTCCAAGTAATTTTTCTAATTCCTTTAATGTTAGACCCACAATCTTATCTCCGTATATCTCGCATTTTTCCTCACGGCTGAATTGTTCAAGATTTCGGACAATAATCTCAACGTTTTCTTCAGTTGACGTTTCTAAATGTATGTGAAAGGATGTTTTCCTTTGTCCTTTTTTAATTACACTTACCCATCCAGTCTGCGCTATTTTGAAGTTATTTTGTTCAAGCGTTCGCAGAATGTCACTCGTTTCATCATGGTATACTGTTATGTCTATGTCGCTTTCACGATGTGTTGTTCCCCGCCAGACGCTGCCTATTAAAATGGGGCTATATGCTTTTAGAATGCTCATCAGTTTTAGGGCTTCCTTGCGCAAACGAATTAGACGTTCCTTTCTTGCTGAACCCTCATTTTCTTCCGCTATCTTGTCAAGTTTAACTGCAATTTCAAGATTTGTTGGAAGAAACTTGCAACGAAATATCTTTGCCGCTTTCAGTTTCGCTTGTTTATACTCTTTTTCAACTCCAAAATAGAGAAGGCTGGCAGCTTCCCTTGCGATTTTTTCTCTTAAATTTAGAGAATCTGCCTTCAAGAAATCACCAAGAACTATAAAGTCGTGCAAGCTTAATGCTTAATTATCTGTTCGTATAGCTCTATGGTCTTTTCCGCTATTTTGTCCCAAGTAAACTCTTCTAGCACTCGGCGCCTTCCGTTTTTGCCAAGCCATTTTCTCTTCTCAGGGTTCTCAAGAGCGCTACTTATGCCCCAAGCGATGTCTGTGGGATTGCTTGGGTCTATATGAAAGCCGCATTGATCTTCACCACAGCATATTACTATTTCCCGCATTCCACTGACTCCGGCTGCACCTACAACAACTGGTTTCTCCATGCTCATTGCTTCTAGGGCAACTATCCCAAACGGCTCGTAAAGGCTTGGAAAAACTGCAACGTCACATGCGGCATAGTGGAGGATGCGCTCTTCCTCTGAGAGAAATTCGAAATTTAGCTTCACAGCATCTTGAAGCCTCATTGTCTTAACCAAATTCACTAAATAATCTTGTAAGTCACCTAATCCCACTATAATCAGTTTGGCTTTAGGTATTTTCTGCAAAACATGAGGCATAGCCATTATTAATTTGTCAATGCCTTTAACACCCACAAGCCTTCCGAGGAAAAGAATCATAGGCTCTCCCTCTTTTAGACCATAAAATTCCCTTATCTTCCTAGTTTGTTCAGCATTCACATTTTCTGGATTATATTTTTGTGGGTCAACGCCATTGTAACAAACTTGGATTTTTTCTTTTGGAAAGCCAAGCTTCACAAGCTCATCTTTCATAGCATATGAGACAGTCACGATCAAATCAGCGGCTTTGGCTCCATGAAGTTCAATACTGCTTACAACATCTGAGCCGTTTCCAAGGGTTCTTCCTTTTTCTGTTGAGTGAACATGAAATGCAAAGGGCAAGTCAACCTCTTTTTTAATTGTTATTCCAGCAATAGCTGAAAGCCAGTCATGGGCTATTGTAATATCATATTTGAAGTTCTCCTTTCTGATGAGCTCATTAACGAGTTTTGAAGCGCTTAGATAATTGTAAACAAGGATTTTGGAAAATAGGTGGATGCCTCTACCCCATTTCTTAATGTCCTCTGCAAGCACGTCAGGTAATGATTCAGAAATGTCAATGTGTAATGGGCGATGGATTTCTATGCCTCTCCAAATTTCTCGTGTTGGGAGGTCGCCAGCGTCATCATTCATCGTAAAAATTGTAACATCATGATCCATCAAGACAAACTTGCGTGTAATCTCGGCAGCGTAGGTTCCTAAACCACCTACAATTTTCGGCGGATACTCGTAAACCAACACTGCCATTTTCATTGCTTTTCACCATCTTCCTCTGATATATTGCTCTATTGCTTATTGAAGCATCCTTTATTTACGTTTCTTAAACTCGCAATGTAGCATTGTCAGCGTATCCTCATTTTTAAACTAAACTATGCTTATATTGTTGCTGTTACTATCCAGCGGCTTCGAAGCTTTCCTTCAACTTCCTTCTCACTCAATTCCAGATTAATAATTTTAAAATTTTCAAAAAGGCGTTCTACTTCTTCTTTATCAACAAAAAAATGTAAGACTCCTTTTTCTGCGCCTTCTTGCTCAACAAACGTATTTTCTTCAATCTTTATTCCCTTTCCATAAGCGTAGGTTCTTTTCGACAGAAAATTGATCAGCACTAATCCTTTCTTCCTTAATATTCTGTGGATTTCGGAAATTGTCTTTTGAATATCTTCAAGTTTTTGATGGTAAATGACGTGAAGGCATATTATAGCGTCAAAACAAGAATCACTGTAAGGTAACATTTTCATATTGCATTTTAAAAGATGAGTCGCCAACCTTTGTCTCTTAAGCCTGCCTTTGGTTAGGTTTAAGGCTGTTTCCGAAATGTCTATTCCATGAGTCTCGAATCCCTGCTTTGCCATGTATACTTGATGTCTTCCCGCGCCGCAACCTAAATCGAGAATCCGTAATTTGTTTTTCTTTTTCAACGTTTTTGCAAAGTTAACAACAGTTTCGTCTGGTTCCTCTCGACTATACCATTCTTCATGCAGTATTTGGTTCCACTCAGTCATTCAATTTCTTTCCTTTCAGTACTTTCTATTCCCTTTATTTGGAAACACTTGTTTAAAGCATTGCTTTTCCTTTGCGGATGTAGAAAAATTTGAAAAATATATTAATGAGCGTACACTAAACTAGAAGGGAGTGTACCGAGATGAGTGTATCACCAGTTAAAAGATTAATTCTCGAAACCATGTGGGGACTTGACAAGTCTATTAAGGCTAATGATATAGCAAAAGAAACTAGGCTAAGTTTTCCCACAGTTATGATGCACATAATTGGTCTAACGCGCATGGGATACTTGGAGCAGCGTGAAAAAGGATATTATGTTATAACAGACAAGGGTAGGAAAACGCTTGGTTTTCCAGAAATTGACAAGAAAAAGGCTGAGGAAATTTTGGCATATTTGCCTATGGAAAAAGCGTTCCACTTTTACGCCGACATTGGAAAGCCTTTGAACGTGTACGCAGCTAGCCTTCAAGATTTCTGCGACAAAATATTGAACATTGACATAGGCTCTGTGGATTTTCATACTCATCGTGGAGATTTTGAGGCGTGGTTTATGGACTTGGGAGATATTGAACTTGCAAGGAAAACGTTGCTTGTCAAAGAACAGAAAATCTTTGGAGAGGAACTGCGCAAGAGACTTTATGAAATTGTTAAAAATCGATGTGAAGAGCTGGCTAAAATAAGAAAGCCGGGAGTTCCGCTTAGATAAATACTGTTGACTTTAAGCTGGTTTGAAGCGTTCCTTAAGTTTATCTAGAATCTGCTGTAAAGTTGTGTATTCCATTTCTTCGGGTCCAAGACGGGCTGGTTCAAATTCTCCCATATGCCTGAGCATAGAGGCGTTTTCCAAGGCTTCGCGTCTAGCTAATGCAAATGCTGGGTCATCAAAGAGGTCGGCAATCATTGGTTTTCCATAGTCATCGCATGCAATTTTGCTATTTGTAACTTGAAAGCCTAAAGCAACTATTCTTGGAGGTCCATCAAATAGTGTGCATTTTGCATCCTTCAATGCTACGGGCATTATTGGACCCCAGTGGCTTCCTCGCATCCATCCTTCCACAAGATAGCTGTGCATGAAAGGTGCGAGAATTTCACCTACAGCTGGGAGTCCATGCTGTGCTCGTATGATAGCAACTGGGTCATCTTTTCCAACATATTTTCCAGCGATCTGCGAAAGTCTTGTTACGCTGCCTACGGCGCATATTAAGTCATCTCTAGCTCGCCAAACACGTGAAATCATATAACGTTGCACTGTTCCAATCAAAGCAATTAGTTCATACATTTCTTCAGGGCATTTCAGCACAACTTTTTCGTTTTCCTGAGTATCCATGACTTCGAATTTGAAGCCACCTGCCATGTTTGGGTCAATCACGAGCCCTGCAGTGTTCATGGGGTCGGCGAAAATGCGGAAAATTGGAAGGTTATAGGCGCCTGCAGAAGTCTTGTCTGCTGCAAGAACTACCATCGGGTCGGAACCTCTTTCTTCAATTTCCATTTCAGCGACGCCTGGGCCCATTCCTCGGATATTTCCGCTGAAGGCTGTTTTCAATAGGTCCTGTCCAGCGCCATAAAGCTTCAATTCTAAAGCTTTGTTTGCTGCTTCTTTAAAGGTGTTCCATGCAAGTTTGTGGATGTCTGGGTTTGATTCTCCCTTCTCGTGTATCATAAGCAGTTGGAGGTCGTCTCCTACATTGAAAACATAATAACTGTTTATTAGACTATCTTCTTTTGCTGTTTCTAGATTTTTTTCTGCAATTGTGATAAGTGGTTTTGGAACAACATGATGCCCAGCCAAGGAACCTACGTCACATTTGATTAGGGATATTGTAGTTTTTCTTGGCATAAACAATCACTTAAATTTGGCTTCGATTTTAGAGTTGGAGCGTTGCTTTTAAAAGATTTCCGAAAGAAAATTGGTAAATAAATCATGTAATAATAAGAGCTCTATAATTAATGATAATGAAGGGGCTTCGATGGAGAAGGTAAGGGTCGTATCTGTAAAAATACCTGAGGAAGTGTACAAAGAATTGCTGTTGCGTATTCCAGAAAGCGAAAGAAGCAATTTTATCCGAGATGCAATACTGGAAAAACTCCAAAAAATACCTAAACCTGACAGACTCCTAGAGTTGGAACAAAGAATGGGCAAAATGGAAAGAGCGTTGTCAGAATTAAGAAAATATCTTGCGGATTTAGAGCTACTCACGTATGAAGAGGGGAAAACAAATCCTCACACGTTTGGCGTTGATGACATTGATCATAAAATAATAGAATACCTTGTTCACTATAAGGGTGCAACCACTTCTGAACTGGCTGAATATTTAAAGACAAATAGATGGCTTGTTCTTAATAGATTGAGGAGAATGCAAAAAATATCCAGAAAACAGCTTGGAAAATCCATAATAGATTATTATCCTGGGGAAAAGTCTGGCAAGAAGAAGGCATGGTGGATAAACGACGAATTAATCGGAAAATGACTGTTAAGTTGACATGAATTCATTTGCCTTGCGCAAAACCTTGACGAGTTCCCGTCCTTTCTCTGAGGTTTTGTATATCACTACTCCTTTAGGATTAGGGTTTATACTTTCGATTAAGCCTGCATCTAACAATTCCTTTAAATATCGATTAAATCGCATGAAATTCAAATTGCACCGATACATAAGTCGCGTTTTGTTTGCGCCGCCCAACGCTTCGCTGAGTATATCACAAATAACTTCAATACGGCCTCTTCTGCTTCTAACTGCTTCCATCTCCTCTCAACTCTAAGTTGAACACAAGCTTAGTAATAATAAAATAACAATAAACCGCTAATAAAACTAACTGCTTACAATCTTCTATAAGAAAATTCTAAAACGAAGTCCTAGAAGGCAGATGAATGAAAATGTTAAACATTTTTAAGAAAACTACGAAAGCCGTGTTGAGAAAATATGTCAAAATAAATAAAAATAGTCACAAATGATGAATGCTAATTGACAAAAGCCTTTAAACAATTATACGTCTTCAAAAACTCCTTGCCTTTGTTGGTAGTTTCAAATAAGTCATTATTAGAATTGGCATTGTCAGCGCTTATGCGTAATAATTCTTTTCTCAGTAGAAAATCCAGATAATATTTTAATTGCTTAAAACTAAGATTACAGCGATACATTAGCCAAGTTTTCTTGACTCCACCTTGAGAGGTCTCCAAAATATCTGCCATAAGGTCCAGACGTCCACGATGGTTGTTACTGGTGCGTTTCTTAGTATTAAGCAACAATTTATCCTCTCAATTTATATGAAGGAGACTTAAAAGTCTCCTTTCTCCCTAGAAGTATTAACAGAAAACACTAATTTAAACAATTCTGAAAATGAATCACTTACAAAAAATATGGAAAAATCAAAAAATAAAAGATGTTGGGGGGTTTTAAACTAAATTAGAGTAGTTTTTTCAAAACTTTTTCATGATCAGCATGTTTCTCTAGAAAAATGCTTATCCTATTTTCTTCAACTGTCAGAGACAGCACTTTAGTATCCTTTCCTTCAACTATTATATCCTTGACTTTGCCTAAATTAAAAAGCTTGCAAAGTTCCTCGCTTGCTTCAAGAGCTGAAGAGGAAAGAATGGCATAGTCAATTATTTTTGTTGGATCTTTAAGGTCTATTGCTGCTGAAGTAGTGTTTCTGAGAATGTAGCCTATGACACCATCCCATGTTTTTATTTCTTCTAGGTTTGTTCTTATATCACTCACAGGTGTCGCTTCTTCAGTGGCTATGGGTTCGGATAGGGCTGTGACATCTTCGAGACTTCTTTTCTTCTTGGTCATTCTTCGTAACCCTCCTTACTCAACTATTGGTTTAGCTCTCACAAGTTCGCCCTTCTTGATTTCAAGAGCTAATTGAATCTTTTCTGGCATTTGTACCATGCCTTTTCCCTCATATTTTGAATCTTTTATTGGTTTGACCTTGCATTTTGTTGATTTTCCATCAAAAGTTTCGATTTCGACTTCCTCGATTTTTTTTCCTTGATAAAGCTCTTCCCACTGTGACAGTATTACATTGTCTATGCGAACAGTGTCTGAGGGAACTAGTAAGCCGCCAAGATTTTCAACTATAAGCTGATTTACAGGTGGTTCTGGAAGCAGTGGTTCAGGCTTGATTTCCGGTTCTTTTTCTTCGGGCTTTTCGATTTCAGTTTCCTCGTCAGTTTCTGTCACAGCCTCCTCAGTTTCCATAGGCAAAGAAACTCTTGCGTTAGGCTTTATCTCAGGTAAAACTGGATTGTTTTTGAGGGGGGCAGGGTTGATTCTCTCTAGCAATCGTAGAATCGTTGGAATTAAAACACGAGTAATTGTGTTTACATAGTTTATATCTGCCTTTCTTGAAGTGACTGTGACAAAGTAAAGATCGTTCAGGCAGGAAATATTCACTCTGCCATTACTGCCATCAACTGTTATGCATTCTACATGGCCTATGGCGTTGGCCTTTTCAAATACGCCATCAAAGGCATCTACTACTTGAACCATGGTTTTTTCTGGTGTTTTTTCGTCTCCAATTATCATTTCGCCATTTTCTTTGAACATGAAGGTGCTTGTGATGTCTGGGCATACATTTCGAATTTCATCTAATGCACTCTTTATTGCAAATGAGTAGATTTCGTTATCCATAATTTTCACTTCCATAATTCAGTGTTTTAGGAGATTTTGAAGAGTATGCGCTCTGGAACGCCGTCTTTTTCGACGACGAGATACTTTAGACCTTCTGTGTCTCCAAGCTGATCCAGCCATTTCAGCGCTTCGCGAGCTTTCTGCAGAACTAGGAGTCTTTCCTGATGGCTTCGCACGACTTCTTCTATTGCTGTGAGTTCGTGGAATGGGTTGGCATCTAAAACTATGTTTAGGTTGCCTATGGTGATTTCGCCGAGGCTTTCTGTTGCGGCTTTTTTGCCGGCCAATTTCAAGACTACTTCGCGTATTTTTTTGGATTTTTCGGCT
>Ga0315268_10005040_pt1 | contig 14246 bp, 17 predicted proteins | sample C1_top_MG_FD_204535 | JGI IMG/M metagenome (GOLD analysis project Ga0315268, IMG submission 204535) | Sediment microbial communities from Yellowstone Lake, YNP, Wyoming, USA - C1_top | ecosystem: Environmental > Aquatic > Freshwater > Lake > Sediment | place: USA: Wyoming | collected 2017-08-01 | reverse complement strand
GCCCGTGAGGGCTTACCTATGTCTATTTGTCCCTTGGCGTCTTGGCGTGAGAATAAAACCGCCCGCCTCAAGCCCGAATAGTTAAAACTGGATCTCGAACAGGGAGCTGATGGAGTCTTCGTGGTGAATGCTCTCGATGGCTCGGGCCAAGAGGTGGGACACCGGCAGTTGGACGATCTTGGCGCAAGCCCTGGCCTCCGGGCTCAAGGGAATGGTGTCGGTGACCACCAGGCGGTTCATGGGCGAGTCCTTCAACCTCTGGACCGCGGGCCCGGAGAGCACCGCGTGGGTGCAGCAGGCGTTGACCTCCCGGGCGCCGCGCTGCATGATGGCGTCCGCGGCCTGGCTTAAGGTGCCCCCGGTGTCGATGATGTCGTCCAGGATGACCACTTCCTTGCCCAGGACTTCGCCGATGAGGTGCATGGCCTTGGCCTTGCCGGGCGCGTCCCGGCGCTTGTCGATGAGGCCCAGGGTGGCCTCCAGGCGCTTGGCGTAGGCCCGGGCCCGGGCCACCCCCCCGGCGTCCGGGGAGACGATGGCCAGGTCGTTCCGGAAGTTTTCCCGGATGTACGGAATCATGATGGGGGAGGCGTAGAGGTTGTCCACCGGAATATTGAAAAAGCCCTGGATCTGCCCCACGTGCAGGTCCATGGTCAGGATGCGGTTAGCCCCGGCGGTGGAGATGAGGTCCGCCACCAGCTTGGCGGTGATGGGGACCCGGGGGGCCACCTTGCGGTCCTGGCGGGCGTAGCCGAAATAAGGGATCACCGCGGTGATGCGCCGGGCCGAGGCCCGTTTTACCGCGTCGATCATGATAAGGAGTTCCATCAGGTTATGGTTGGCCGGCGGACAGGTGGACTGGATGATGAAAATATCCCGGCCCCGGACGTTCTCCCCGATCTCCACCCGGATTTCGCCGTCGCTGAAAGTGGTGACCAGGGCCTGGCCCAGGGGGAGATTGAGGTGATCACAGATTTTTTGGGCCAATTCCGGATTGGCGTTCCCCGTGAGAATGCGGATATTGTTGTTGAGGTCGGCGGACATGGCTCTTCGGCTCTGCTGGGTGCGGTGATGGATTCGTGAAATAATTCTCTTCCGGGGATTTATGTTAAATCATAGGGCAGGGTGGAGGCAAGGGTAATTTCCGGGGGCTGAATTTTTTCCCGGAGCACCAGGATCCTGACCCCCTGGGAGGCGGCTGCGGCCAGGGCCAGGGCATAGGCGGGATCGACGGCCGCCGCGGGCTTCAGCACCCGGGCGTCGTGGCGCTGGACCACGAAGACCTGCCAGGCTTGGTGCCCCTGCCGCACCAGATTCATCAACTCCTCCAGGTGGCGGCGGCCCCGCTCCGTCACCCCGTCGGGGAAGAGGGCCACGCCGTCTTCCACCCAGGTGACGCTCTTGACTTCCAGGAAAAGCAGTTTCCCTCCGGTATCCAGGACAAAATCCAGGCGGCTGCCCCCGGGCAGGGTGACTTCGGACCGCACCTGGACCAATTTGGGCACATCCGGCAGGCTGCCCGTGGCCAGGGCTTCGGCCACCACCCGGTTGGGGACCAGGGTGTCGATGCAGATCCAGCCCGCCGGGCCCCGGGTAAAACGCCAGGTATGGTCGGTCTTGCGCCCGGGGCGGGCGTCCCCGGTGAGCAGGATCTCCCCCCCGGGCGGGGCGCAGCCGGTGAGGGCCCCGGAGTTGGGCACGTGAACCCAGGCCCGCCGGGAATCCGCAAATTCCACCAGGGCCAGAAACCGCTGGCGGCGCTCCAGAAAACGCGCCGGTATCAACGGGGAATTAAAACGCACGGGGGGTTAAGGGTGCCGCCGGGAGCTAAAAGGCGTACCAGACCCGGAACCAGTTTTGCAGGCCCTCGGGATGGTCTTTGGTGCCGGTTTCCAGTTGGCTCTTCAGAAGAAAGTTCCAGCGCCCCAGGTTGTACTTGACTTCGGGGCCGAAACCCATGCGGTTGGCCAGATGGCGGGAGGACAGCAGGCCATCGTCAGCGGGCCGGTAAAGGTAACTGTTCAGACCCACTTGCAGATTTGGCAAGAGGCGGTAATCCATGGAGTACTTCATAAACCGGGCCGAGTCGCTGAACCGCTGGGGCTCCAGGCTGGAGGGGTCCCGGTTGTAGCGGAAGGAGATATTCATCTCCAGGTTGTAGGGGAGTCGAATCGTGGTGCCGTCCTGGTCCGCGGTCCCGGGGGAAAAGAGCGAGGTGCGAGGGAGCGGAGGGGCTTTTTCACCCAGCATCTGGGCTTCCAGGGAGCTTGGACCTGCGGCCAGGTGACTGGGCAGACGCCAGGCGAAGCCATCTTCGGCAAAGGCTGGAGTAGCGCCGTAAACCACGACCAGCCAGAAAGCCGCTGCCAGCCAGGCCATCCCCCTTGGCGCCCGCATGGTAGATTATCCCCCTGATTTTACTGCTGATTGACAATATAGTGCAGGGCTGGGGAAATGTCAAGTAAAACTTTAAGTTAAAGGTCCATCTGAAAAAGTTCCGCCAGAATTTCCCGGCCGCCGCGGTCCAGCAGGTGGTCCGCCAGGTTGCCCCCGAGAAATTCGGCATCCTCGGGGGAGCCCCTGACCTCGTCCCGCAAGAAGCGTCGGCCGTCCAGATCGCTGATCAGCGCTTCCAGCACCAGGGTGTCGCCCTCCACCCGGCCGTGGGCCGCCACCGGCACCACGCAGCCTCCCTCCAGGCGGGCCAGGAAGGCCCGTTCCGCCCTCACCGCCATCCGGGTGGGTGGATCATCCAGAAAAGCGACAAGTTTCCGGATCGAATAGTCGCCGCCGCGGATTTCCAGTCCCAGGGCCCCCTGGCCCACCGCGGGCAGCATCTGGCTCTCGGGAATGGCGGTGCGCTTCACCTGGCCCAACCCCAGGCGGTTGAGACCGGCTGCGGCCAGGATGAGGCCGTCCAGCCCCAGGGCTGCCATCTTTTTCAGGCGGGTGTCCACGTTGCCCCTGAGGGCCACGATATCGAGATCGGGCCTGAGGTGCAGCAGTTGGGCCCGGCGCCGGAGGCTGCCGGTGCCCAGCCGCGCCCCGGCGGGAAGCTCCGCCAGGGAGGCGTATCGCTCGGAGATGAGGACATCCCGGGGGTCCTCCCGGGGGGGCACGGCCCCCAGCACCAGCCCCTCCGGCACCACCGCCGGCATGTCCTTGAGGCTGTGCACCGCCAGGTCCACCTCCCCGGCCAACAGGGCCTCCTCAATTTCCTTGATGAACAAACCTTTGCCCCCCACCTGGGCCAGGGGGATGTCATGGATCCTGTCGCCGGTGGTCTTGATGATGACCAGCTCCACCCGGCAATCAGGATGGCGCCCGGTAATCCGGTCCGCCACCCAGTTGGCCTGGGCCAGGGCCAGGGCGCTGCCCCGGGTGCCGAGGCGAATGGTCGTCGCCAAAATCAGCCTTTAACCGCAGGTGCTGCAGGAGGTGGCGGAACAGCCGGTGCAGGAGCCGCTCTTGGGATTGGAGGCCGCGGTGAACTTGTAGCCTACCTTGGCGGCGCAGGCGCTCATCAGCTTGTGCACCCGTTTCTGGCCGCAGTCGGGACATTCCACGTCAGGGTCGCTCCCAAAGACCAGCTTTTCGAAATCCTTGTCACAGACTTCGCAGTGAAACTCGAATATGGGCATGTCAAAACCTCGTTGATGGTTTGGGGGGATGGCCTGGGAGAACAAGCAGCAAGCAGGAATAATAACCCTTGGGGTTCAACTGCTTTTACTGCTCAGATGAAGCCCTTATATCCCATCCCCAAATAATTTTAACTTATTTCTTTTCAATTCGCACCGGTGCGCCTTCCTTCACCAGCTTGAGGCAGCAGGGGTCGTCGGTGAGGCGGCCCACGAAATTCACCCGGCTGGCCGGGCGGATCTCCCCGGGCAGGCTGCCGGGCGTCAGGCCGAAGAAGAAGCAGATGGCCTTGCCCGTGGGCCAGTAGCCGATATCGCCCACGTCCACCACCTCCTTGGCGGTGTCGTCCAGGTCCGCCACCACCTGGGGCACGGGGAAATAGATTTCCTCCCCCCACAGTTGGGCGAAGCCTTCGATGGGCAGGACCGCGGCCAGGGCCCGGCCCGTGGGCGAGTCGTTCAGGAAGCCGTTCACCTTGAGGTCGCCGGCCATGACCACAACTTCCGTGGGCATCAGCTTTCCTCCATCTCCTCCAGCACCGCCGCGGCCAGCAGCGGGAAAAGCAGTTCGTGGTGGCCGGTCAGGGCGTAGCCCTTTCCCGCCCCCGCGGTGGGGCGCCGCACCACGTTGGTAAGGGGCCGGTAGTGCTGGATAAAATCCAGGTTGACGGTGGTCAGGGGGGCCACCGCGTGCCCCAGGTTGCGGGCCAGGGTCACGGCCTTCAAAAAGACTTCCGGGAGCAACACCGCGGACCCGAGATTAAGGAAGACCCCATGGTCCAGGCGGCTCACCAGGCCGGCGAAAAGGCGGAAGTCCAGGTGCGAGGCCACGCCCAGGGCCCCGGGGTCCACCGAGGGGTGCAGGTGGATAATGTCGGTGCCCACCGCCACGTGCACCGTCACCGGCACCCCCGACTCCACCGCCGCAGCCACCAGGCTTAACTCCAGGTGGGGAAAATCGGCCGCCAGCAGGCGCCGGCCCACGGCCTCTCCCAGGCCCAAGCCCTCACCCGCGCCCCAGGAAATGGCGCTGTTGAGGAACTCCGCGGTCTCCCGGGCCATGCCGAAGCGGCCGCAGCCCAGGTCCAGGTCCACGTCCTCGGAGGTGCAGCCCACCATGGCGAGTTCCGCGTCGTGGATGATGCCCGCGCCGTTCAGTGCCAGTCCGGTGATAAGCTCCCTTCGGAGCAGATCGATGAGGATGGGGCCCAGGCCCACCTTCAGGGGGTGGGCGCCCATGCCCAGAAGCACCGGGCGCTTGGCTTTGCGGGCCGTCACCCAGGCTGCAACCACCTCCCTGAAGGCGCTCCCTGCCAGGAGATTGGGGAGCCGGGCCAGGAACTCCTTCAGGGAGCCACCCTTCTCCCAGGCCCGCCCGAAATCCCGGGCGCTCACCTTGGAGAAGCGCTCCGACAAACTATAGGTCTTGAGATCGCTCAAGGAAAGGGGTTCCGGCTTTTTCATCTCTTCGGCTTTCTCAAATCTTTTCTTGGCGTTCTTTGCGCCTTGGCAAGAGATATATTTCTCACCCCAAGCGGCAGGACGCCAAAAGGATGTCATTCCAAGAACTTATCCGGGAACAGGATAAAGTCCACCAGGTCGCACAGCACGTGGCCGATGGTGAGGTGCACTTCCTGGATCCGGGGAGTGTTCCGGGAGGGCACCACCAGGGCCATTTCCGCCTGGGCTGCCACCGGGCCTCCCCCATCCCCGCTCAGGGCCAGGGTCTTGAGGCCCAGTTCCCGGGCCGCCTCCAGGCCCGCCACCACATTGGGAGACTTGCCGCTGGTGCTGAGGCCCACGGCCACGTCTCCCGGACGGCCCAGGGCCCGCACCTGCTTGGCGAAAATTTCCTTAAAGTCGTAATCATTGCCCACCGCGGTCAAGATGGAGGTGTCGGTGGTGAGGGCGATGGCGGCGAGCGGGGGCCGTTCAATTTGAAAGCGGTTGACGAACTCCGCGGCCAGGTGTTGGGCGTCCGCGGCGCTGCCGCCGTTGCCGAAGAGCAGCACCTTGCCCCCGGCCTTCAAGGCTCCGGCCAGCATTTGAGCGGCGGCCAGCACGGCTCCGGCCTGCTCTGCAAAGAACCGGTCTTTCAGCTCGATGGAATCCTTTACCGCCCTTGCCATCCGAGCCAGCGGGCTCATGTCGCCTCCAAAATTGCAGGGTGCCTGCTGGTGCGCCGGCACACCAGCCATTCCTGGCGCCGCCGGGGCGACGGCGCTACATTCTCAAGCTTTAGGTGGCAGTCCCATGAGTAACTGCTCACTGCTCACGGTTCGCTGCCTCTCATCCCAGCAGCTTCAGGTACCGCACCGGGCTGAAGTACAAGGCTTCCATCAGCTCCACCAGATGGCGGGCCAAGGTCTCGGCCTTGGGGTCCGTGGCGGCCCGGGCCGCCACCGCGGGAAAATGCTCCTGCATCAGGGCGAACATGAAGTCCTGGGCCTCCGTCACCTCCAGGGTGATGGGGATGCGGTCCACCAGGCCCAGGAATTCCTTGAGCCGCATGACAGTTTCGGTCTGGAGTTTGGCCGCCAGATCCTGAAGGTGGCGGCGCAGGATGCGGCGCAGGATGCGGGCCCCCTCGCCGGACTCCAGCTTCAGCCCCAGCAGTGCGGCGTCCTGCACCAATTCCCGCATCTCTTCGGACCTCGGCAACTGGTGGGCCTCCGGCTCCATTTTGCGCAGCAGTTCCACCAGGCGCCGGTTCAGGGTGATCTCCCCCAGGGCCCGGTAGAGGCGCGGCAAGGACAGGCCCTCCGCGGCCATGGCCCGGAGTAAACTCCGGACCTCTTCAAAGATGTGGGAAATGCGGCTCACGGCTTCTTCCTGACTCTGGGCCAGCAGGTCCTGGAAGACCTCCATTTTCTCGTCCTGGAAGATATCGTGGAAGCTGTAATAGCGCTCCCCCAGCCGCCGCACCATGGAAGGAATCAGGTCTTCAGGGGTCTTTTCCAGGATGCGGAAAAACTCGCTTTTCAGGGCCTGAAACTCCGGGGCGGACGGGGCGGGCTGGACCTGGGTGCGATAGAGGTAGCTCCCCAGGAAGGCGGTGTAAAAGGCCAGGGCCTTGCTCTCCCGGGTGATGCCGGAAGTGAGCTGCAATCTCCCGGCAGCGAAGAGCAGGGAGCCCTGGGTCCGCTCCTCCAGGTCCTGGGGCTCCACTTTATAATGGTAAACATTGGTGGGGCACTTGCGCTCCAGGTCTTTGAGCATCGAAATCGCCCATTGGTTGGCTACCTTGGGGTAGTCCACCACCGAGGGTTTGACCCGCCGCGCATAGATGGTGCGGCCGTTGCCCTCTTCGGGGATATTGCTGCGGCCCCGCTCCAGGATTTTGAGAAAAGGCTCCTCCAGAGGGTCGGCGGCGAATTCCTGGCCCAACTGCAATGCCCGGGCGGCGTATTTGATTACCTGCAAGGTTTCCAGGCCCGAGAGGTCCGCAAAAAACCAACCGCAGCTGGTGTACATCAAGAGGGCGTGGCGCTGCATCTCCAGGAGCTTCAGGGCCGGGACCCAATCCGGCTCCTTGAGCCGCGCCAACCCCTGGGTGGAGAAAAACTCCCCCAGGGTTGGGCCGTCGCGGTCCAGGATCACCTCGATGTAAGCGTTCCGGGCGGCCCAGGGGTCCTTAAAGTACCGCTGGCCTTCTTCTTCAAACAGGGTGCCCAGGCGACGGTTCAAGAAGTCGAAGGACTCCCGGAGGGGGGTGCGCCACCTCTGGTTCCAGGTGGGGAGGCCCCCGGTGGCGCAGCCGCAGTTTTCCTTCCACCGGCCCACCCCATGGGCGCAGCTCCAGGAGCTCCCCTCCCCCTCGGGCCCCAGGTAGAGCTCCACCTCCATGGTGGGGGGGGCCAACTCCAGGAAGGCGGCATAGTTGGTCAGTTTGAAACCTTTTTGGGACAGGACCACGGAGATGGCGTGGGCCAGCGCCAGTTCGCCGAACTTTTTGTGATGCCCGTAGTTTTCGCCATCCGTGGCCACGTGGAGAATCTGGGGCCGGAAGCGTCCGGGGGAGAACCCCTCCACCAGGCGCCCGGCCAGGCGGTAGCTATCCTGGAGCAAGTCCCCGAAGCTAATATCCGCGGCCACGTCGCCGTTATAAAAAAATACGTCGAGGTAGCGCCGAGCTCCCGGGCCCCCCTTGGCATCCGGCAGAAAGCAGCGATAGGCCTGGGTGGTGTCCAGGGTATGGGCCTGGACCGTTTCCCAGTCGCCGCCGGAGAGCGGGCGCACTCTTTTAGCCTGGTACGGGGACAAGATCACGAACTTCATTCCATGGGCCGCCAAAGTCTCCAGGGTGGGGAGATTCACCGCGGTCTCCGGCAGCCACATGGCCTCGGCGGGCCGCCGGAACCGGTGCTGAAAATCTCTAAGGCCCCAGATCACCTGGGTTTCCCGGTCCCGGTCGGTGGCCAGGGGGAGGATGGTGTGGTTGTAAGCCTGGGCCAGGGCATTGCCCCGGCCCAGGGCCGCCAGGCTCAGGCGGTCGGCGTCCAGGATTTTCTCATAAGTCCCCGGGGCCTTGGCCTCCAGCCAGCTCAGCAGGGTGGGGCCGAAGTTGAAGCTCAGGTGCTCGTAATTGTTGATGATATCCAGAATGCGACGCTGCCCGTCATAGACCCGGGCCGCGGCGTTGGGGCGGTAGCACTCCGAAGTGATCCGCTCATTCCAGTCGTGGTAAGGGTGGGCGCTGGTTTCAACTTCGATCTGTTCGATCCAGGGATTCTCCCGGGGCGGCTGGTAGAAATGGCCGTGGATGACCACGTATCCCTGAGGGCTGGCCTTCACCGGCAACGGGTCGTCCATGAGTACTCCCGCAAATCTAAATTCGCCCACCCCAACAACCGGGAGGCAGAGGGCTGCAATGGTGCCATGATATGCGCCGGGCCGACTCCTGTCAATGGCGCGGGGAAAAATGGCGCGGGGGGCGGCAGTGTTTTTGATGCATAATGCTCAGTGGACTTGACAGAAATTCAGAATGCTATAGTATTAATTGTCTAAAGTTTGTTTTCGGGAGGCATCAGTGTACGCCATCATACAGACGGGGGGCAAACAATATCGGGTCGCACCCGGAGATGTAGTCCGGGTGGAGCGCCTCCCTGGAGAGCGAGGCGATGAGGTGGTCCTGGACCAGGTCCTGCTGGTGACCGACGGCCAGGAATTTCAGGTGGGCCAGCCTCTGGTGGCCAACGCCCAGGTGCGCTGCCAGATAATCAGGCAGGGCCAGGGCAAAAAGGTCATCGTGTTCAAAAAGAAGCGCCGGAAAAACTACCGCCGCAAGCAGGGGCACCGGCAGTTGTTCACGGCCTTGCAAGTCCAGGAAATTACGATATAATTTGAGAGAAGGGCTGGGGTATTCCAGGCCCCGACTTTGCAGGAGATCATATCATGGCACACAAAAAAGCCGGCGGCAGTTCCCGCAACGGCCGGGACTCCCAGGGCCAGCGCCGCGGCGTCAAGCGCTTTGCCGGGCAGAGCGTCACGGCCGGCAGCATCCTGGTGCGGCAGGTGGGCACCCGCATTCACCCGGGGACCAACGTGGGCATGGGCCGGGACTACACCCTCTTCGCCAAGATCGACGGGGTGGTGGCCTATGAGCCTTTCGGCAAGAACCGCAAACGGGTCAGCGTCTATCCCGCGATGTGAAATCCTTCCCCGATGAGGCCACCATCACGGTGCGGGCCGGCCACGGCGGCCCGGGCTGTGTCAGTTTCCTCCGGGCCCGCTTTCAACCCCGGGGCCGTCCCGATGGTGGGGACGGCGGGTCCGGCGGCGACGTGATCCTGGAGGCTTCTCCCACCCTGCGCACCCTGAGCCACTTCCGGCGCCGCCGCATCTTTCAGGCGGAAAACGGCCGGCGGGGCCAGAGCCAGGACCGCCACGGCAAAAACGGCCCTGCCCTGGTAATTCCGGTTCCCCTGGGGACCCGGGTCTATGACGCCGAATCTTCCAGACTTCTCGGTGACCTGTTGGAGCCCGGACAGAGGCTGGTCCTGGCCAAAGGGGGCCGGGGCGGCAAGGGCAACGCCCACTTTGTCTCGTCGCGGCTGCGCTCCCCGCGGTTCGCCCAGCCCGGCGAGCCGGGCCGGGAGCGGCGCCTGCACCTGGAGCTCCACCTCCTGGCCGACCTGGGCCTCATCGGCGCCCCCAACGCCGGCAAGTCCACCCTGCTCAAGGCCCTCACCGCCTCCAGGGCCCGGGTGGCCCCCTTTCCCTTCACCACCCTGAGCCCCCAACTGGGGGTCATGGCCCTGCCGGAGCCGGTCCAGGAGCCCCTGGTCCTGGCGGAGATCCCCGGCCTCATTCCCGGGGCCCATAAGGGCAAGGGCCTGGGGCACCGCTTTTTGCGGCACCTGAAGCGCACCCGGCTCCTGGTCCAGGTCATCGACCTCAGCGCCGTGGACCCGGCCAATCCCCTGGAGCCCTTAAAAATGCTGGAAGAGGAGATGCGGGCCTTCGACCCCGGGCTGCTGGGGAAACCGCGCCTCATCGCGCTGAACAAAATTGACGCCTTGGAGCCGGACTTTCCCCGCCGAAAAATTATGGACGCTTACCTGGGAGCCGGGTACCGGATTTTTCCGGTTTCGGCCCGGACGGGCCGGGGACTGGAAGAGCTGAAGGAAGCCGTTGGAAAAGAATTTTTGGCTTTTTCCATTGCAAGTACTTCTAAGGATTCTCAAACCTGCTAATATATCAATAATTTTTCAACGAAAACCGAAAACATATTTTATGAACGAAGTGCGGCAGCAACACCTGGGTAAGGCGAAACGCATCGTCTTGAAGCTGGGGAGCGCGGTCCTCACCGGGGCCGAGGGCCTGAATCTCGCCCTCATCCAGCGCCTGGTGGCCGAGATCAGCCGCCTGCGCGGGAAAGAGCGGGAGTTCATCCTGGTCTCCTCCGGGGCCATCGCCGCGGGCTGCCGCAAGCTGGGCCTGGCGAGCCGCCCCGCCGGCATCCCCCAGCAGCAGGCCGTGGCCGCCGCGGGCCAGAGCGCCCTCATGCAGGCCTATGAGGAGGCCTTCGGGGAGTTCGGCATCAAGGTGGCCCAGATCCTCCTGACCCACGACGATCTGGAGGCCCGCACCCGGTTCCTCAATGCCCGGAACACCCTGTTCACCCTGCTCCAGTGGCAGGTGCTGCCCATCATCAACGAAAACGACACGGTGGCCACCGATGAGCTCAAATTCGGGGACAACGACAACCTGGCCGCCCTCATCCTGAACCTGGCGGGGGCCGACCTGCTGGTGCTGCTCACCGACACCGAGGGCCTCTATGACAGGGACCCCCGGGAGCACGCCGACGCCCGGCTCCTGCCCCTGGTGGAGACCTTCGACGCCGACCTGGGCAAGGCCGCGGGGCACCGGGCCGGGGACCTGGGCCGGGGGGGCATGGCCTCCAAGCTCCAGGCGGCCCGGAAGGCCGCGGCCGCGGGCATCCCCACCCTCATCGCCAACGGCCTCACCCCGGGCATCCTGGAGCGCCTCTTCGCCGGGGAAGAAGTGGGGACCCTGTTTCTCCCCCAGGCCCAGAAGCTCCGCAGCCGCCAGTACTGGCTGGCTTACAACGTCACGCCCCAGGGGGCCATCCTGGTGGACCAGGGGGCCTTTGACGCCCTCACCCGCCACCACCGCAGTCTCCTGCCCGCGGGCATCGTGGAGGTCTTCGGCGCCTTCGGCCAGGGCGCGCCGGTGCAACTGGTGGACCCCGAAGGCCACCCCTTCGCCATGGGACTGACCAACTACTCGGCGAGGGAAATCAACCGCATCAAGGGCCGCCAGACCCAGGAAATCGCCCAATACCTGGGCAAAAAGGGCTACGACGAAGTCATCCACCGGGATAACCTGGTAATTTTTCCGGAGATATGACATCAATGGACCTCGACGACGCTGTAGTTTTGGAAACCTTTCCCAACCGCATCGCCGCGGAGATGGCCGCGGGAGTGCTGGAGTCCGAGGGCATCGAGGCCCTGGTCATGGCCGACGACGCCGGCGGCGCCTACCCCATGCTCCAGTTCATCCGGGGGGTGCGCCTGCTGGTGGCCCCGGAGGACCGGGCCCGGGCCCGGGAAATCCTGGCGGCCATGGAAGAAAGGCCGGAACCCGAAAATAATCCTTGAATCCCGTGGAACCGCAACATAAGCTGAAAGCTCATTGCTGACTGCTGATTGCTGGAGAAGCCCATGAACATCCAGGAGATAATCCGCCAAATGGCCCAGGAGGCCCGGGGGGCGGCCCGCCGGCTGAGCAGCCTCTCCCGGGGGGTCAAGGACAAGGCGATTCTCAAGGTGGCGGAACGGTTGGGAGAACACCGGGAGCGCCTCCAGGCCGAAAACCTCCGGGACGTCACCGCGGCCCAGGCCCAGGGCTATCCTGCCGCCTTCATCGACCGTCTGACGCTCACCCCCAAAGTCATCGACTCCATGATTCAGGGGCTCCGGGAAGTGGCGGCCCTGCCGGACCCGGTGGGCGCGGTGACCGGCATGTGGGTGCGCCCCAACGGCCTCAAGGTGGGACGCCAGCGCATCCCCTTGGGGGTCATCGGCTTCATTTACGAATCCCGGCCCAACGTGACGGTGGACGCCGCGGCCTTGTGTCTGAAAAGCGGCAACGCCGTCATCCTCAAGGGCGGCAAAGAGGCCCTCCACTCCAACGTGGCCCTGACCCGGTTGATGCAGGACGCCCTGGCGGAGTCCGGCATTCCCGGGGCCGCGGTGCAGGTTGTCCCCAGCATTGAACGGGAAGCGACCCTGGAACTTCTCAAGCAGGACGAACTGGTGGACCTCATCATCCCCCGGGGCGGTGAGGGTCTCATCCGCTTCGTGGCGGAGAACTCCCGCATCCCGGTCCTGAAGCATTACAAGGGGGTCTGCCACATCTTCGTGGACGAAACCGCGGACCTGGGGATGGCGGAGACGGTCTGCTTCAATGCCAAGGTGCAGCGCCCCGGGGTCTGCAACGCCATGGAGACCATGTTGGTTCACGAAGCCGTGGCGGAAGCCTTCATCCCCCGGATGTTCGACCGTTTCCGGAAGGCCGGGGTGGAGCTCCGGGGCTGTCCCCGGGTCTTGGCCCTTGACCCTCGGGCCACTCCCGCCAAGGAAGAGGATTGGGGGTACGAGTTTCTGGACCTCATCCTGGCGGTGAAGGTGGTGCCGGACCTGGACGGGGCCCTGGACCACATCGCCCGCTACAGTTCCAACCACACGGAGGCCATCATCACCCGGGATTACCACCGGGCCCACCGTTTTTTGAAGGAAGTGGACTCTTCGGTGGTGCTGGTGAACGCCTCCACCCGGTTTAACGACGGCGGCGAGCTGGGGTTGGGGGCGGAGATCGGCATCAACACCTCCAAGCTGCACGCCTTCGGGCCCATGAGCCTGGAGGAGTTGACCACCACCAAGTTCATCGTCTATGGCGACGGCCAGATCAGGACCTGAAGCCCGGCGGCGCCTGGGGCTCTTCGGGGGCACCTTCGACCCCGTCCATTACGGCCATCTGAGGGCTGCGGAAGAGGTGGCCGAAGAGTTGTCCCTGGACCGCCTCTGGTTCATCCCCGCGGCCGTGCCGCCCCACAAGACCTCCCGGGAAATCACCCCCTTTGCGGTGCGCCTTACCATGACCCGGCTGGCGGTGGGAGACCACCCGGTGATGTCGGTGTCCGATATCGAGGGGCGGCGCCCCGGCAAATCCTACTCCGTGGAAACCCTGCGCCAGGTCCACGACGAGATGGGGCCGGCCTGGGAGCTTTACTTTATCCTGGGGCTGGACGCCATTCTGGAAATCCCCAGCTGGAAGGACTATGCCCAATTATTCCGGCTCAGCCACTTCGTGGTGCTGGACCGCCCCGGCTATGACCCGGCTGGACTTGAGGAAGTGCTCCTCCGGGAAGTGGACCCGCAGTTTCAGCCCCTGGCGGCAGGGGCCGGATTCCGCCATCCTTCGGGCTACCAGGTTCTATTATTCCAATCAACCTTAATGGACATTTCCGCCACCGGCATCCGCCGGTTGGTGCGGCGGGGGCGCTCGATCCGTTACCTCTTGCCGGAAGAAGTGAGAGAATATATAATTACTCATAAGCTCTACCTGTAGGAGGTAATGGCGGCGCCCAAACCTGCCCGTACTCCGGAAGCCCTGGTAAAACTGGCCGTCAAGACGCTGGTGGACCACAAGGGTTTGGACCCGGTGATTCTGGAGGTGAAGGAGCTATGCTCCTTTGCCGATTATTTTATCGTCTGCTCCGGCGGATCCCGGCGGCACGTCCTGGCCCTGGCCCAGCACCTGGAGGAAATCCTGTCCAGGGCCGGGTTCAAGCCCTTGGGCGTGGAAGGCCTGGAGGAGGGCCAGTGGGTCCTGATGGATTACAATGACCTGGTGATCCACCTCTTTCTACAGCCTCTCCGGGAATTCTACAACCTGGAAGGGCTCTGGTCCGAAGCACCCCAGACGCCGGCGGCAGCCGCCCCCCGAACCCCGTCTCCCTCCGCCTCCCATTCAGAACCTCATGACAGCTCGGACGCCGACCCTGAGCATAACAGCCATGAATAGCCACCGTCCTTTCAGGCTGCTGGCCGTAATTTTTCTTGCCGTCAGCCTGCTTCTCTC
>Ga0315268_10005039_pt1 | contig 14247 bp, 13 predicted proteins | sample C1_top_MG_FD_204535 | JGI IMG/M metagenome (GOLD analysis project Ga0315268, IMG submission 204535) | Sediment microbial communities from Yellowstone Lake, YNP, Wyoming, USA - C1_top | ecosystem: Environmental > Aquatic > Freshwater > Lake > Sediment | place: USA: Wyoming | collected 2017-08-01 | reverse complement strand
TGCGTCCGGAAGAGGCCAGGATGGCAGTGGCATCGCCCTGCATCTGGTTCAATGCCAGCTGCTCTTCACCGGCCATCCTCCCCGCAATCAGCGTCCCGCTGAAGCAGCAATCCAGCACGATCACCTGCTGGCGAGCCCGGCTCTCAAAGGAAGCATCCCGGATGAACTCCTCCCAGATGCCGGTCGTCCGCACCAGGTCAGTCAGCGTATTCTTCGCCGCCAGGTACAGCCGGCCGTTGGGTGCCTTATAGCCATGCCCGGAATAGTAAAGTAGCGTCAGGTCATCCCGCTCAGCGATCTTGAACAGCCGTTCGATGGCCGTTTCCACACTCTCTCTGTTCTCATCTAGAAGCAGATCGAGGATTTCAAATTTCCCGTACTTTTGCAGCACTGCCGCGAACTGGCGGGCATCGTTCACCGGCGTGCGCAACACAGGAAACGCCTGCGCATCCTCAAACTTCGCATTGCCGATCACCACTGCCAGCCGGCGAGCCATGGAAGACCTTTTGATCCTCAGAAGAATATGTTATTCACTGTGGTTCTATTAACCATTTTAGCACGGTAATAATTGAAAGGTTACGTGTGAAGGTAGATTATTAACTTCTTCCAGCGTAGGAAGGGCTGTCCACCTGAATGCTGAACAGTGGCTGGGTGCTTCGCCCCAAGACCCCCTTTCCAGTACTCCAGAACACAAGTGTACAGAACTCCGGGATCACGGCGAGAGCGCACAGCGAAACCCGCTGTAGTTACTCCTGTAGAACGGGCCTTCCATGAGGCGGAAGGAGCACACATTGGCCTCCAGATAACCGTACCACGCCGCCACGAACCACCCGGAGATCTCCCTTTTCAGGCCCTGTCGGGTTCCAAAAGGGACTGTCATAGTAATACGTGTTTCCATACCAATCTGCTACCCATTCATCTACATTGCCAGCCATATCCAGTGCGCCATAGGGGCTGGAGCCTGCCGGGTAGCTGCCAACCGCAGTAGTATCGCCGATTCCCCCCTCGACTGTATTAACCTTTTGGGGATCGAACTCGTTTCCCCAGGGGTAAATTCTGCCATCCGTGCCGCACGCTGCCTTTTCCCACTCCACTTCGGTCGGCAGCCGCCGCTCGGCCCACTGGCAATAGGTCTGCGCCTGGTACCAATCCACATTGATCACTGGGTAAGCAGCATACGCAGTGTTGCCATAATAATTTTGGCGTTTTTGAGAACTTTTTTTACCCGGCTCTATACACACCCCAGCCGACACACACCTGGCATACATGGCGTTGGTCACCTCGATGTAGTCGATCCAGAAGGCGTCCAGATATACTTTATGCTGCGGTCTCGTATCGTTTTGCCCCTCATTATCGCCCATCAGAAACTCCCCAGCTGGGACATGCACGAGCACCATCCCATCTTTTGCCGAGACCAGGGCCGAGCCAGGTGCAAGGGTTGGACTGGCGGTCAATGTGGGGAAGAATGGCAATGTCTCCGTGATAGACTGAACAGGGGTCAGGGTAGGGTAAACAATACCTGTCTCTGCGACAGACGGAACAGGGGTCAGAGTGGCTGGCTTCTCCGTCACAGTCGGGGTGAGTACCGTCGGGGTTTCTTCGGGTAATATTGCCAGCGCGGCTGCCCTGGAGGTGGACGTCAGGCTGGTCCAGCCCTGGGTTGCCCGCACCCATCCCATGATCATCACAATCAAAAACACCACCACAATCGCCCCTGCCAGCCCAATTAAAGGCCAGGTCCAATAGGGCACCCAGGGAAATCTACGCTTCACAACCGGCTTTTCCTGCGCTCGAGGCAAAACAGGGGGCTTCACTTCTGCCTTCGGTTCCTTTGCCGGTCCTTGATTAATCTTCTGTTGCACTTGGGCAAGCCTTGCTGGAGCATCTCGGTAACTATGATCCAGCTCAAGCACCTGAGCATACAACTTCCCAGCCTGTTCCCAATTGCCAATAGCCATTGCATTTTCCGCTTGTTGGTAAAGCGTATTCAGGCGTACCTGGCGCTGCTGCATTTCAAGACCAAGAGATGTCCTCTCTAGGAGCTCAGCAGTCTGCCGGTAACTCTTGTCTACTGAAACTATCTCCTCGAGCGACTGCTGCGCTTCAGCCCAATGCCCTGCTTCGACCTCAATCTCAGCGCGTTTGTAAAGGTTCTATAAACGCTTTCGGCGGCGGATAGCTTCCATGCGTTCGACGGGTGTCTCGGCAAGAAATATGCTCCCCTCGCGCTCCTTCCAATCCAACATTGGGGACTGCCCAGGCCTGACATCCCTTAAGCGGTGCTGTGCATAATGAAATAATTCGTCAATCCCGATTACTCCATCCTCGTCTTGATCGGCTTCCCCAGTCCGAATTCCCTCCAGCAGGTAGCGGGTGAAGAAGGAGTCGCGGTCGCCTTCTTTCTCCTTATCTTCAAAAGATGGAGTGATACGATCAGTTGAGGTCATGATGGCGGATGCCTCTCCTGTAAGCTCATCCAGGACCAGGCTTGAGCCCTTTTCCCCACCAATAAATAGACCACTGTAGCAGCAATCCAGGATGATAACCCGGAAGCGGGATTTGCTAACCCGGATCGCATCATTTATGTATATATTCGAAATACCCGTTGCCAGGACATAATCGGCACGGGTGTTGCGTGCTGCCAGGTAGAGCCGGCCACTGTCCTCCCTGTAACCGTGCCCTGAATAGTAAAGCAGAGTCAGGTCTCCACGATCAGCCTGCCTGTAAAACCGGTTGATCGCCAGTTGGATGCGGTCAGCTGGTTCATCGAGAAGCAGATCTGAAATTTGAAACTGGCCGCATTCCTTGAATACCTTGGCAACCTGGCGCGCATCGTTAAGGGGAGCACGCAGTCCCGGAAAATTCTGCCTGTCCTCAAACGTGGCGTTGCCGATCACTAATGCCAGTCGCGCCATGATTGTACTTCCCAATAGAAACGAATTTTTACGTTGATAATTATTCTATATCCAACCACCCCTTTATGCAAAAAGTCCACGCTCTTTTTTCAGGGTGGACAGGTGGAAGCTGAAGTAGGCTCATCATCTAAAATTTAACAGCTTCTCCTCCTACCCCCGTTCCAGCATTCCAGAACGCCAGTATCCAGAATTTCAGGATCCTGTCGAGAGGGAGCAACGAAACCCCATTAAGACGCTCCTTCTGTCAGGATTGCTCCGGAAGCGGAAGGCACAGCGCGCGTGCCACTGATCGTCGAGCCACGTGCCGCCGCGCAACACTCGCTCATCACCAGTTTTTGGCCCAGTCGGGTTCAAAACCGGGCTGTTCTGGTAGTAGGTTCTCCCAAGCCAATCCGCCACCCATTCCGAAACATTCCCGACCATATCCAGTGTACCATAGGGGCTGGCTCCATCTGGATAGCTGCCAACCGCAGATGTATCACCAATGCCACCCTCTAAAGAATTGGCCTTTTGGGGATCGAACTCATTCCCCCAGGGGTAAATCCTGCCATCCGTTCCGCGCGCCGCCTTCTCCCACTCTGCTTCTGTGGGAAGCCGCCGGCCAGCCCATTTGCAGTATGCCTGCGCTTCGAACCAATTAACATTGATCACCGGATAATCGGCATACTCAGGGTTGCCATAATAACTGGAACGGCTAGTAGAGGATTTGTCAGCTAGTTCTTTACACGCCCCAGCTGCTACGCACTTGGCGTACATGGCGTTAGTCACCTCGGTGCGGTCGATCCAGAACGCGTCCAGAGATACTTTATGTTGAGGTTGTTCAAATAAAAAATCTTCTCGTGAACAATGGCTACAGGAAGCCGGTGATAGAATGTTCTCCTGATCTGTTGTAGAGCCCATCTGAAACTCCCCCGTCGGGACATACACCATCACCATCCCGTCTTTCGGAGAGACCTGGGAAACCGCCGTACTTGTGGGGGGGATCGTCATTATATTCGTGACGGAGGGAGCCGGGGTGGGGCGGATCGTCATTGTGTTCGAAACCGGAATGTTATTTACAATACCTATAATCACCGCAAAAAAGATAAACAAGAATATCATACCAATTCCAACCAAGAACCAGTAGTCCCGGGAGGCTAACTTTGAAGGCCGTTGTTTTACAGCCAGCTTTTCAAGTTCTTGCCGCTGGTGCTCTATTTCCACCTTCGTTCGTTGCAGGAGCGCTTCCGCATCTCGATAGCTTGGCTGGTTATGATGTAATTCCTCTAGTAAATCTTGGGCTGTTGTCCATTGTTGTTTGTCAATAGCATCTTTAGCCGCGTAGTAGATGCTTTCCAATCGATCCATAATTTGCCTTCTCTCTACTTCCTTCAGCAGCACTATAGCATCCCGGTAGTCTGGGCTTTGACTAAGGATAATATTCAACTGACTTTTAGCCACATCCCAATTCCGTTTTTCTACTGCTATCTCTGCCTGAGTATACAGTTCTGCTAGACGCTGCTGAGAAAGCTTCTCTTTTACCTGGTTAAGCAGTTCTTCTACATCGCGATATCCGATCTGATGAACCCTTAGTTCCTCCAACAATTGCTGCGCTTTTTCCCACTCCCCTTTTTGTATCGCATCCTTTGCAAGATCGTATGATCTTGCTAGTTGTTGCTGTTCTTCAACATGGTTTACCACTTCTGCTATATCACGATAGCCTGGCTGCAGGGTTAAGATCTCTTTTAAGTTACGCTGTGCTCCGTCCCAATCCTGTACAGCCATATCAGCCTGAGCCTGGTTGTACAATCCTTCCAGTTTTTTCTCCAGCTCTTTCTTGCTCAGCTCTTCCGTGTAAGCTAATACCACCTTCTTTGCTGCCCTCGATACTAATCGGCTATCATCCTTGGCCAACTTCTCCAGAGCTTCGCGTGCCAGTATGACCAACCGTGGCTGTGGACTATAAAGCAGCCGTTCCAGTTCTTTCACCGCACCAAATCGTACACCGGCTAGTGGACTAGCAACCGCTGCCACGAGCTCGGCTGGCAAGCTAAAACGACGCTCGGCTTCTGCTTTGGCTTGCTCCATTCGTGAAACTGCGTTCCGGTAGCCGGGCTCCAAGACTATCACCTGAGAGAACAACCTCTCCGCTTCCTCCCAATGCCCGGCGGCCACAGCTTCTTCAGCCTGCTGGTAAACATCCCTCAGCCTGATTTGGCTCTGCCGCTCTTCAAGCTCGCTTTTGGCTTTCTCCTACAACCCCTGCGGGTCGGGGTAATCCGCCTGGATAGCATGGATACACTCAAATAACTCCAGCACCTGCGTCCACTGGCCAACCTGGACGGCTTGGCCTGCTTGGCTGTAAAGCACGGCCAGCTCGCGCCGCTGACGCACCTCTGCAGGGATACGCGCCAGCACTACCGGTTCCATTCGCTCGGTAAGCGAGAGCATCGGGGTTTGCTCTGGTCGCACTAGGCGCACCTGCTTCTCGGCATAGGCGAACAGCTCGCGCACCTCCACCTCGCCATCCTGGTCCTCGTCCGCTTCTCCGCTCTGGATGCCCTGCAACAAATTCTGGGTGAAAAGCGAGTTGGTGCCCTGCTCTTCAAATGAATACTGGATCCGTCCCGAGGAGGCGAGGATGGCAGTGGACTCGCCCTGCATCTGTTCCAACGACAGCGGTTCCTCGCCACTTTTCACCCCGATAAACGCGCCGCTGAAGCAGCAATCCAGCACGATCACCCGGTGGCGCGCCCGGCTTCCGGAAAGCGCGTCACGAATGAACTCCTCCCATATGCCGGTAGCTCGCACCTCTTCGGCGCGGGTATCTTTCGCCGCCAGGTACAACCGCCCGTTCGAGGCCTTGTAGCCGTGGCCAGAATAAAAGAGCAGCGCCAAGTCGTCATGTTGTGCCATGTGATACAACCGATCGATGGCCAGGCGGATTTTATCTGCACTTTCATCCAACAGGATCTCAAGAATTTCGAACTGGCCGTACTTCTGGATAACATCGGCGAACTGGCATGCGTCATTCACAGGCGTGCGCAGTGCCGGGAAGCTATGTGCATCCTCGAACGTCGCATTTCCGATCACCACCGCTAACCGACGCGTCATGAACTTATTTCCTAAATGAATTATATTGGTTGGTTGGTTGGTTGGTTGGTTGGTTGGTTGGTTGGTTGGTTGGTTGGTTGGTTGGTTGGTTGGTTGTTAATATTCTATATCAAACCAACTCTGAATGCAACTGGTTCTCTAGGTCTACTACGAGAGCTTTGATCTCAACCCCACCCAAGACCTCTCTGCTTCTAAGCAATATCTCTACCAGCGCTATGATGGCCAGATCGATAAATGTTTTGGTCTGCTTGCTTCATCCAAAGCCAGGAACCTTGAGCCATACAACGTACGCAACAGCTATACCTGGACCAAGAACGTGCGGATTGGCCCGTGGTACAACGATCTGCCGATGTGGCGTGGGGAGATAACCTGAAGTGGCTAAATACCCGCTGGGTCAGCCCACCGCCTGGACCACGCAATCAGGCCTACGACCCTCACCGACCAAGGATAACTGATAACGAGAACAGTTTCCTACGCAGTAAGCTACCTGAGGATCGCCGAGATCTGTTGTATGGCGGCAGAGAAGAAAGAGAGTTGAGGTACGGATCAACCAATGGCCAGGAGGATGAACGATCGGTCGAAGACTGCTCCGAAAGCAACGGCTGCCGGGTCAGAGATCACCGCATCGGCAGGGGGAGCAATAATCTGCCGCTACTGCGCTTCATGGACAATGATTGGCCAGGACCAACCGCTACCCGGTTCAGCTTTGTCGATGGTCTCGCTGACATAGAATTGACCTTGACCGCTCTTCAACTTCTCCAGGAGGAAGATGGGGAGCGGTTGCATGTCCATAGGCTCCATCCTGCGGGTTGAGCGATCCAGTGGAATGACTAAAATTGGCGCTGTACTGCAAAGCGGGTAGATTGACGCCCTATAAAAGCGACGTTGGTATCCAGCATAGACCGGTCTTCGCTGATGGTATTTAGATTGCCCATCACGGCAGCCAGTACTCATCCTGCCAGCTCTCTTACTTGCCGTTCAGTCCAAAGGAAGAACCATCCGGGAGGAAGAGAATACCTACGACCACCCTTCAGAGACGATCGGCACCGGCTAGCAGGTGTGGGATAGTGGCCGGAATGAGACCATCCTCACGAGAGCAAATGGGGCCAGCCATTAGGCGGTGACCAGGACCATCCGGCGGATGTTCCAGATCCCCCTAACATCGGTGAGATGGAGAAGCAGGCTTTTGGGTTCCGGCGACATCCAGGTATATGACATTTGATCGAGAGGGCACCGGGTACGTCGAGATCGAACATCCCGATAGCCAGCCTATTCAGGTCGTCGAATGGATGCCTTTCGACGAGATATATTGCTTGTACAAGTCCTATTAAATCTCCAGGAGCTCTGGACTGATATCCGGTTGTCCAGCGGCGAGAACCATGCGGAATGGTGAGGTTTCGACGAAGCATCGATCTGGAACAACGGCGGGGCTACCGTTTATCTGAGGGAACGAAGCGAGAAGGTCTTCAGCCGGCACGGAGATCCATGACCTGCGCTGACGATACCCCTTTTCCATATCAGTTGATGTGCGATACCGGTCGGCATAGGTCGCCCGAGGAGCGAAATATCGACGTAGCGGTCTCCGTCATCCGGTACTTCCTGCGTATTAAGCGCATTGCCCTCCGGTAACCGGATTGCCGCTGGTCGAAGCAGCATTCCGTATCCTGTGGTTGCCGCATGATGGATGCCCCTGCTTTTCCCTCGACCTGAGGGATGCCGGGAGGATGTCAATATAAGGCTCTGGCCAAATCTAGCTTTCCTGGCCGGTTAGACCTGACGATTGATCCCGCTTGGCGATCTGCTACATGGGATACCCATTCCATCCACCGCCGACTACGCCGCATCCCTCTTGGATCTCCTGGACTGTCCGGCATATCTCCAGCTGCCCTCCGGTCTGGGCCTGTGCCCTGCTGAAAGAGGTTATGGATCGTAAAATCTTGAGAGACGGGTAGAGATGATGCTGGAAGTCGCGCGGCTTTTGGAGGTGCAAGGCGGGTAGGGTTGCCCTGGCTCTCCGTGGAGGGCGGACTTGCAATGATCTGTATAGTTCGCTCCCAGGTTTTTTACCATGACCAGAACGATATCGTCGCTGAGCAACTTCCTGTACAGGAGTATTTCTCAATACTTCTTCCATGACCATCCAGGTACATGCGCATCCGCGCCGAAAACCTGCCGAATGCCTGAAGACTGCGCTGATCCTTCCCGTCGGATATCATAAGCTCTATTCCATAAGTAGTCGCACCTCATATCAATCTCCGGTCATGGAGATTTTTAAAATCCGGCCACACCAGTCAGTGTGTTGCGCCAATCTAGGAACTCGCCTCGAACGATACCCGTTGCGCCGTATACCTTACCCATCTTCTGGGATATCAAGCCACATGCTTACAAGGTGCCATCTGAAAGGTCGTCGGTGTCGTAGATACCCAATATCCTTCAAAACCCACCGATAAAGCCTCACGGCTAACGGAATAGATTTTTGTCAGTAGGACCGCGATAAGGAACTAGATCGGCTCCCGCTGAAGGTTGAATTTCTGGTCATGGAATTTTTTAATTCCGGAGTGAAAAGAACGTCGGTAGGCAAAGACAGTAACCCGAGAAACAGCCACACTTAGCAAAGAGAGCTCTTACCGAAAAACCATATCATTCAACTGCCGTAAGGCTTTATTAGGTAGGTCGATAAAAATCCACAGCGAACACTATATACGTCATGGTTATAGCATCATCGCGAAATAGGATCTTGCAAACTGGATCCTGGATCGTTTGGCTTGACTTGCAAGACAGCTAGCTTGTACTTCCGGATTTTTTAAAAAACCTAAAACCGAAAACACATCCTAGACAAGTCGCTATCTATTTGTTGGGTCTCCCCCTAGCAAGGGTTCGATCAATCGTCGTCGATATCATCGCTTATGAATTTTGGCAGTCCTAAATAAAGATGGCCTGGGTTCACACACCATGGATGACCGCATGAGTGAACCACATGCAATCCTTTTAGAATGGGACCATTTGCTATATAATATGAGGCTCGGGATGCAGTCAATAATTTATTGTTAATTCTAAATGTACCGTAACCTTTGGAGGTTCGGGATCCCTTCCATCTCCAGCATGAGGTTTCTGAAGTCTTGTCTACCATATCATCAAACCGTTTCTCCAGGCCCTTCTGCAGTCTCGCCCTTTTCCCTTCTCGTTGTACATTATATTTCTTTACGATCTGACGTATCCGTTCAGCAGACAGCCCAAATACCTTCCAATCCGTGCCAGCGAATTGCGCTGCTTATAGCGGTCGATGATCTTTTCATCTCGATTTGTCATATAGAAACTTTCCTAGCCCTAAGTCTAACATTTACTTCAAGCTGATTATAATAGAACAAATGTTCTTGTGTCAAGGTTTTGAGGGAAATTGGTCCGTATTGATAGCCATACTGTTGTGCCATCTTACGGTCGAGGAGATGAGTACCTCTACGTGTGGAAGAGAGAGTAAGTAGTACAAATCGGAAAAATGACTACATACCGTACCATAAGTACCATGAAACCATTCCTATTGCGTAAATTTGTTCAACCAGGCCGGGGAAGGGGTTGCGCCACGCGTTTTCTCGCAGCTCGATCAATATCCATTCGTCCCGGGCTTTGTGAACAGTCTGCCTGCAACTGCCTATAAGAATTCATCGAGCTGAGTGTAGGATAGAGAACACTTCTTACACAGGAAGCGGCACCACCCGCTCCGAGAAATTCACCACGCAGATCCAATCGGCTTACGATGCCAAGCTGCCGCTGATCGCCTTCTACGTCAATGATCCCGAACTCTATGTCCAGATGGGCTTCAACAAAGACCGCTGGCCTGCCGCAGACCGTGACCCGCAGATTGCTGTGCTGGATCGGCAACTGCTTATGGGTGGCACTACCCCACGAGTGTATGCAGGCATCATGCTGGATTGCAGTAAGTACTTGCAGAACGACGGCAAGACCAAGCTATCCGACAACTGGATCGCCGGTCACGGGCAGTGGATGCTGGACATGATCTGGAGCCGCTACAAGAAGCCGATCTACCTGTTCTTCCGCAAGGAGACGCTCTTGCAGTACACCGGCGAGATCATCCCGACCTGGCTGGCAAAACAACTTGGCATCTGCACCTGGACGTCGGCGTATGTCAGTGACCCCAGTTCGGTTTACATCGACAACTGGGCAAACTTCCCTGTTCCACCCGATACCACCAAGCCGGACACAATGTACGCGCCCAAGTGGTATTTCTGGCGATATAGCAGTAGCAAATTCAGCTTCGTCGGGATCAACAACTCGGCCAATGCTCCGGTGGCCGTGCCGACCTTTATGTATTCCGGCACGAAAGCAGCTCTGTACGAGGTGCTAAACTATAAATCTGCCACGCCCGAACCAGAACCTACGCCTACCCCAACACCCACGCCTACCCCGACACCCACGCCGGAGCCCGAGCCGACGCCTACCGAGTATGACTTCCAGGCAACGCTCGAGGAACTACTGGATGCCTTCTGCTTAGGATGGGTGCAGAAAAGGGGGCTGAAATGATCCGCGGCTTCGACGTTTCCTTCTGGCAAGACAATATCGATTGGGATAAAGCTGCCAAACAAGACAGCAAGTTCTGTTTCATCAAGGCTAGCCAGGACACAACTGCCGATACTCAGTTTGCAAGAAACTGGAAGGAAGCCAAGCGGGTCGGGTTCTTGCGGGGTGCTTACCACTTCGCCGACTATCGAACGTATGCGGTGCCTCAAGCCCAGTACATGTGGAGCCTGCTGAAGGACGATCCTGGCGAGCTCCCGCCAGTACTTGACCTTGAGCAATACTGGACGCCGCTACCGCCTGGATCACGGGCGCTGGCATGGGTCAAGGATTGGGGCAGCGAGATGAGCAGGCTCTGCGGCTCCAAGCCGATCCTGTACACCAGCCCATCCGTCATCAAGTACTGGTTGGCTACCATTCCTGACTGGCTCAAAGAATGGCCGCTGTGGATTGCTAACTACGGCGTCTCGGAGCCTGGCTACTCGCCCTGGCCGAAGTGGACGCTCTGGCAGTATTCGACCGTTGGGCCGGGTACAGCTTACGGCATGCAAAGTCTTGGGCTGGACATGGACTGGTTCAATGGATCGCTTGAGGAACTCCAGGCGTTCTGCGGCAAGAAGCCGGAACCCAAACCGCTTCCCACGCTGGAAGTGATGGTAGAGAAACTATGGGCAGCTCATCCTGAGCTGCATTAGGAGGCCGATATGGCTAAGAAAAAGAAAGACGACCGCACAGGGTGCAGGGCGCGGTCAAGAAACAAGGTGCACTACGCAAGGCACTGGGTGTGAAGAAAGGCAAGGCCATCCCCGTCAGCAAGATACGAGACGCCGCAAGAAGACCATGTAAACGGGGGCAGCAAGCACAACTGGCGTTAGCATTCCGTGGAATGAACAAGAAGTGGATTAAATGGCGAGAGCCATCTATGAAGCTGGCTCTCGTTATTACAAAGTTACTGTACTTGTTCGTATCTACCGGTAAGCAGTTCCGGCTTGATTTCCCCGTGGAGTTGTCTTTACTTAACCGCCGCGCGGGTGAAGCTCACCGTTACACCTTAAGAACCTATTTCAGCGTGGTTATCTTCCCATTCATTCAGAAGTAGTTAAGTGAGTTTGAGCAATATAAGGACCTGGCGCATTTGGATCATACTCTTTGATAGTGTAGCCCCCATTGGGCATTAATTCCAGGTTCAATTCAGTTTGTACGGCTTTTCTATAACCGCCGTTTTCTTCAAATGCCACAAACCTGGTTTGGTCATCATTTAACCAACTCACAAACATGACCACATGCCCTTTTTTATCCCCTCTTTGGTTATTAATCACATCGCCAGAGAGCAACTCCTCGAACGGAATTTCGGTTGCGTAATTTCCTAAAGAAACAGTTGTTGCAGAAAATTTTCCCCCTGTAGAATTCTTCAGCTGCCAAGCCATGCTGATAAATCCTGAGCAATCAGCACGGTAACCATCAAAATAATCATTTAAGGGATTATCGTCAAAGGATCCGTAAGGTACTCCCAAAACAATCCAACTTTCAGCCCGCATTAGAATTTCTGCACGTGCTTTGGTCGCTTCGGGATCAAGACCCTGGTCTTCAATCCATCCATTAATTTGGTCAATGATTTCTGGTGACGCATTTTTTTGAAAATCCTGAATTTGTTTTTGTACCACGGAACAACCAGATAGAGACAAAACAATAACCAAGGCTAATACCGCTTCAATTGTTCTCATATTCCCCATACTCCTTATTATTTTCATTTGAAAAATTGACTCTACTTGGACAAATCAATTTTCCACTTACCACTTTCTTTCACCAGAGGCACATTGCCTGATTCCGAAGTTCCATCACCGTATTGTATTTCTATCACAACTAACGCATTTTTATCGTAGATCTGTTCGTCTTTAATATTCAATTTCTTTATCCCACCTTTGGAATCCACATACTGTTTCTGATACTGGATCGCAAGTTGAAGTTTTTGTATACCAACCGATTGAATGACCCTTGATGAGAAGAAGCTAATAGCTTTCTTATAATCTCCATTATTGACAGCATTGTAAAACCCATTGACTGTTTTCGATGGACTAGAAGAACTACACCCAACCAAAACTACAATTATGAGCATTAATATAAGAAACGAGGCGATTTTTTTCATCATGGTATTCTCCCTTAAGTCTTCTTATTGTGAAGAAAATCGGACGACTTCATAAAGCCAATGGCTTTGGGCCAATCGGGACGGTAGAATAAATTGAGTGCTCTTCATAAAAGGTAGAGAAAGCTGATCAAACGAACCATCAACTAGATCTATTCCTGCTGATTTATATGCCTGCCATACCAGTTCCGTGCAATATAATTCATCCGAATTAGACAAGTCAAATTCTAAATCAAATCTGGCTTTACCAATAAAACTCTTGGCTTTTAGAATAGCACGATTGGCAATATCCGGATTAGATTGACGCAATCGATAAATCGCAGCCAGAGATATGGTTTGCAGAAAACTTTCCAAACTATCCATACGAACGAAGGTGTCTCCTCCTACTCCGCTGGGTAAGATATGGATCACCTTAGTCTGCATTCCTTCTTTGAACACCAAGCCAACATGAGAGAAAACCGATTGTTGGTCTACTGTGTAAACCATATTACTACCAATCCCATTGGCGCGGCGAAATATAAGGTCACCATTTTTTATTTTATCCTCTTGTACTGGATTTAACCGGATACTAGGTTCTCTGAATGGCTTTGAATATAATCCTCGAGATTCACCAAATGATAAGAATAATATGAAAAAGCAAATAGTATAACAAAGGTTTCTCCAACGCTTGAAATGCACTTTATACCTAAAATTGAACCAACAAAAGGCGAAAGAATAACAAAGGTTTGTTCGAAGATAGGAAAGCAAATTAATTATAGCAAAATTCTTAAACTTCATATTGAACTAAGACTGCCTGAATAGGACAATGATCACGCAACCCTTTTTCTGTAAATTAGAGTCAGAAATATCCATAGTTTGTACTACGGGCGTAATGCTCGATCCGGATCACGTCACGCACCTGGTCAATATTTTATTGGGGTAGTTCTCCATTTCATAGGTTCCATTTTATAGCGTGCAGGAATAAGCAGACATATAATCATTTCAGCTGGGCAATATGTATGGAATTTTTCCATATAATAATTACTAGGTTCTTATGCTAAATGGGAAAAGCCAGCGCTTTGATCTGAAGGAAATCTGGCTTACCCAACAAGCGGTTGATGTAAATGCACAAGGTATGAGCGGCCAACTTACTGTACAAGCGGGTACACAATCCCCAAAAGGTATGGGCGTAGTTCTTTTCAATCGCGAACTGCCCGGACAATTGGCCGTTAACGGTCTCGATCAACTGTCGGATGGCATTGTGCAGCTGCTTGAAAGCAGGCGAAACCTGCTTTTTCTGGTTTGCTCGCGGAATGGTACGCAACGCGATGCGATTTTTCTGCCACAATTCCGCCGCTTTCTCGGCACTGATGGAGCCTTTGTCTCCCAGTACCTCCTTGTCCGTATGTTCACTCAGCAATTCAAACCCGGCTTCCAGATCGGTACAGTTGGCGGGGATCAATTCGAAGTCCAGGATCAAACCGCTCATAGTGATCAACAAATGCAATCGATAGCCAAAGAAGGTTTGCTTTTTCGTGATCGCTTTGCCGTAGGTGGCATCAAAGGCTTTCCAATCCGCACTCG
>Ga0315268_10005038_pt1 | contig 14248 bp, 11 predicted proteins | sample C1_top_MG_FD_204535 | JGI IMG/M metagenome (GOLD analysis project Ga0315268, IMG submission 204535) | Sediment microbial communities from Yellowstone Lake, YNP, Wyoming, USA - C1_top | ecosystem: Environmental > Aquatic > Freshwater > Lake > Sediment | place: USA: Wyoming | collected 2017-08-01 | reverse complement strand
GACCAGCTCCAGGATCTCGGCGATCGAGGCGGCCCGGATCTCCTTGCCCTTCTCCTCGGCGTTCTCGTAGATGATCTCGTGGCCGGCCGACCAGGGGAGCTTGAGGACCCGGTCCGTGGCGCCCAGCGTGTTGTAGCGCGGGATGGCGCACTGACGGCCGGGGTGCTGGAGCTGGACCGCGCACTTCGCGCCGTAGCGGTGCATCCCCTCGGCCAGGCGGGCGAGGCCCGGGATGTAGTTGTCGCCGTCGGCCACGAGGCAGGTCACCGTGGGGCGGCCGCTCTTCATGTCGGGCGTCGTCGCACCGACGATGACGAACGCGGTCCCGCCGCGGGCGACGTCGGTGTGGTGGTGGATGTCGCGCTCGCTGACCTCGCCGTCGGCATGCGAGGACGAGATGTCCGTCGGCACGTGGACGATGCGGTTCGGGAGCTGCATGTTCCCGAGCTGGATCGGGCTGAAGAGGTGCGGGAACGGCATGACCGGATCTCCTGGGCGGGGGGCAGATCTCGACGCCTGATGCTACCGGGTCTTCTGCCGCCCGTGCGCGGGCGCGACCTCTGGCACTGGCCCTAGGCGAGCGGCGCGTCCAGATTCCACCCGGGACGCGCGGGCGGCCACCAACACTCGACCGCCCGGCGGCATCTACTGGGTATGACAGGTCTCGCGCGGGACGCCGCGATGGCCACCACGACGATCCGGCTGGCAGCAGCCGGCGACACGGTGGCGTTCGCGCGCATCGTGGCGGCCTACCACGGGGACATGACCCGCGTGGCGTATGTCGTGTCGGGTGGCGACCAGGACCTCGCCGATGATGCCGTGCAGACGGCCTGGTCGGTCGCGTGGCGCAAGCTCGGCTCACTTCGCGACCCCGAACGCCTGAAGCCGTGGCTCGTCTCGGTTGCGGCCAACGAAGCGCGTCAGCTTGGCCGCCGGCAGCGGCGCCGGGCGGTCGTCGAGATCGACCTCGGTTCCGTGGACCCCGCCGGACGCGACCCGGCCGACCTGGCCGGAGCGCTCGACCTGGAGCGGGCCCTTTGCCACCTCTCCCCTGACGAGCGGGCGCTGCTCGCGCTTCGGTTCGAAGCCGGCCTCGACTCGGCCGAGATCGGCATCCTCGCAGGCCGTCCGGCGGCAACGATCCGGTGGCGCCTGTCGCGGCTGCTTGGCCGCCTCCGGAAGGAGCTCTCCGATGCCTGAGCTCGATCCCTTCGAGACCCGGCTGACCGCCGCGGTCCACGCCTTCGCCGATCGAGCCCAGACGGGCGTCGATGCCACCGCCGTAGCGGCGCGCTCGGTCGGCCGCCGGCGCACCGTCGCCTTTGCCTGGTTGTGGAGCCCACTCCCCGTGCCGGCCGGGGTGCTCCTCACGCTGGCCCTGCTGCTTGCGCTCCTCGCCTGGACGGTCCAGGTGGGAGCCCCGTGGGACCGGCACACGTCACTCGTCCCGCCCGCGGCCCCGTCGGCGTCGCCGGTCGTGACGCCGACCACCGCGCCGACACTCACCCCGAGGCCGACCCCGGCGCCGCCGACGGACGGGCAGGGCGACGAGGTCGTGAGCGGGACAGAGACGGTCTCGGTCGCCTCCTACGGAACGTCGGCCCTGGTGGGTTCCACCACCCAGACGCGCGGCGTTGTCGCCACGACCGTCGACACGATGAACGACCCGCGCGTCACCGGGACCGGGACCATCCACGGCGCGAACGACTCGTACGGCTCGGTCGGGCCGCAATGGGGGACCTACCGCCTCGAGAACGCGGGTGGAGCGTGGGAGGGCAGCTGGACCGGCGCGCTCTGGAGCAGCGGCAACGTGTCCCAGGTGACCGCGTGGCTGGTCGGCAGCGGCGCGTACGAGGGGTTCACGTACTACCTGTACGCCAGGGGAACGAATCCGATGAGGGTCGACGGAGTCATCTTCCGGGGTTCGCCCCCGGCACCCTAGCAGGGAGGTTCTCGACATGTGCTCGATCGCTCGTTCAATCGCCGCGCTGGCGCTGGTGGGCCTCGTGGCATCCGCGTGCGGCGGAGCCACGGCCACGGTGGCGCCCCAGCTTGCGTCCGCGCCTGGCGCGACGCCTGAGCCCACGTCGATGCCCACGCCTGCCTCGACCGCGGCGCCGACCCCGACGCCGGTGCCGTCCACGGACGGTGAGGGCGCCGAGTACGTGACGGGGACCGACAGGCACAGCGGAACGGGCGGGACGGAGGTGCAGGTGGGCGACGTCACGCAGACCCGCAACGTGGTCATCACCGCCTGGTTCTCGATGAACGACCCGCGGGTCAGCGGGACGGGGACCGGTCTCGTCAACGCCGACATCTACGGCACGGTGGGACCGGAATGGGGGACGACCCGATTGGAGAATGCCGGGGGTGCCTGGGAGGGCACCGTAACCGGTGCGGCGTGGGCGGATACCAACGCGAGCGACATGAGCGGCTGGCTCGTCGGCAGCGGTGGCTACGAAGGCTACACCTACTACTGGCACATTCGGACGACGGGCGCGACAGGCGTGGTCGAGGGCATCATCTACCCGGGCCCGCCCCCGGCACCGTAGAGATCGCGGCGCATCCGCCGCACGACAACGCGCGGCCCCGGGTTGACCCCGGGGCCGCGAGCGTCCGGGCTCAGTGACCGCCGACCGGGATGACGGGGCACTCGAACAGCTTCACCGGTGACGACGCGATCGTCAGCATCCCGGCCGCGGCATAGGCCGTGACCTGCTCGGCGCTCGTCAGCTGGGTCGGCGTCACACCCGCGGCCCACGTCACGGGCAGGACCATCCAGCGGCCGCCGTTGTAGTCGCGGTCGCCCGGTTTCGCCTCGGCGACGTTGACGAGGCCGTCGCCCAGGACGTAGATCCGGTCGTATGCGTGGGCCGGCGCGCCGGTTCCGCTGAAGTCGGTCGGCGTCCCGACGGTGCGATAGCGCACGTCGTCAACGTAGAACGCGAGCGACGGCGGGCCGCCGGCAGCGACCGCCGAGGCAGCCATGGAGACGAGGAGCGCCGCTGCGGCAGCGGCGCTGGCGATACGTCGGATCATCGTGATCCTCCCTGTGGTGAGCCGGCGCGGGCCGGCAGTGGTCCCGGTCGAGCCGGGTTGCCTGCACTGTCGGCCGGACCCCGCGACGCTCCGATGACCCCCCGTCACGGGCCCGTCATCGTTGCCCTTCATCGTTCGGCGGGCGATGATGCCCTTCATGTCCCCGCGACCCGACGCCCCCATCCTCGTCGTCGACGACGACCCGAAGATCGTCGCCCTCGTCCGTACGTACCTCGAGCGCGAGCGCTACCGCGTCGTCACGGCCGGCGACGGGCGGGCCGCCCTCCGGGCGATCGAGGAGCACACGCCCCGCCTGGTCGTCCTCGACCTCATGCTCCCCGAGGTCGACGGGATCACGGTCATCCGGCGCGCGCGGGCCGACGGCGACGTCCCGATCCTCGTCCTCTCCGCGCGCGGCGCCGTCGGCGATCGCGTCCTGGGCCTGAGCGAGGGCGCGGACGACTACCTGCCGAAGCCGTTCTCTCCGGCCGAGCTCGTGGCCCGGGTCCGGACGATCCTGCGCCGGACGGAGCGCGGGCCCGACGACAGCCCGGCGGCAATCTACCTCCTCGGTGGCCTGGAGCTCGACGCGGCCCGCCACCGGGTGACGGTGGACGGCCGCGAGGTCCCCCTCAGCAGCCTTGAGCTCCGCCTGCTCCAGGTCCTGCTCGAGGCAGATGGTCACGTCCTGAGCCGGGACCGCCTCCTCGATGCGCTGTACGGCCATGCCGAGGGCGACGTGACGGACCGGGCCATCGACGTCTACGTGAAGCGGCTCCGCGAGAAGCTCGGCGACGACCCCGACTCCCCGCGCTACGTCGCGACCGTCCGGGGCGCCGGCTACCGCGCAGCCGGCCCCGTTGTGCGGCGGAGCGAGCGGCGCGACGACCGAAGGGGCCGGCCGTCGTGAGGGTCCGCGGGTTCGGCGGTCGCATCCTCGCCGCTTCGCTGGTCGTCGTGGCCGTCGCGCTGGGGATCGTCGCGGTCGGCGTGCTCCGCGTCGGCGGGGACATCTTCGAGTCGCTCATGATGGCCGCCGGGGACTCGGCCGACCACGCCCGCGCCATGTTCGACGAGAGCGTGACCGCCGTGCTCCTCGTCGCGGCCGCGGTCGCGGCGGTGGTGGCCATGCTTCTTGCGATCGCCTTTGCCCGGCGGCTTGCGCGCCCGATCGAGCGGCTCGCCGGCGCGGCGGGGCAGATCGCCGATGGCGACCTGTCGGTGCGCGTGCCGGAGGACGGGCCGGCCGAGCTGCAGGCGCTGGCGGTCGCCTACAACACGATGGCCGAGCGCCTGGCCGAGCAGGACGCGATCCGACGCGAGTTCGTCGTGAATGCGTCCCACGAGCTGCGGACCCCGCTCACGAACCTGCAGGGCTACCTGGAGGCGCTCCGGGACGGCGTCATCCCGCCGGAACCCGAGGTCTTCGATTCTCTCCGGGAGGAGGTCGACCGGCTGTCGCGGCTGGCGTCATCGCTCAGCGTCCTTGCGGGCGAGGACCGGCAGGCAGCCCTGCCCGGGCCGGTCGAGCTGGACATCCTCGTACGCGTCTCCGCCGATCTCGTCGCTCCCGCGCTCGCGCGCCGTTCGATCCTGCTCGACGTCAAGACCGAGCCTGGATTGGTCGTCCATGGGCAAGCGGATGAACTGACCCAGGTCCTCGCGAACCTCCTGCAGAACGCGGTGCGCTACACGCCCGCGAGCGGCCGGGTGGAGGTCACCGCCGCCCGGGGTCCAGAGGGCATCACGGTCCAGGTCTCCAATTCGGGGCCGGGGATCCCGTCCGACGACTTGCCCCACGTCTGGGAGCGCTTCTACCGCGTGGAGAAGTCGCGGGACCGTGCACGGGGCGGGGCGGGCGTCGGCCTGGCGATCGTGAAACAGCTCGTCGAGGAGGCCGGCGGCCGGGTCGGGGCAGCCTCCGATGCCAGCTGGACCACGTTCTGGTTCCGGCTGCCCGCCTGAGCTCCCGTCGCGGCGTCCCGCGCCGTCATGGCGCCGTCACACGCGCCTGCGATCGTCCGGCGAGCCGACCCCGCACCCGGAGCCATTCATGCCCTTCCTCGGAGATCTCGAGCGGTTCGCCGCGACAACCCTCTACCCGTGGCGCTTCGCGATCGCCGCGCTCGCGGTCGCCGTCGCGGCCGGCTGCGTCGTCCTTGCCGCCAGGCGCGGCTGGCTGGCCGCGGCTCAGCGCCACCCGGGCCGGACTGGCGTGCTCGTCGCCGTTGCCGTCATGGTGCTGGCGCCCGCAGCGTGGTACCTCGGGTCGCCGCTCTTCGTTCGCAACGACCTCCAGGAGCCGCCGATCGCCGCCGCCGTGCCGACGTCGGGTCCGCCCACGCCAGAGCCGACCGCGACCGAGGCCGCGCCGACCGCCCCGGCCGACAGCCCGGCACCGGCGCCCACGCCGGCTGGCGTTCCGACTGCCGCGCCGGTGGTCCGCTCGGGCGCCTTCACCGGCGCGGACGACTTCCACTTCGGGCGGGGCCGCGCCTCGCTGACCATCGCCCCCGACGGCAGCGCCGCTCTTCGGTTCGACGACTTCTCGGTGCGCAACGGGCCCGACCTCTTCGTGTACCTGTCGCCCGATCCGGCCGGCTACGCCGACGGGGCCATCGAGCTGGGCCGCCTGCGGGCCACCGACGGCAGCTTCAACACGCCGATCCCGCCCGGCACCGACCTGTCGGGCGTTCACAGCGTGGTCATCTGGTGCCGAGAGTTCGCTGTCCTGTTCGCGGTCGCCCCGCTCGACGGCTGACCACGGCCGGGGTGGCGCGCCCGGGGTGGCCGGGGTGGCGCGCCCGGGCAGGCGGGGGTCCCGTCGTGCGCGGGCGGCCGCGGGGCTTCATCATCGGGGTTCGCCACTCCCGGTTCCTCGACCCCTCGGAAGGAACTCCGTGCCTTCGACCTGCCCGTGACATCGCCGGCCGCAGCCCAGCCCGCCTCGGCCGCCCCGGCCGCGCCGCCGCAGGGCGTCCTCCCCATCTCGTACGCGAGCTTCACCCTCGTCGGCTGGACGGGGCTCTTCGTTCCCTCGTACCTTCGGGTCATCCAGGACGAGTTCGGCCGGACCGACGCGGAGTTCGGGCTCGTCTACCTGGTCTTCGCCCTGATGTTCGCGGCCGGCGCCGTTCTGGGGGGCCTGATGTCGGAGCGGATTGGCCGCGGGATCGTCCTGCCCATCTCGGCCGTGCTGATCGCGGCCGGCCTGGCGACCGAGAGCGTGGCTCCCTCGTGGACCATCTTCGTCGCCGGGGCCGGCCTGGCGGCCGCGGGCACGGGGGCCGTCGACGCAGTCGTCAACAGCGCCGTCATGGACCTCTCTGCCGCCGGCAGTGGGAGCGGGTTGAGCCGGCTCCACCTCTTCTACAGCATCGGTGCCCTGTCCGCGGCACTCGTGGTGAGCGTGCTGGCCGAAGCCGGCGTCGGCTGGCGGACCGTCGCAATCGCGACCGCGATCGCGGGGCTTGCGCTCGCGCTTCCCCTCCGGCGCGTGGGGCTGGTGCCGCCGCGACCTCGGTCGCCGGGCGACATGGCGCCCGACGGCCGGCACCTTCCGATCGCGCTCCTGCTCCGGCTGGCCCTGGTGGCCCTCGGAATCGGGATCGCCTGCTACGTCGCCGCCGAGGCCGGAGTGACGAGCTGGCTCGTCGGCTACCTCGTGGAAGAGCCGATGAGCGTGGCGACCCTCGCCCTGGGGCTCTTCTGGACGGGCCTCGCCGGTGGACGCCTCGTGGCCAGCCGGATCGCCGACCGGTTCGACCCGATCGTGTTCACCGCAACCTGCGCCTTCGCCAGCGCACTTGCCCTCGGGGCGGCGGTCGCCGGCCCGCCGGGGCCGCTCCGGATCGCGCTCTTCGTCGCGACCGGGTTCGCGTTCGGCCCCGTCTACCCCATGATCATGACCGTCGCCGGGTCGCTTCTCCCCCACCGCGCCGCAGCCGTCAGCGGCGCGCTCACCGCGGCCGGGGTTGCGGGCTCGGTCACCTACCCGGCGCTCATGGGGGTCATCTCGGAGGTGGCGGGCCTGGGCGCGGCGATGGTCGGGGCGGCGCTGCTCGCGGCGGCCTCCGGGTGCGCGGTGATCGTCGCCCGACGGATCGCGTTGCGCCGTTGACGGCCGGCGGGACGACGCGGATCGCGGGCCCGGTGCGGCGCGACGGCAGGGTCCTGCCCGCCGGTGGGACCATCGTTCCGTTGACTTCGGGCAACGGGCGGCGCAGGGTTGGCCTCCGCCCGGCGAGGGCCAGGGCGGGAGGCCGGCAGGCCATGCACGCGAGGACCGACCCTGATCCGGACGCGTCGCCTCCACCCGCTCCTCGCCGCCGTCCTCGCGACGCTGCTGGCCGCCTCCGGCACGCTCGCGGCCGAGCCCGCGCAGCCGAGCGTCTCTGTGGCCACGACCGCGCCTGAGCCCGCCGCCACGACGGATCCAGCTCCAACGTCGGCACCGGGCGACCCCTTCGCCCCCGAAGAGCGCGTCATCGTCGTCCTCGCGCCCGGCGCAAACGCCACTGCCGAAGCCTCCGCGGCCCGCGACGCGGGCATCGAGGTCGGCCGCACCTACAAGAGCGCCGTCCAGGCATTCACGGCGACCGTCAGTCCCGCCGAGGAGATCCAGCTGGCCGCCGACCCGCAGGTCGTCGCCGTCGTGCCCGACGAGCGAATCAGCGGATCCGACACGCTGGCGGGCCAGGAAGTGCCAACCGGCGTGAGCCGCGTCTTCGGACGCCAGAGCCCGACCGTCTCGACGGGCGGCCTCGACGGGCGAGTCGACGCCGACGTGGCCATCTTCGACACTGGAATCGACCCGACACACACGGACCTCGTCGTGGCCGGGGGATACAACTGCACGAGCTCCAACCGGGCGAACTGGATGGACCAGCACGGCCATGGCACGCACGTGGCCGGCACGGTCGGCGCCCGCGACAACGACGTGGGGGTCGTCGGCGTCGCCCCCGGCGTCCGCCTCTGGGCGGTCCGGATCCTCGACGCCAGCGGCGAGGGGTACCTGTCCTGGTGGCTGTGCGGCCTCGACTGGATCGCCGCGCAGAACGACCCGCTCGACCCGACCCGACCGCTCATCGAGGCGGTCAACATGTCGGTGACCCGCTGGGGCCTCGACGACGGCAAGTGCGGGACCGTCAACAAGGACCTCCTCCACCAGGCCATCTGCCGCGTGGTCGACCGGGGAATCACCGTGGTGGCTGCGGCCGCCAACGATTCGGGGTCCGCGGCGAAACGCGTGCCCGCCGCTTACAACGAGGTGATCACCGTCTCCGCCCTGGCCGACACCGACGGTCTGGCCGGCGGCGCGGGCGGGAAGGCCTGCTGGAGCTGGGGCGGCTACGACGTCGACGACACGTTTGCCGACTTCTCGAACTACGGCAGCGACGTGGACATCATCGCTCCGGGCAAGTGCATCCTCTCGACGAAGCGCGGCCAGTCCTACGGCTATTCGTCGGGGACCTCGATGGCGGCGCCCCTCGTGACGGGCGCGGCAGCCCTCTACAAGGCCACCCGGCCGAACGCCCCACCCTCCGAGGTGAAGTGGGCGCTCCAGTACCTCGGCAACCGCGACTGGAATACGGCCACCGACCCCGACGGGCGACCCGACATCCTGCTCGACGTCTCCCGGATCGTGCCTCTGGCCGACTTCGCCCCGACCGTCGTGCTGCCGGTCCAGAGTCTCGTTTCCGGCGAGGCCGGGGCGACCTGGACACTGCCACTGACCGTCGGGCGCCAACCGGGTTTCATCGAGCCGGTCGCCTTCGACTTCACGTCCGTCCCGCCGCCGCTGGCCGCGGCGATCGCCGGGCCCACGGCGCTCTCGGGGGCGGACGAGGTCACCGGCCTCGTGGTCACGGTCCCGCCCTCGACGCCGGCCGGCGTCTACGAGATCGTCGTGCGAGCGGCGTATCGGACGACCCGCGTCCACGAAATCCGCATCCCTTTCATCGTCGAGAATGCGCCGCCGGTCGCCGCGGCCCCGGGGCCGTCGTTCCTGCGGGGCAGCCGGACGTCAATGACGGACCTTCCGATCCGCCTCTCCTGGCCGGCCGCCGCCGATGAATCGCCGATCGTCAGCTACGACCTCGGCGAGCTCGGTGAGACTGGGCTTGCTCCTGTCGCGACAACGGCCGGCGGCGTGCGCAGCGCGACACGAACCATTCCGTTCGCCACGCCGCGCGTCTATGCGGTGCGGGCCACAGACGGCCCGGGCAACCTCGGGGAGTGGACCGCGGCCGCACCCGCCGACGTGGCCCTGGTCGACGACACCAGCGCCGAGGTGCGGCGGAGCGCCGGTTGGACGGGCAGCGCCTCGGCCTATGCCCTCGGCGGACGGAGCCTGTTCGCGATGAAGGCCGGAGCGCTCGTGCGCTACACGTTCACCGGCCGCGCGATCGCCCTGGTGGGTCCGCGGAGCCTCACGCGCGGCAGCGCCGAGGTCTGGCTCGACGGCGCGCGCATGGCGACGGTCAGCCAGTACGCGCGGGCGTCCGCCACGCGGATGATCCTGTTCGCGGCGAACGTCGACCCGCTGGTCCCGCACACGATCGAGGTCCGGGCCCTGGGGAAGGCCGGCCACCCGCGCTTCGACGTGGACGCCTTCCTCGTCCTGCGCTGAGACGCGACCTTCGGCCCACCGCGGCCGCGTCCCGGGCCGACCCCGTTTGCGTTGAACTCACAACCGCGCAAGCATGCAAACGGCCTAGCCTCGGCGGGCCATCCCGGCGGCAGGACTCGTGCGTCGGACGGCGGCATTTCTGCTCGATCACCGAGATTTCGGCTCGGGCCGCGCTGGCGGCGCGCGCCCGCGGCATCGGATGGCAGATTCCATGCGCCTGACATAGGGGAACGCGCAGACTGGCTCCGACCGGCCGGGCCCTGGTGCGTGGTGTTGCGTTCGCCGCATGCCGCCACGTCGGCGCCGCGCGCAGCTCCGGCCTGCACCGCCCTCACGCCGGGCCGCGTCGCGCCTTCCGGCTGGGGCACAATGCGCCGCATGACGAACCACGCCCGCGCTGACACCCTGCGCCTCGGCCTCATTGGCGCCGGGTGGATCACGCCCGCGCACCTCGCCGCCCTCGACCGGCTGGGCCGGACCCGGCTCGTGGGCGTCGCCTCCGCCCGACTCGAGAGCGCGGCCGCCACGGCCGCCCCCCGCGCCGCCGCCGCCTACGACGACGTGGCCGCGATGCTCGACGAGCAGCGGCCCGACGTCGCGTACGTGTGCGTGCCGCCGTCCGCGGCCGTGGTCGCGTGCGCCGCGCTCGCCAAGCGCGGCATCCCATTCCTCGTGGAGAAGCCGCTGGCCGCGACCGACACGACCGGGCCTGCGCGCATCGCCGCCGGGGTCGCCGAGCGCGGCCTCGTCGCGGCCGTGGGCTACCACATGCGTGCCCTCGAGGCGCTGCCGGAAGTTCGAGAGCGCCTTGCCGCCGCCGGCGGCGCCCGCCTCGTGACGGCCCGCTGGCTCGACGGGACGCCGGCGCCCGCGTGGTGGCTCCGCGAGGTGGTCGGTGGCGGGCAGGTCGTGGAGCAGGCGACCCACATGTACGACCTGGCGCGGCTGCTGGTCGGCGAGGCGACTGTGGTCGGCGCCGCGTCCGTGCGCGAGGAGCCCGTGGTCCCGACCGGGGCCGATGTCGCCGACGCGAGTGCGGCGGTGCTGCGCTTCGAGACCGGGGCGGTCGGGAGCTTCGCGAACACGCGACGGCTCGCGTCGGGCACGGTCGAGATGGAGCTGGCGGCGCCGGGCCTGCTCGTCACGATCCGTCGGGCGGGCGCCGATCCGGGTCGCTGGGAGGTGGTCTTCTCGGACGGTGCGACCGTGCGGACGATCCCGCCCGGCCGCGACCCGTACGAGGCGCAGGCCGAGGTGTTCCTGGACGCGGTCGAGGCGGGGACGCCGGGGACGGTCTTCTCGACCTACGCCGACGCGCTGCGCACGGACGCGCTCACGCGGGCCGTCGTGGCGGCCACAGGCCGCGGCGGCTGATCCGGGAGTCGGCCGCGGCGCGATCAGGCACACGCGCCCCGCGCTGGCCCTTCCGGCGGTGCTCAGGCGCGGTCAGGCGCGGTCGGTCGCCGCGCTCCCGGCGGCTGCCGCGCGCAGGCCCGGGATCACCTCTTCGGCCACGCGCCGCAGCACGGCCGCATCTTCCGGCGCCGGCAGGACCGTCGTGAAGTCCGTGAAACCCAGGCGCGCGTGTCTCTCCACGAATTCGACGTACGCGTCCTCGGAGTGAAGCACCTCGCGCGTCGCCCACGTCGAGCGCCGGATCTCCGCCGGGTCGCGACCGATCGCGCGACACGCCTCGTCGAGGTAGGCGATCCGCTCGGCGAGCTCCGCTTCGACGCCCGCCGTCGCAGCCCCGGCGAGCGCGGCGAACGTGTCCCACTGGTCGGCGTAGCGGGCGGCAAGCCGCAGCATCCGGGGCCGGTGGGCCGCGATGAGGAGGGGGATCCGGGGCTGCTGGAGCGGCCGCGGCTCGAGCGGCGCGTCGTCCAGGCGGTAGTGGCGCCCGACGTAGGTCGTGCGCTCCTGGCGCATCAGCAGGCTGATCATCTCGACCGCCTCCTCGAAGCGATCGACCCGCTCGGGCGGCTCAGGGAGGTCGAAGCCGTAGCGCCGGTGCTCGTCAGCGTGCCAGCCGGTGCCCAGCCCAAGGATCAGGCGCCCGCCACTGACGTGGTCCACCGTCACCGCCTGCTTGAGCAGCAGGGCCGGGTTGCGGAACGTGTTCGCGCTCACGAGGATCCCCAGGCGGATCCGGCTGGTCCGGCCGGCGAGGGCGGCCAGGAGTGTCCACGCCTCGTGGATCGGGTGGCTGGGCGGCCCGTCCGTGTCCACCAGGTGGTCCACGAGCCAGGCGTGGTCGAAGCCCAGGTCCTCGGCCATCGCGAACTCGTCGTAGACCTGCGCCAGCGACTTGTCGGCCTGGCTCATGAAGAGCCCGAAGCGAGGCGTGTGCGGCATCGAGGTCCTCCGGCGCGACCGGCCGGGCAGCGGTCGGTTGACCAAGCGTACCGGGTCGGCGCCCCGCGGCAGGGTCGGCGCCCCGCGGCAGCTCACGCGGGGTCAGGGTCGGCGCGGCCCGCCCGGGGCACTCCCCGCCATCCCTGCCCGCGACGCGACGAGGGCCGCCTCGACCCGGCTCGAGACGCCGAGCTTGTCGAGGATGTGGGTGACGTGAACTGAGGCCGTCTTCGGGCTGATGAACAGCTCGTCGCCGATTTGGCGGTTCGTGCGGCCCGCGGCGAGGAGCGCGAGCACCTCGAGCTCCCGGGGCGACAGCCCGAACGGGTCGCGGGCCGCCGCACCGCCGGCACCGTTCGACGCGCCAGAGCCGGCCGCATCGGCGCCGCTCGCCGCGCCGTCGTCAGCCGCGTTCCCGCCGGGCGTCGGGCGGTCGTCGAGCTCGATCCCCGCCACGCGCGCCAGGCGCTCGACTTCGCGGAGGAGCGGGGCCGTCCCGAGGGCGAGCCCGACCTCACGAGCCCGCTCAAGCACCGGCCCCACCTCGCCTGGTCCGGCACCGCGGAGGATCAGCGCCTCGGCGAGCCGGCACCGCGCCTGGGCCGTGTACCAGACCGTGCCGATCCCTTCGAGCAGCCGAACTGTCGCCGCCCAGGCCTCCGGGTCGGGCCGTGCCTCGAGCCGGGACCGCAGGGCGACGGACCACGCAGCGAGGGCATGGACCAGGGGACCCTCGCCGCCCGCGGCGAGGGTCCCGGCGGCGTTGGCGTCGAGAAGGTCGGCGCAGCGACGAGCGTGCTGCTCGGCGGCCTCGAGGCCAGCCGCATCGCCCGTGGCCCGCGCCGCGACGGCGATCTCGGTCTCAGCGTCGAGCGCGCGGACCAGCAGCCACCAGAGCGCCATCTCCCATTCGGGCGTCGGCGACGCCGCGATCCCCTCGGCGAGGTACGCCCGGGCGCGGTCAAGGTCGCGAACGGCGTAGGCGAGGCCCATCAGCTCCTCCGCCTGCCAGATCTTGTCCGGGCCAGCGGCCTGGACGTGCTCGGTGGCGTGGAGCTGCCGGCGCGCCCCGTCCAGCTCGCCCCGGCAGATGGCGATCCGGGCGTGAACAGCGTGGCTCCAGATCTCGGTCGGCTGGTCGGAGCCCCAGTTGAACCCATCGGCCGCGATGGCGAGGGCCTCGTCCCAGAGCCCGAGGTGCTCGAGATTCTCGGCGAGGACGGCCCGGATCGCATCCCCGTGGCGAATGTCGACGCCGGCCCTCCTCGCCGCGACGAGGCCTTCCTCGGCGACCCAGATGGCCCGCTCGTAGGCGCCGTCAAACTGCAGGGCGTTGGCCCACCAGTGGGCGACCCGGGCCGCGCCGTCGCAGTCGCGGCTGGCGCGCAGGCGATCCGACGCCTCGGCGAACAGCGTGTCCGCGGTTCGCGTCCGGCCCCGACCCGCCATCGCGTTGGCGAGCACGAGGAGAGCCGTGCCCTCGACGACGACGTCGCCCACCGCCACGGCGACACGGACTGCCTCGCGGGCGAGCTCCTCGGCCGTCTCGTTCTCGCAGATCGACCACCGGGCGAAGCCGAGGTCCGCCAGGGCGATGGCCCGCGCCGGGCTCGGCGGGACGGCCGGCACCAGTGCGAGTGCCCGCTCGGCCGTCGGGACGAGGTCGTCGGCTTCGCCCGCGTCCCAGAGATGCCAGAAGAGCTCATGAAGGATCGCCGCGATCGCCCCCGCGTCCATCGGGGACGCCAGCTCCAGGCAGCGTCGGTCGTAGCGCGCGGCCCGGGCCGGCTGGTTGGCGTACCCCGCCGCGTTCGCGGCCCGCCCGATCAGCGTTGCCAGCTCCGGGCCCGCCTCGTCGCCGTGAACCTGGCCCCAGAGCTCGAGGGCATGAGCGAAGTGACCATCGGCGTCCGTGAAGGCCAGGGCGGATGTTGCCGCCCGGCCGGCCGCTTCGGCGGCGCGGAGCGCGAGCGGCGGGTCATGGGCCCGGTCCGCGTGGTAAGCGATCTCGCCCGCCAGGGCGACCGGAACGTCCATGGTGAAGTCGACGCCGTCCGCGAGGGTGGTCGCGACCCGCTGGTGGACGGCCGTCCGCTCGGCCGGCAGGAGCTCGTCGTAGGCGACCTCCTGGAACAACGCGTGCCGGAACTCGTAGGCCGCGTCACTCCCCACCTGCGACGGGAGGAGGAGCAGGGCATCGGTGCACTCGCGGAGCGCGGCGAT